>WNFC01000912.1_pt1 | contig 29864 bp, 21 predicted proteins | sample 5400541 | NCBI WGS metagenome assembly WNFC01 (sample SAMN13153342, study PRJNA577476) | soil metagenome | isolation source: 120 cm saprolite under Douglas fir tree site 2 hole 2 replicate 1 | place: USA:California | collected 2015-04-18
TTGTCCGAGTGAGGGATGGTCGACTGGAGCAAAACGGATTTTGCCTGGTTCGCTCCTTCTCCGGGTGGCGCAATGCGTGCCGCTGGATGTAAAGTGTGAATATTGCGTACGGCTGCGATTCGCAGCCTTTTGATTAACCGACTTCGTCATTCAAACATCCGAAAGGCCGTTCCCATGACAGATGGTCCCAAGACTAAGTTTTCCCGTCGCGGATTTCTGAAGGGTGCTGGCGTTACAGCCGCTACGACCGTCATTGAGTCCGCAAATGCCTTGGCCCGCGAGACGAAGGCCTTGCACACCGATCGGACAGTTGGTCCGGACGCTCTCACAGTGAAACTGGATATCAACGGGCATGAGCATTCAGTTACCATCGAGCCGCGTTATACGCTTGCCGAAACACTGCGCGACAACCTGGGTCTGACTGGAACCAAGGTCGTCTGCGACCGCGGCTCGTGTTCCGCTTGTACGGTATGGATCGACAAAACCCCAGCGCTTGCGTGTATGACCCTGGCTATCGACACGGTCGGTCGGCGAATTACGACGATCGAGGGCCTGTCACACGGCGACACAATGCACCAGGTACAAGCTGCTTTCGTGAAGCATGACGCGATGCAATGTGGCTTTTGCACACCGGGCATGGTGATGAGCTGCGCAGCGTTGCTGGATCACAATCCAAACCCAAAACTGGACGACGTGAAGCATGCCGTCAGCGGCAATCTGTGCCGCTGCGGAACCTACCCAAAGGTCTTCGCTGCAACTCTTGATGTTGCGCAACAACGCAGACAAGCCGCTGGTCTGGTCGCGCTTGTCGCGGAAAGGGAGGCATAAGATGGCGCTCAATTCAGACACCGCGAAGCCGGAGACCGCCACTCGCACGGAAAACTTCGTGTGGGGCATCCCTCAAAATGGTCTGCAGCACAAAGAGCGAGAGGTTCCGCAGGATGAGCCGCCGCCGCTTCCCGCAAACGCCGAACTGACCTACATCGGCAAGCCCACGGAACGTTACGACGGGCCAGCGAAGGCCATGGGCAAAGGGAAGTACACGGCCGACATCAATCTGCCCGGCATGCTGTATGCGCGGATGGTCGATGCGACGATTCCCCACGGCCGCATTCTCTCGATCGACACGAGCGCTGCCGAAAAGGTGCCTGGCGTTCGTGCGGTGCATGTCATCGAACATGTCTATGGTGTCGCGGAGCTCCGTGATCCCAAGCAGGAGACGCCTTCACGTTATCCGGTGGTTCGCTATGCCGGGCAGCCCATTGCGGGAGTGGCTGCTATCTCGCAACAGATCGCAAACGACGCTGCCGCTCTGGTGAAGGTGCAGTACGACACGATGCCGTTTGTTGTCGATCGCTCCGACGCGCGCAATGACGATGCTCCCATAGTCTTCCCTGGACCGGCTGATGCCGCTGGCAGCGCGGGCGGCGGCGGAGGACCGAAGGGCGTTCCACAGAAGGGCAATGTTCACGGACCGCAGCAGAAGAAGGTCGGCGATACCGAGAAAGGTTTCTCTGAAGCGGATGTGATCGTTGAGGGTGAGTACTTCACCCAGGTGCAAACGCACTCCGCCCTTGAAACGCATGGCTTTGTCGTGGACTGGAAGCCGGACGAGGTGACGGTTTACGCCTCAACCCAGGGCACGTCGAGTGTTCGCAACGAGTTTGCTGACGTCTTCAAGCTGCCCAAAAGCAAGGTTCGTGTGATCACGGAGTTTATGGGCGGCGGCTTTGGAGCGAAGTTCGGCGCCGGCAATGAAGGCGTAGTGGCAGCGAACCTGTCGCGAAAGGCGAACGCTCCCGTCAAGCTGATGCTCGACCGCCGGCAAGAGCATATCGTCTGCAACCGACCGGACTCGCATCAGAAGCTGAAGATCGGGGCGAAGCAAGATGGGACGCTGACTGCAATCGCGCTGACAAGTTACGGGACGGCAGGGGTGGGAACGGGAGCGGGCACAGCGGGTCCCGCAACCAATATGTATAAGTGCCCGAACCTACTCACCGAGGAGTACGACGTCTTTATCAACGCGGGTCCGGGTGCGGCGTTTCGTGCGCCTGGCCATCCGCAGGGCTGCTTCGCGTTTGAACAGACCATCGACGATCTCGCGGCTAAGCTGAGCATGGATCCACTGACCCTCCGCGAAAAGATCGACGAAAATCCGGCTCGCAAGGTCGAGCGGCAGCTTATTCTCGAGCGCACCAACTGGCGCAATCGCAAGCCTGCCGGCTCTGATACGGGGCCAATCAAGCGTGGCATGGGTGTCGCGCAATCTGTCTGGTACCGCTTCGTCAATATGAATTCATCGTGCGAGGTGCGTATCTCACGCGATGGCTCCGTCGAACTGATGTCCGCGGTGCAGGATCTGGGGACCGGCACGAAGACCATGCTCGCTGTGATCGTTGCGGAGGAGTTCGGCATTCCTCCCTCAAGCGTCGGAATACGGATTGGCGATACGCGTTTCCCGATCGGACCTGACTCCGGCGGCAGCGTCACTGCCGGTTCGATCACGCCTGCAGCGCGCAACGCAGCGTATCAGGCGAAGCAGAAGCTCTTTGTCGCGGTTGCTCCGCAACTGGGTACTACTCCTGACAACCTTGCTCTGCAGAACGGGCGCGTCGTCTTCAAAAACGATGCTTCTCGTTCGTTGTCGCTCAAACAAGTGACTGCGAAGCTGCCCACGGACCAGATTTCTGCCCAGGCAACTCGTGTCGCCGAATATGCGAAGGAGCGGATCACCTACGGCGGAGTCGACTATGTGGAGCTTGCCGTCGATACGGAGACGGGACGGGTGCATGTCGAGAAGGTCTTTGCCGCCCACGACTGCGGGCGTCCCATCAATCCCCTCGGTGTCATTAGCCAGATCAATGGCGGCATCCTGCAGGGGATCTCGTATGCCCTTTTCGAGCAACGTATTATGGACCGGAACGCCGGCTATATGCTGAATGCAAATCTTGAAAATTACAAAATTCTAGGCGCGCGTGAGACACCGGAGATCGAGGTTGTTCTGGTCGAGAATTACATCGCTCAAAGTTCGACCGATGCTGCAGGCATTGGCGAATCTGCGGGCATCATCACACTTGCGGCGGCCATTGGAAATGCTTTTTACAACGCCACTGGAGTCCGCCTGCGCAGGATTCCGATGACTCCGGCAAACGTACTCAGCGCGCTTGGAAAAGTGCAGGAGGTGCAGGCATGAACAAGTTTGCGTTCGTCGATTGCAAGACGGTGGACGAAGCTCTTGGCCAGCTCGACGACGGTGCTACCGTCAAGGCGGGTGGTATCGATCTGCTCGACTTGATGAAGGATGGCATTGTTACGCCGACTAAGCTTGTCAATATCCGCAACGTCAGCAGTCTTCGCGGGATCACCGCCGGGGCGGATGGCCTGCATCTCGGACCGCTGTCGACCTTGAGCGAGATTGCGGCCCATCCGGAGATCCAGAAAAGCTACACGGCGTTGGCGGATGCGGCTGGTCACGCAGCGACCCCACAGGTGCGCAATATGGCGACGCTTGGGGGAAATATCATGCAGCGCCCTCGCTGCTGGTACTTCCGATCAAGCGACTTCGACTGCAAGAAGAAGAGCAACGGTAGTGACGATTGTCACGCGCATACCGGCGAGAATCAGTATCACGCCATCATGAACAACGGTACCTGCGCAATGGTGCATCCCTCTTCCACTGCCGTTCCGTTGCTCGCGATGAATGCGCAGGTGGAACTCACCTCGAAGCGAGGCAAGCGTACCGTAGCCATGACCGACTTCTACATACCACCGGAGAAGAGCCTCATCAACGAAACCGTTGTACAGCCGGGCGAGCTTATTACTGGCGTCTTCGTGCCCGCGCCGGAGCCTGGTACACGGTCCGCTTATCAGAAATATGGAGAGAAGGAGAGTTTCGATTGGCCACTTGCGGATGCTGGCGTCGTGCTCGTTATGGACGGGACACACTGCCGAAAGGCGTGGATCGCTCTCGGCGTCGCGGCTCCCACGCCTATCCGTTCCGCCGCGGCTGAGGCTATGCTGACGGGCAAAACAATTGATGAGGCCACTGCTCGTGCGGCCGCGAGTGCCGCCATGCAGGGCGCTACACCGCTCTCGCAAAATGGATTCAAGACTCAACTTTTCCAGACCGCAATCTATCGCACCGTGTTGCTCGCAGCCGGGCAGATGCAGCGCGATCCAAGCTCCATCAGCTAAGGAGATTCGATATGACGACTTCCCTTGTGCAGCTCCATTGCGCCTCCCTTCGCAGCAAGTCTGCCTACGCCGCCTTTGGCGACTTTCATGAGGAGCATGCCGACCTGATGGGCGCCACGACCACTTACTGGTGCCTCAAAACCATGAGCAAAGCCGGTCCAGACGACCATTACGTCCATCGTTCGATTTGCCTGGAAGGTCGATCCTGCTGGGAAAGCTGCGACCAAGCAGAGGAGAGTTAGCCGTCAGCTCTCATCAAGGGAAATCAACGGTAGTCGCGCGATGCTTGCGTGGGCTTCGCTGTATGAGGCGAGAATATTTTTTCCCGTGCGATTCCCAAATTCTCTCCCTTCTCCTAACAAACGTCTTTACTTCGTAGCGCTCGATTGAGCCTTTTGCGCAGTCAGGAATTCCCGCGCGTGAGTCATCTGCGGCAGATCCGGATTTCCTCCCTTCCAGGCATCGGCGAACTCCGCATATTCCTTCGCGGCAGTTGCTTCATCCCCTGCGGCTTCGCTACTCCGAGCCATCCCGAACAGCGGAAATCCAGACCTTGGCCTTTCTACCAACGCTGCTTCATATGCCTTATGCGCATCCGAATAGTCGCCGGCCCGCATCAGTGCCGAGCCCTCAGCCTCGCCCACCGGGCGGATGTAGGTTGGCGGCTCGCGATAGCCCAAGGCTTTCTCCTCCTGCGCTGCCTGAGCAAACAGGGCCTTTGCCTCCGGTAGACGCTTCTGTTCCGCGAGGATTGCCGCCCTCAACTCCAGAGACATGATCGAAAGGCTAGACAGCAACGGGCCTGCCTGGGCATCCGGCATCACCGCGCTCATCACCGGTGTCGTCGGCGTATCTTTCTTTTTCTTTGGCGCGTCCTTCAGACGCTGCGACATGTGCCAGAGCTCGGCATCTAGCTTCACCGAAGCGATCTGCGCCGCAGCCAGATCGCCCGTCTGCACTGCCTGCATTCCCGTCGTGAACTCCTTCAACTGCCCTGCGAGGAACTTCAGATTTTCCAGTTTGTCGGCTGGCTTGGCCGTCTCGAGCATCTTCAGCACTGCCGCCCAGTCTCCGGTCCGCAGTGCTACCGGAAGCTTCGCGTCCAGGCGGGCGTAGCCATCTCGCGGCGACCCCACGTACAGCGTTTCCGTCAACTCCCCCCGTGCACCAGACAGTTTGCCGGAAAGCTTCGTAGCTTGTTCCAGCTTTCCCTCTTCCATCAAATTGGCGATCCCATACATCAAGTTGTGAACATAGTTCCAGTCATCGTCAATATCCACTCGCTGATCGCGCATATACCTTTCGTCCACCGCTGTCGACTCGGCAAACCAGTGCTCCGCCTGCGCATAGTCACCCACTCGATAGAAGATGTGACCCGGCATGTGAACCATATGCCCAGAAGCCGGCGCAAGACTGGCGAGCACAGTTGCGCTCTTAAGCGCCTGCTCGGGGTGCGCACTGGCCTCCACCGCATGAATCCAGTAGTGGTTCGCAGCAGAGTCATTCGGGGCAACTTTCAGTACCCCCTGCAGAATCGCGATCGACTCTTTTGTGCCTTTTTTCGGCTCCCCTGCATCGTCATACCCGTCACGAAGACTATTCGACAGAAAGATCTTTGCCTGCAAGTCTGCCGGATACTCCTTCACCAGTCGCCGCCAGACGGCAATCTCTTTCTCGTTGTCCGATCGATCTTCCTCACCAGCATTCTTCGCTGTAACGTTTCCAGCGACTGCTGCCTCAATGTAAAGCTGCTCTGCCTTACTCGCATGATCCTTCCGATTCACTGCACCTGCCAGTGCCTGATCAGAGTACGCGGTCCCCATGCTGTGCCGGAACATCAATGCCTGGTAGAGGCCCCAGTAACACATCGCACACTTAGGGTCGGACCGTATAGATTGCTCAAACGCCCGCTCTGACTCATAGTCCCAGAAGTCGTGAAGTAGATTTAGCCCATGATCGAACCACATCTGCGCCTCAGGGGTCGCTGTAATCTTCAGATGGCTATTCCCGATCCCCGTTAGTTTCAAAGGCGGCGGCAGCTTGGACGGATGAGGAATCTCCCTCATCGGCATGCCCATGTCATGTCCTGACATATTCATCTGCGGGACTGCCATGGTTGAACTCATCGCGAGCAGTAGCAACGCACCCGGTAGTGACCCGCAACGGCAACCCAGGGCACGCTGGAAAGATGGAAAGTGCACATACCGAAACATGATTAGGTCCTTCTTTCGGCCATCGCCACGTGCAACTGTGGTTGGCGAAGACCAGACTCTCACGTATCGGTCCTAAACTGCTACTTCTATCTTTCCAGCGCAGATTCTTGAGGACGTCAGCGAAACGCTGCTGCGCTGATAGTGCATCCGGCACACTGCTGACGGTTGACATCCTTCAAGAGGGATTCTGCGGTGGCCTTTATCCTGGCTGCCTCCGCATGGGAGCCTGTCGCGTCGAGTACGCGCGAATACGCTAACTCCGCGATAAGGTAGTGCGGGTTCTGGTTGCCTACGGTGCGGTCAAGGACTGCAACGCCCTGCTTTATCTCTTCCAGCGCGGTTGTCAACTGGCCGGCTTCAAATTGGGCATCTCCCAGAAGCAGGTGGCCCCATCCTGTAAATGGATGCTCTTCACCGTGACGCCTCCTCCACAGATCAAGCGCCTGCCGGTATCTCGCTATGCTCATTGTGAAGTCGCCATCTAGCTGCGCCTGCCAACCCTGCAGTGAAGTGACGGCAGCGCGATCATCGTCATCGAGGTCGCTCGCCGCTCGTGCTTCTTTCACCGCTAGCGTCAGGTATTTTCTCCCGGCAGCCACCTTTTTCTGACTAAACGCAACTGTTGCCAGGTCGCAGGAGGCCCGTGCAACGCCTCCATGATCTTCGATCTTCTCGTATAGACCGAGGGCCTTCGTCCGCATCTTGTCCGCGATCTCAAACTGGCCAGTCGCCACGTAGAGACCGCCGAAATCGTCCAGCGCCATCGCAAAGTCTCGAATGTTGTCTGGCAGGTCCTGCAAAATACGAAGCGACTCTTCATAGGCGCGTTGAGAGAGCGCAAATTCTCCCATGTCTTCGTAGGCGAGTCCCAAGATGTTCCAAGCCTTACCGGAGCCAAGAGTATCCAGGGAGCTGGAATTCAAGAGCGCCCGGAGTTCAACGATAGCCGGTGCCGGTTTCCCTTCCATCTGCAGCGCAAACGCGTCGGTAAGTCGTTGCGTCGGCGTTATCTGCGCCAACAGAGGGTAAGCAGTAAACAGAAGGAGAATCGCAGACAAGACTCCTGGACGTGTGTCGTATTTTGCGTTCATGATTGTTCTCAGGCTTGCATCGGCTCACAACTGCATCCCCGAACGCACAGCCATTCTTTCCGTTTGAGATTGACGTTCCCTGGAATGCAGCCAGAGTTCTACTGCGATTGTGTTAATGGAAAAACCAATCCAAAATGCGATGCCGAAGAATTGCCGCGGTTCAAGGTGTGTCAATCGACTGGTAGCAAAAAAAACACCCATCACCGGCCGCGTTGTAGCGATGCCGAGGAGTATCGCAACTGCCCGGGTCATCCACCGCCGCTTCAGCAGATGCTCGCCTTGGCGCATATATCTATAGGCACGCGCCAGCGAAAACAGGAACAGGCTATTGAAGATAAGCACCGCAGAGCGTTCTACCCACCCGCCAATCGAGTAGGCGCTCATGGCATAGGCGGTGACGCCGACCACTGCTCCCAGCGGAAACAGTAACCGCTCTGCCCATGCGGCTTCGGTACGGCGCAGAAACACAAACGGGGTCAGGAGGACAAACGCCATTGCAGGCACAATGTGCGCAATCGTCAAGGCGGCGTGCGATGCAAATGCCGCGTCCAGCGTAGCCATCTGCGCCGGAGCGGTCTGCGACGGATGCGCAATCGCGACCAGCCGCCGCACGACGACAGCAACCGAAATTACAATGCTGCCCCAGAATCCTGTCACCAGCCACACTGGAGCCGCTGCCCTACCTGTGACAAGATTGTGACCATTGCCGGCGACTGAAATTTTCATAGCGTTATCCTGTGTTTTTTACGACTGGACGGGCCGGGGTTCGCGGAGCGGAGATGTCTCTGGAGATCAGTTGTGCGATGCGGTGCCGTCGCCGCTTGCTATCCTGGCGGCAACATGCTCCAGTCGCGAGTGCCATCTCTTTTGGAGTTCATCGGCCTTGGTACGCTGCTCGGGATTCAGAACGGTGGTGTAGATCTTCGACTTGAACCGCTCCTTCTCGACCAGCAGCTTTGCAATGGTTGCGCCCTGACTGGCTGCAATTGCCTGAACCTTGCTCTCATCAAGGCTTCCTTGCGCCGTCACTAAGTCCATCTCCTTGCCCTCGGAAGCCAACTCCTGAACGAGCGATGCAACCGTCGGCCGCTCTGCCTCCCACATCGACTTGATCTGCGCCTTCTGCGCATCACTCAGATTCAATTCGTGCGCCACGTAGCCAAGAGGTCCGTGATGGCTCCATCCCCGGCCACCCCATCCGTGCCGTCCTGAGCCGTTTGCCCGAGCAACTATTACGCCGATGGCAACTAATAACAAAGCCACAGTTGATCAGATCATGAATCGCTTCATAACAACCTCTTCTGTACTGCATCTCGATTTCAGCATCGGAACCCGCAGCGTGCGATAAAGATTAGTTAAGCGAGGTAAAGTTTTGTAAAGGCTGCTTTTGTCGGTAGAGAGATGGACTAGTATCGAGTCGGAGGTGGCTGGCGGCAGAGAATGGATCGCGTTCTCATCGTCGATGATGATGTCGAGCTGTGCAGACTTCTCGCGGAGCGCCTTAGCACCGAGGGGTTCGCGATCGAAGCTGTGCACGATGGACCGCGTGGGCTTGAGCGTGCCCTCTCCAGGGAACACGCCCTTGTCGTCCTCGATCTCATGTTGCCGGGCATGGGCGGTCTGGACGTTCTGCGCAGGTTGCGCGCGCAGTCTCCCGTTCCGGTGCTGATCCTGACCGCGCGCGGAGAAGATGTCGAGCGAATCCTGGGGCTGGAGATAGGAGCGGACGACTACTTGCCCAAGCCATTCAATCCACGCGAGCTCCTTGCGCGAATTCGGGCCATTCTGCGCCGGACCGCCCAATTTGCAAACTCAGCGGTTCCCCTGGTTGCAGGCGATCTCCGCCTCGATCCTGTAGCGCGTGAAGTTTGGCTGAACGACACACTGCTGGATCTGACCAGCGTGGAGTTCGCGTTGCTGGAGACCCTCCTGCGCGCCGCCGGACGAATCCTCACACGCGAGCAACTCACCGAGAGCGTCCTCGGCCGGAAACTCGGGCCCTTCGATCGAGTCATCGACGTCCACGTCAGCAACGTGCGCAGGAAGTTGGGGCCAGCGCAAGGTGGCGAACGAATCAAGTCTGTGCGAGGCAGCGGCTACCTTTTTGTAGCGCGGTCTGAGGCAGGTCCGGGGCGAAATGAAGCTGACCATGCGTAGTCTCTTTCTCAAAATATTCCTGTGGTTCTGGGCAACGGTCATCATCACTGGCATTGCGCTTGTTCTCACATTCATTCTCGAACCGAGAAGTGTGCCTTCGCAATGGCATGCGACTTTGATGGAGACAGCACATTCTTCCGGAGCTATCGCTGTCAACGAAGCTGAGCGAGGTGGCGACTCCGCAGCAGCGGCTTACATCGAGCGGATCGAGGGTGAAACGCACCTGAGGACATGCCTCTTCGATCAGTCGGGAAGCCTGGTCGCCGGCAGTGATTGCGGGAGCTTTCAGAGCATGACTTCGCATGTGACGGCTTCGAAACCATCCAACTTCAGCATGAGATACGGTATCGCTCGCGTTGCCATGAGATTGAAGGGCAGCAATGGCCACGAATATATCTTTGCTACAGAGCTTCCGGCCGGACCTCGCGCAGCGCTCGGCATCAACCGTACTGCGATTGCGTTGCAGTGGGGTGTGGCGCTTCTGGTCTCGGGGTTCATCTGTTATTTGCTGACACGTTATCTCACCGCCCCGATTCTGCGACTGCGCGCAGCGTCACAACAGCTCGCCGCCGGCGACCTGAGCACCCGCGCCGCCGCGGGGATGGAGCGCCGCCACGATGAACTTGGAGATCTTGTGCGCGACTTCAACGCCATGGCCTCGCGCATCGAGGAGCTCGTCTCCCGGCAACGTCAGCTCATCTCCGATGTCTCACACGAACTGCGTTCGCCTTTAGCCCGGTTGTACGTGGCGCTCGATCTAGGGCGCGAAAGAAAAGGTAACGATCCTGCCTTCGATCACATGGAGAAGGACATCGGACTTCTGAACGAGATGATCGGGCGCCTGCTCGCCGTCGCCCGGCTCGACACGTCTGCCCCGCCGGTGCCGATGATGCCAGTGGATCTGACCGAGATCGTTTCTCAGATCGTCCGCGACGCCGACTTTGAATCGCGTGAACGCAATTGCAGCGTAAAGCTAACGGCGCATGAGCAATTCCTCGTACAGGGCAATGCTAAGCTGCTGCAGAGCGCTATTGAAAATGTGGTTCGCAATGCGATTGGTTATACGGTGCCCGGTACGCCAGTCGGAGTTCTGCTGCAGTCCGAACGCAGATCGAACGCATCGTTCGCACGTCTGACTGTCCGCGATTATGGGCCGGGAGTTCCCGAGTCAGAACTCGTCAAAATCTTTCAGCCGTTCTATCGTGTCTCAGACGCTCGTGATCGCCAGTCTGGTGGGGCCGGTCTCGGCTTAGCCATCGCGGAACGGGTCATCCGGATTCATGGCGGAACGATTCGTGCCGAGAACGCCGCGTCGCGCGGCCTGCAAGTGGAAATCCTCCTGCCTCGGCTTTCGTTGAACTCCGCAGATCCATCATCGATTGCTTGAAAAAGTTGCATCGTGACGACCTACGGCCCAGAGCTATTTGGCGGTAGGAGTGGGAACTGGGTTGCGAGGCAGCATCTCCGGGCGTGTCGCCGTGTTGTAGACGAACCACGCCTCGAGGGCCGCACCCTGCATCACATCACCAACCTGAACGCGGTCGTAGAGATCCATGTTGGAGTGATGAGTCCGGCTGCCGTACTCCAACGGATCCTGCATGAAACCGTATCCGTTGAGGCCGATCCAGCTGAAGGAGGTAGAGTCTGTTCCGCCAGGTTCGCGTGTGGGCGGAGCGGTGGCTCCGATGACAGCGGTAATCTCGAGGTCCTTTACCGGTGCGATCCACTGCTCGAAGATGGCTTTGGTAAGCAGGTTGCCATTAGCGGAGATGCCGCGAAAACGTCCGCTGCCAGAATCGTCATTGAAGTAAGCGTCGAGCTTGGCGAACTCCGGAGTCTGCTTCATCGTGTCGCGCGGGGCGAAATGTTGCTGCACGTAGAATTTCGATCCGAGGAGGCCCTCTTCCTCCCCTCCCCAGAGCGCGATGCGAACGGTGCGATCCATGGGCTTGTGCAGCGCTGTGAGGATCCGGATAGCTTCCATGGCGACCGACGAGCCGGTGCCGTTGTCGGTCGCGCCAGTACCGCCCTGCCAGGAGTCGAGATGGCCGCCGAGCATTACCACCTCATCTTTTTTCGTAGTGCCGGGTATCTCGCCAACAACGTTGAAGCCCATCTGGTCGTTTTTGTAAGTCTCAGCTTCAATGTCGAGCGTGACCTTCGGCGTGAGGCCATGCTGTAGCAGGCGCACGAGGCGGTTGTAGTGTTCAGGGGTAATTGCCGCCATCGGCGGCGGTGTGGGGGCAGAGGGATCTTGCGAGCCTCCCCAGGTCGCGAAGACTGTTCCACCGTCTCCGTTCACGCCAGGCGTCAGCGCTGCGGCGGCCCCTTCGTCAGAGAGAAACTTGTTGATCTGGTTTCTCAATTCCACCGCGGAGACGGCTGTCGTCGGCACAGGCGTGGGACCGGCTGGTCCCCTCGCGCCCCCAAAGCCGCCCGCCCTTGAAGGATCCGGCGTAAGTGTACGTGTCTGAATCTCCTCTGCAGTCAGGCGATGCGCCTCGGGTTCCGTGTGCATCTCAAGCACGCGCATGTCGGCCATCAGCACGATCTTGCCGCGCAGCTTGCCCTTATACTTCGCGAAGTCTTCCAGACCGTGCAGTGGAGCGTAGATAACGTCGGCAGTGATGGCGCCGTGAGTCGACGGAGTCCACGCCAACGGAAAGCCGATAAAAGGAGCGTAGTTCGGTTCGACGAGCGCGCCGTAAAATTTCTTGTACTGCCACGAATTACCGAAGGGACCCCACGGTTCGAGATGAACGTTCTGCAGTCCGTACGACTCCAAACGTTTCACAATCCACTCCGCCGCCGCCCGATGATTTGGAGAGCCCGTAACACGGGGGCCATAAACTTCTGAGAGATAGAAGAGATGATCCATCACCTGTGAGTTGGTGAAAGCCTGCCATTTGATCTGGTTGAGGGCACCAAGGTCGACGTTCTCTTGAGTGGACTGCTGGGCCGTCAACGGAAGGGCTGCCAGTACGGCGACTGCCAGGATCTTCTTGCGCATGATGCGAGGGCTCACTTTCAATTTGGCGGAAACTGATGTTGTCGTAGTACAGACCCGATGCCGGCAGCGGTCTGAGTTAGAAATTTAACGAAGGGAATCTCCTGCCGCAGAGAAGAGATTTCGACCGAGCCTAGATAAATGGATTCCGGCCGGTTGATCAGTGTATCTGTCAACTGCTCAATGCTTTTTTGAAATGGAAAAGATGAGTCTGACAATAATGTTCCATCGTTGGGAAGTCAAGCCATTCTTCGCTAAGTCAAAGCAGCGGACGAGAGAACAAAAGTACTCCAATCTTTCGCCTTTCCCTATACTGACAACAGTATGTCTCCTCAACGGAAACCCTTTACCACCTGGATGCTGAAGGAAGCCCGCCATGCGACTCGTCCGTTATGCTCCTTTGGCGAGGAAATCTTCTGCCTCCTCATCGTTGAAGGATTTTGGAATGTGGTTCATTTGATTATCAACACGGGCGCTTCGCCGAGTCTCCTCAGGCAAGTGCTTTCTGTCAGACCTCACGAAAGCGAGACTCCATGCTGAATCGCAGAACCTTCGTTCAATCGGCTGTAAAGACCGCAACTGTCGCCGCCGCCACTACCCGCCTGAACCCACTGATTGCGCAATCGTCACCGCAGCCCCCGTCGAAATCTCCAAATGACGTCATCCAGCTCGCACTTGTCGGCGCCGGCATCCAGGGCCAGGGGGATACTCGCACCGCGCTGCAGGTTCCCGGCGTCAAGTTGGTCGCCGTCGCCGATTGCTACGATGGCCGCCTTGCCCACGCCAAAGAGTTGTGGGGTGGCCCTTCCGGGAACGATCTCTTCACGACTCGCGACTACCGTGAGATCCTTGCCCGCACGGACGTTGACGCCGTCCTGATCGCCACGCCCGACCATTGGCACAAGCAGGCCGCGGTTGACGCCATGAAGGCTGGCAAGGATGTTTACCTCGAAAAGCCGATGATTCACGTCTACCCCGATGGTCCTGAGATTATCGACGCCGCCCGCTCCACGAACCGCATCCTTCAGGTCGGCAGCCAGCGTGTCAGCTCCATCGTCTACGCCAAGGCAAAAGAGCTGCTCGCCTCCGGCGCTATCGGCAAGCTCAACATGGTCAGTGCCTATTGGGATAGGAACTCCTCCCTCGGCGCCTGGAACTACTCCATTCCCCTTGACGCCTCCCCCGAAACCTGCGATTGGCCGCGCTTTCTCGGATCCGCGCCGAAGGGTTCTTTCTCTGGTGAACGCTTTTTCCAGTGGCGCAAATGGAAGGACTATGGATCCGGCGTCGCGGGCGATCTCTTCGTGCATCTCTTCAGCGGCACCCACCTAATCACCGGTGCCAAAGGTCCTACGCGCGCGATGGCAACGGGCGGCCTGCGCTTCTGGAACGACGGCCGCGATGTCTATGACGTTCTGCTCGCGCTCTTCGACTATCCCGAAGGCTTTAATCTCAGCCTTCGTGTCAACTTCGTCAACGGCGGAGCCGAGAGCGAAGGCTTCCTCTTCACCGGCTCGGAAGGTCTCATGGAAATTGCAGGGAACACCGTCACCGTGACCCGAACCCCGCGTGAAACGGAACCCGGTTATACCGTCTCCACATTCACCGATGCGATGCAACGGCAGTACATTGAGCAATACCGCAAAAAATATCCGATCACGCATCCCAGTGGCCCACTGCCCCAGAACGTCGAGAAGTTCGCCGCTCCTCCCGGCTACTCCGACAGCTATGATCACTTCCACAACTTCTTCAATGCGGTACGCAGCCGTCAACCTGTCGTTGAAGATGCGACCTTCGGCTTTCGCGCCGCTGGCGCTGCCTTGCTAAGTAATCTCAGCGTCGACCGCGGTAGCGTTGTTCGTTGGAACCCCGAAACCATGAAGCTCGCCTAACAACCCCTCCGAGGAACCACCATGCAGATCCCATCCAAGAGCCTGATCCCGTTGTTCGTCCTGTGTCTTTTTGCCCCCGGTTCGGGGCATGGCCAGGATCCCGCCCATGCCACTGAGTTCCGCATGCAGCACCCTGGTGACGGCCCCGGCGGCGAGCCTCGCATTGCCTTTCTTACCCATCGTCTCGGTACCGACCATGCCGAAGGCATCTCCATGCTCGACATGAATGGCGACGGCTTTCCGGACCTGCTCAGCGGCGCTTACTGGTATCAGAATCCCGGCGCCGACGGTGGGGAGTGGAAGCAGCATCAGTTCCGCACCGTTGGCATCCACAACGAATTCGTGTCCGACTGCGGAGAATGGATCGTCGACGTCGATCACGATGGCCTGCCCGATCTCGTCACCGCCGGCTGGATCTCGAACGGCCTCTGGTGGTATCGCAACCCCGGGCCCAAAGCCATCGCAGGCGGCGCCATGTGGAAGGGTGAGAAGATCACTGACAGCTACGATACTGAGGGCGGCGCCTTCGGCGATATCAACGGCGACGGCAAGCCCGATCTCGCTCTCGCCCACTACAACAGATCAGGTGTTCTCTGGGTTGACTTCAGCAAAGACAAGCCACGCGTCCACCACCTGGGAGGCCGCGAGCAGGATGGTCACGGCATCGGCATCGCCGACATCAACGGCGATGGCAAAGCCGATGTGCTCACGACTCACGGCTGGTTTGAGCAGATCGACGCAGACAATGACAAATGGCAATGGCATGGAGATTGGGATCTCGGCGACGCCGGCTTCCCCATCCTCGGCTATGACGTCAACCACGACGGCAAAGGTGATCTCATCTACGGCCAGGGCCATGGCTATGGCCTGTACTGGCTCGAGCAGGCTGGCACCCCGATGCATCGCAAGTGGATACGCCACACGATTGACGAATCCTTTTCGCAGTCGCACGCCCTCGCTCTGGTCGACATCGACGGCGACGGCATCCCTGAACTCATCACTGGAAAGCGCTACCGCGGCCACTCCGGCGGCGACCCCGGATCGTATGATCCCGTCGTTGTCTATGCCTACAAGCTGCCGACTAAAACCCAATTCACCGCCGCCAAAGCTCACATCGCAGGTAAGCAGCATGCCCCCGCGCAGTCCCCCGCGGGCACGACGATGAATTCAGGCGCCATGCAGATCGCAGACAGCGCGTCTGACGTCGCCTTTACCCGCATAGCAATTTCAGTCAACGGCACCGCCAGCGCCGGCACCCAGTTCATTGCCGCCGACTTTGACCACGATGGCGATATCGACCTGGCGAGCGCAGGCAAGCTCGGTGTGCACGTACTCGAAAACCTTAAGGTGGACAAGGTTCCCAAATCCGTCCGCGAAGAGACGCAACCCCTCAACCGCAAATGGCCGTTCCCCGGCGAAGGTGAAGAGGTTCCACAGGAAGACGGTCCGACACCCCAAAAGTAACGTTTCGCATCTGCGATTTCATTTCAGCTTCTGCATGTAGATTGATCTCTCAATGAATCGTTGCATTATTGCCTCTTTGTTAGCGAGGGAAGTTATGTATCTGCCGCAAAGCTATCAAGTCGCGCTTCTGTTCATGGTTGCCAGCATGCTCTGCTGGGGGTCCTGGGCTAACACGATGAAGCTTTGTCCGGGATACCGGTTCCAACTCTTTTATTGGGACTACATCTCCCTCAGCAGATACGTATTGCCTCAATGCCAAGTAACAGGGCGAGTTTTTCGAGCTTGCTTCCGATGTGTCCCAGTCCGACAGCGCAATGGTGCGCAGGCGCCTGCTCGTTCCAGCGATTGACGAAGTTGCGGGCACCGATGGGAAAACGGTAGCGGCTGTTGGTGTTTCCAATCTCCAGGATTGGTCCCGTCACAGTTTGTCCCTCAGCAAGCAGCAACTTGAATCCATGTTCTTTGGACTCCGCGACCGATAGAAGCGTGACAGCTCCAGTTTTGACGCTCATCTCAACAGAAAGACCGCGGCCGATCTTACCGTGATAGACCTGAAGTGGACGCACCTTGGTTTTGCCTTCAGCGATGCCCGCGTGCCCAGGTCCGTCATGTCCCATGAGGACGACGTCATCGATGAAGTCGATCGCGTAGTACTCAGTAAAGGAGCCACCGGCGCCGAAGCTATCCATGATCTTCATGGCGAGCGCGTTCTTGATCTCATACTCGCCGGCAACCGGAATGCCGCGGCTGGTGAGCAGCGACGCGCCGAGGATGATGGAGGTGATGGTGTCTTCATTCTGCTCAACGCCAGAACCTTTGTAGAAGTAAGCGAGCGCCCCAAGCGAATGGATCTCGACAAATTGCTCCAGCGCGGCAGAGGTGCGGGCAGCGCGTTCGAGCTCGTCTCGTGAGCAGTCGGGCTCCACATCGAACGACTGCGCAATGGAGGATAGCTGTCGTTCGACCTCCACGTCCGTGACGCTCTGTCGCAAGCGGCTGAGTTCGTCGATCTCGACGATCTCGATATGCGTGCCAAAAGTAGCGCAAACCTGAGCTAGGTCGGTCGCTACGTCGAGCATACCGCTGTAGTAATGTCCCATCAGTCCCAGCCGGGTGTGGCTGAGCGTATGGACCACCTGTGCGGCTTCGATCCATTCATGAATCTGCTGCCAGCACTCGGGGTCGTCGTGGAGCACCCCAGTGACTTGGTGAAATGGAATACCAGCCCGGGCGAAGACATTGGCCAGTTCCGGCACTGGGCACGCGGAGCAGTATGCCAGCCACTCGGCGGTCATCTCTGTGCGACCAGACAGGGCATTAAACCGCTTGTAGTCGATTGCCGCTTCCGGCTGCAGATTGAGAACGAGAACCGGAACCTTGGCGCGGCGAACTAGCGGAAGGACGGTCGAAGAGAGCGCATAGGTTGTGACATAGAGGACCATAAGGTCTACATCCTGGCGGCGAGCCTCATGGCCTGCATTGAGAGCGCGCTCCGCAGAGTCGATCAGGCCAAGGTTGACAATCTCTCGGCCCGGGGCGCGAAGCTGCTCTTCGACCACACGAACGGAAGCCTTCAGCCGTTCTTCAAGCCTCGGAAACTGCTCCCAGTATGCGGCGAGCCCGATTCCGAACAGGCCAACCCGAAGACTTGCCGATTCCTTCATCTCAATTCCTTCCAGTTTTTTCGACTCATACTAGAGGTTGCCTTCGTTGTTCGGGACGCTCGATCGCTCAAATAGGTGGAGCATTCCTACCGAAGCGGAAGGCGATAAACAGTGTGAAGCACGACCGGACCCAGCATGCCCGATGGCAACAGCGGAGAGTCCTTGGTGTACTTCCGGACATTGGTCCAGGTGTAGTGTTTGCCGTTGGGCGACTGCGCGTCTCCGATCAATCGATTGGGCCACAGATTAGTGACATCGACCTCGATGGTGTTCTGGCCGGTGTGAAGCTGCGGATCAGCGCGTAAGCAGTATGGAGCCTTCCATAGGATTGCTGCGGGCTTGCCGTTGATTCGGACGGCGGCCACTTCATGTACCTCGCCGAGATCGAGCCAAAAGGTGTTTTTTCCTGTGAGTTGCGAGTTCGTTAGGTTGACCGTGGTTCGATAGGTTGCTGTCCCGGAAAAATAACGAACGCCGGCGTCAGTCGATTCGGTCCACGATTGAAGCCTGTCGAGTTGAAGCTGAGGTGGCGCGCCCCAATCGGGCGGAAAAGCCAGTGACCATGGTTTAGAAAGTGCAATGTCGCCGGTGCGTTCGGCGTTGACTTTCCTAACCTGGCCGTTTGCGAAAGTCACTTCATAAGCACCTTTGTCCCGGGTGTGGAGTACAGGTGTACCACCATCGTTCTCGACCATGAGCGTAAAGGGCGACGACATCCTCTCCAAATGTTCGACGGAGTAGAGGATGGTACCGTCGCGGGCGATGCTAGTCACATTATTCGTTGCCGCCGGGTGGCGAAACAGAAGAAAAACGGAACCGTATGGCTCGAGCGCGAGTGACACGCTGGTACGGTGGTCGGCAGTCGGGGTAAAGAGCAGCGTCTGGTGGACCTCTCCGGTAACAGCGTCGAAGATCTCCGGCTGTCTGCCGTTGATGCGCAGGGTAACCGTCGTTTGTAACGCATTCGGTTGCGTATTGCGGATGAAGTAAATGTCGGCGTCTGCGGATTGGCGATGGATGTAGTCGAGCGCCGCAGTCTGACCTGAGGGTGTCTCAAAATCCGGAGACAAATTGATCGTCTTCAGCGCGTCTCGCGAAGAGTCAGTACAGAAAAGCTGACCCTTGCCAATGGCGACATGGTGGTCCACGCTCTTCTCGCACGCCGTCCACAGAGCATCGACAATCTGAGAAAATGTCTTCGCCTCTGTCTCCGTAACGATGCCTTGACTGCGCAGTGGCCGGGCGCCGATAAGAACGCCGCCAGCCTGCACGTAACGCTGCGCCAGCTCCAGCGCAGCTAGCGGAAGAATGTGCGAACGGGGAAGAGCCAGCGCCTGGTAACGGATGCCAGCTGTCGTCTGAAGAATTCCCGACGTTACAGAGATACGATGCAGCAACCCGTCGGTGCTGGTCACGTCGTAGTCGAAACCGGGTAGAACCCGCGCCGGATCGTCGCGCTTGAGCCGTACGAAGTTGGGGACATTGTCGCCGTAATAGTAAAGGACATCTGCGACCGGCAGTCCCTGTTGCAGCAGAAATTGCGCACGGTTGAGGTATAGCGTGAACTGTCCTGCATCGCGCCACCACGTTACATTCGGGTTCAGGTGAGTTCCGGCGAAGTACTCCTGGCCGGGCAAGCCGAGCTCAGGAGGGGATGATGTGAACTCATGCCATACCAGGCGATTCATGCCCTCTGTGAGAGCCTGGTCGAAGGATGGCTTGAGATTCATGCCAAGTGATTCGTTCCACTGATTGCCAATGGAGGTCATCCCTTCAGCGGCGGCGAGCGGGCGCCCGTAGATATGTGCTGCGCTAGCGGCCTCCTTCACGAAGAAGCGGTCGGCGTCGCCAGAGCGATGCTCGGGTGACATGGCCCAGTACTCGGTCTGCGGGATGGCGCTTGATCGAAAGGTCTCGAGCGCGTCGAAGGGAGCGCCGTGCGGGCCACCCGATTCGCACTGAATACCAAGGCCGAACCTGCTTGAAAGCAGAGCCAGATGGTCGTAATGGCCATTGACGAGATCGGCGACGGTGCGGCGAAGATCGGCGAGGAACCGTGTGCTGAGTTCACGGCTACCGACAATTCGCCCACTCACTACGGGAAGATACAACACAGGATCATAGCCGCGGCGCTTGCGAAACTCTTCGCGAAATTTACCTGTCCAGTTGGTGCCGCCCAACTCCCAGCTGTCTGAGGCGAGATATTTCAGGCTGCGGCCCACGTAGGGTTTTGCGGCGGTGAGGAGAGGATGCACAGTCTTGTTCCAATATTGATCGAGCGCTGAGGGATCGAGGTAATCGATCGCCAGTCCCTGCCACGCGCCGCTAGAGGTGGAGACGCGCGCATCGGAGCTCGTATAGCCGATGCGCAGAATCTCCCAGCTTTGTTCGCCAGCTGGCGGGCTCCAGTGAACTCTACCGTCCGTGTCCACCTGGCTCGAGACGTCACGCACCTCCGTGAGTTTTGTATCCTGGTCATCGCCTACTCCGGGCGACTCGTCCACTAGCAGACGAGTCAGATCCGGCATCGAGAAGTTTCCTTCAGCGGCCGCAGATTTCAAGGCGAGCTCGGACAGCGGCTTCCGCGTGTCCCCATTCTTCCCCGGCAGGTTCGTTCCATGATTGAGGGGATAAGCCAGCACGGCGATCTGGCGGTAGAAGCCGTTCTTCGCGGGAGGAAGCGAAAGCGTAATGGGACCAGCGTCTCTCGCGCGAACCGTAGTCCGGGACCACGTCAGCAGCTTCGATGCCTGCTCCGGCTGCACCCACGGGCCGCCAAGATTCCACCCGCTGGTGATATTGAGCGTAACCTCCAGCCCCAGTCGGTCAGCCTCCTTGAGCGCATGAACATAAAGCGCCGTCCACTCCGGACTGCCGAACTCTGGGCCAGCCGGCACATTATCGTTGCCATTCTGGTTCGCCCCATTCGCATCGACCAGCAGCACGCCGCCATAGCCCTTCTTCTGCATCTCCTCCAGGTCCCGCGTGATGGTCGCTGCAGTGGTATGCCCATTCAGCCACCACCAATAACATCGCAAGCGCGCCGACGCTGGCGGATTCGCGAATCCCTTTCGTAGCGCATCCGGCGCCGAAGGGTGACCCTGTCCATCAGCGCGTCCCATAAACACCGACGCCACTAGGGCAATAGCGACGGCGGCAGTTCCCGTCTTGATCCATCTCGTCCGATAATTCACGGGCACCTCAAATGCTATAGAAACACGGCACCAGCGCAGTCGAGGCACCCGATAGATTTCGAAAAGAGAAAGGCGGACTCGCGACCAACCGGAGGTCAAGCGCAAGCCCGTCACCGGAAGACCCTAGAAGTTGAGGCGCGCCGTCAACTGCGTCAGCCGTGGATCGTTCGCCTGCGTCAACGTCACGATGCCGTAGCTGGACGATCCAAGCGACGTGTTGGGCCCGCCAAAGTTGGGTGTGTTGAGGATGTTGAAAAACTCGCCCCGAATCTCGAAGTTGAGAGACTCGTGCAATTGGAATTGTTTGAACAGCGTGAAATCGAAGAGTGGATGAACTCGCTGCCGAACGTCATTCATGTAAGGCCCAATGTTATTGAGCGTGAATGCGAGGTGCTGTTGAAACGCTGGTATGGAAGATGTGGAGTCGCAAGCAGGAGCGCTAGGCGTCGTCATCACAAGGGCTCCGGCCGCGTTCTCGTAACAGGTATTGAAATACCGTCCATAAGTCGAATTTCCCAGACGCGGACTGGAAAGTGGCGTGACATTTCCTCCCGAAGTAGTGGAGGCTCCTGGAGTCGCAACCAGGTTGCCATTCTGCGCGCGAAGCACTCCGTTCACCTGCCATCCGCCCAGCGTATATCGCTCCAAGGCTGGCTTACCGGACAAGGAGGAAAACTGATAAATCCCGACCAGGTTCCCGACCAGATTCGGGTTGGGGTCTTGATAACGGAAGGGTGAACTCAGAGGGTCCTGCGCGTTGAGGTAAATGTTCTGGTCCATGATCTTCGACCAGGTAAAGTTTCCCTGCATTGAAAAACCATGGCTGACACGTTTAACAACGGAGGTCTGCAACGAGTTATAAAGAGCACTCCCTCTTGAAGCGTAATTGTCCGTTACATTCGTAAATTCGGGATACGGAAGCAACAAAAACTGTCGCTGAACGGTGGCAGAATTCAGCGATGATCCCGGTAGTTTACCCGCCATAGGGTTCGGGACCTGGGTTTGCAGGAAAGTGATCCCGGCATTTCCCTGGTTGTAGTACTGAGCCGGCAGCGCATTGATGCTCTTGTTGATCTCAAGTTGCGACGCTTTGTTGCCGACGTAAGCGATCTGAAGCACCACGTTGGCGGGCAACTGCGTCTGAACACTGACCGAGTACTGCATGATCTTCGGTTGGGTATGGTTCTGATCAGGAAAAATGATGGCTTGGCCATTTTGCGTAGCCAATCCAAGCGAACTCCCGGTTGGAAGGTTGATTCCGGTCGGAAAGGGATTGGTGAGGGAGTTTGCAGGATGAGTATTGTCCAGCGTCGCCACGTAGCCGGTAGTAGAGCTGAACCCCTGCCCAAGCGGGCTCTCCAGCGTGTTGAAGTAGATGATGCCGAAGCCTCCGCGCAGCACCACGTTGGGGTTCAACTGGTACTCCGCGCCAACTCTCGGCTGGAAGTTATTCGTGTCGGTCGGATAATCATATCGGTTCGACGAACTGGCAAACTGCAGACCGCCATTGAGCGTAAGACCCGTTACGGACGACTGCAGCGGGTTCGGGCAGGAGGCGCAGAATCCGTTGTTCAGCCGGTTGTAGCGTTCGGTGAAGGGTGTCTCGTAGTCCCAGCGCAGGCCTGCATTGATCGTCAGGTTCCTCAGAACGCGCCAATCATCCTGCACGTAGATGCCATAGTAGAGTTGCTGAAGCGCATAGGCGATCTGGTTTCCGTAGGTCCCGCTCGAAGGATAGCCAAGCAGCAGAGAGGCGAAAGGATTCCCTGAGCTTGCATCACTACCAACCGCAGTGGAAACCGAATTCTTCTGAGTAAATTGACGGTTGAAGTTGAACGTCCCTACGCCGCTCTGCGGATTTTGTACGTTATAGCGTGTCAGGTTACCGTCGAAGCCCACGCGCAGAGTGTGTTTGCTGAAAGTCTTCGAAACCAGGACAGAGGTCGATCCAAGTGTGTCTTCGCTGATCTGTCCCGTATTGCCGGCAGCGAGTCCGGCGTAGGGTGTCGACGAACCCGGACTGGTGCCCGAAGAGCCCCCGGGTGTGGTGCAGGCATCGCACGCAAAGACGCCAGGAAACGACTGATACGGCAAACCTGTTCCATTCATGTTGAGCGTGGAAAGATTAAACGTGCTTCCCGGATAGATCAGACCAAACGGGTGATAGATGACTCCGATGCGCGCGTCCACCACAAGTGTCGGCGATACCACGATGACATCATCCAGGCTTCCGCCGATGTTATTGCGATAGACCGTGTAGCCTACACCGGTCGGTGCAATCTGTTTCGGAAATCCTTCGGTTGGCTGAATTTGATGCAGGACGGCCTTGAAGAAAGTGGCATTCAGCTTGTTGCGGTCCGAAAACGAATGATCGACGCGCGTCACAAACGACCAGTACTTATTGGGCGAAGAAGTGACGTTTGAAATGTAGTTCACCGTCGGGCTCAGGGTGCTGTTCGGAGCGGGATAGTAGCTAGCCAACGATGCTCCCGCTGGATTAATTTTGCTCTTGATGTTGTTGTTCAGGAAGGGAGTCCGATTGCCACTCGCATCCGCTGTCGTCGGGTCATAGAGCTGGACCCCTGCTCCTGGCGCGCACACGCCAGCGATAAAGTTCGAGCAAAGCCCCGAAAAATCGCCAGCCGCTTGCGCCGTGGTTGGAACCAGGCCAGAAAACGGAACCGGCTGGTGAAGTTGAACATACTCGTAAGCAGCCATAAAGAACGTCTTGTCGTGGCCGTCGTAGACGTGCGGAATAGTTAGAGGACCATCGATCACACCGCCCGGTTGGGTCCACTGGTCGTTCACCCGATGCGTTGGATTGACAGCTGCATTCTGTGTCGGCACGCGCTCATGGGTATTCGCGTCCAGATACGTGTTCCGAAAGACGTAATACGCCGAGCCGTGATAGCGGTTCGATCCGGCCCGCAAAACCGTATTCAACACCGTGCCGTTCCCATGCCCATACTGTGCGTCGTAGAGCGCGGTCTGCGTCTTGACCTCCTGCACCGCCTCCGGCGATGGCACAAAGCCCGTATAGCTCGCCCCCGAAAGCCGTTCCGCGGGGTCATCGGGAATGCCATCCAGCGTCAGGCGGTTGTGACCGCTGTTACCGTTGGCGATGATCTGTACTGCGGTTCCGCTGAAGGGATTGGTAAAGCCGCTCGCCTTCGACTGCATATAGGCACCCGTCGTGACGCCGGCAGCCAGCGTGGAAAGCACAAACGGGTTACGCCCAATGTTCGGCAGATCGGTAACCTCCTTCGTACCCATAGTCGTTCCCAGATTTGCCGAAGCGGTATCGAGCGGTTCGAGGTCCGCCGTCACCACGACCTTCTCCCCAACCGATCCCACCTTCAATGCGAAATCGACCCGCTCATTGCCGCCGGCTGTCAGCACGAGGCCGGTACGTGTCTCCGGGCGGAAACCGGAGATCTCAACCGTCACATCGTACGTGTCAGGCGTCAGGAACGGGATGGAGTATCCGCCCGAACCGTTCGTCTTTGTCCTGGTCGTGAAATGGGTCGTAACATCGGTCGCCGACACGTCCGCATTCGCGATCTTCGCTCCAGAGGCATCCGTCACCTCGCCTGTCAGAGTCCCCAGATACTGCTGGGCAACCAAAGGGAGCGTACCTCCAAGGCTAATCAGGAGCAACAACACTCCTGTTACCACGGCTCTTTTGAACGAGTGAACTTTATGCATACAGCCTCCTTAAACGTGTACGGAGAAATCGCCTCTACTGGCGCGCTACATGGTTGGACATACCGCAGCCAATCCCGACCCCTCTGAAGCCCTTGTCTGCCGATTAGCTTGTTTCCTCTGAGTGTGGCCAGGCGAGAGGATGAGACGGAGTTTTAACGACGAACCATAGTCGAGACCTGCGTGGTTGGCGAGCAAGTTAATTTACCGGAATAAGACCGCTAGGATTTACCGTAAGGAGTCCATTAGGTCTTTTTATTTGACTGAATTGACTCGCAAGGGCAGTAACTAAATAACATCGACCTCTGTACCCGCAACGTGCAAGAATCCCGCGCACGCGATCGCACTCGAAATACCGCATAGGCAGTCGATACAGCGGCGGTTTAGGAGATCGTCATAGGCGGGCGAGCCCTATACGCCTCGATTCAGTTTCCTTCATGCATAATGCTGAATCCGAGGTGCTTAGGCGGTTCGGAGTAACTTTTTAACCGTAAGAACTTCCTTTGTCCCTTATTTCGAACGGCGTTAACGTCCTCCTGACCAGACACTTGTCTGCGTGCTACACTTGTCCCGCTTGTCAGCAATATGGAAATGAATTCAATAGCGAACACGCCGACGGAACAGACGACCCTAAAAGATCAGCCCAGTGTCGACGAACGGCGTGCTCTTATCGAGCGTGTAGCGGCCAGTGCGCATTTCAGGCGATCCGCTCGCTTGCGTGATTTTCTGCTGTATGTCGGAGGACAGTCGCTGAAAGACGGCTGCCCGGAGATAAACGAACAAGAGATAGGCAGCAAGGTCTTCGGGAGACCGTCATCCTACGACCGAAGCCAGGACAATATTGTTCGCGTCAATGCCACGGAACTGAGGAAGCGCATCGAGCTGTACTTTGCATCAGAAGGAGCGCATGAATCCTTAGTCCTCGAAATCCCTCGGGGCGGCTATAAGCCCATCTTCCATCGCCGTTTACCTGAAACCCAAGATCGACCTGCCCTGACGCCCAAAATGCCGCTTGGGGATACGGCACCTGCGGTTCGGAAAGGTTCTCGCAATCGTCTGCACATTTTGTGGGGCACCGCGAGCCTGGCGCTCGCGATCGCCTGCCTGCTGCTCTTCCAACAAAACCGCACGATGCGGCATGCTATTTACAGTTGGGATGGAAAACCAGTGGTCGCGGCCTTGTGGACGGACTTCGTCCATTCCCATCAGGAGATCGATATCGTCCTTCCCGATGCCTCGGTCAGTCTCACCGAGGACATCATCGGACATCCGATGTCGCTGAGTGACTACTTGAACCACAATTACATGCGCCTGCCGCAATCGTTGAATCTTAGTTCGGACCGAATCACTGATCTGAATGGGATCTTCGCCCACAACCTGGTTACCATGGGTGATTTTCGTGCCGCGCAACAGATACTTGCACTTACTCCGTTGTCACCCTCTCTCCACCTCACGTTCTCCCGCTTCTACACGGCTGATTCCGTTAAACGCAATAGTTTCATTCTGATCGGTGGCAAAAAGGCGAACCCATGGGTTCGCCTCTTTGACGACCAAATGAACTTTAGTCTCGACTATGACAACGAGCATTCCCAATCGTTCATTGCGAATCGCCATCCACAAGCGGGAGAACAAGCCGTCTACGCGGTAGCAATGGATCCGAACGCATTCATCGGTTACAGTGTCATCGCCTACTTGCCAAATCCGAGCCGGACCGGCAATGTGATTATTTTGGCAGGGACAGATTCAGATGCTACGAGTGCAGCGGCCGAGTTCCTGACGTCAGAAGAGCAGTTAAGTAAATTTCAGAGCACGCTTCATCTACAGAAGTTGCCATACTTCGAAGGACTTCTACAGACCTCTCGTCTGAGCGGAACCTCATTCAGTGCTGAACTCCTCGCCTACAGGACTTATCCAGGACTACACTAGGCGCCCAACCGTTTCGCTATGCGAGCCGCTCGGGCTCGGCAAGTCCCTACGAGCGAAAAAGCCGGGTTCTCTCTGATTTCATGCGGTTTCAGAGATTAGGGCGAATTCGTGCCGACGTATTTAAGGAAGACAACACCGAGGGATAACGCGCCAGACAGAGACTTCAAATCCTGCAGCAGGCTAGGCGGCTTTCCAGGACCACTGTTAACTGCCCACACATCCCTCCGCCGGCAGATGTAGCAGCAAACTGTGCACCGCTGCGATACTAGAAGGCGTCTAATCGTTAATGTGATGGCGACCACGAATCTTGCCAAACCGACCTCCTTCGACCGCACACTGGCAAGTGCGCGCTCCACGATGATGTTCAGCGAGGTGGTCAGGCTGGCGGTCGACAGCTTCCGCGCCAGCAAGACTCGTTTTTTGCTGACCATGCTGGGTATGGTTATCGGCTCGGCTTCTATCATTCTGGTCGCGACGCTCGGTTCAACCGGCAAGCAGTATGCGATCGACCAACTCACCAGCATCGGCCCCAACAAGATCGAGCTGCAATATAACGGCGGAACCGTCTCGGGCCCGGACAATACCACTACGCCCGACTATATGACGCTCGACGATATGCGTGCGGTCCTCGAGCAGGTTCCCGGCATCGTCGCCTCGTCTCCCATGCTGGAATTTCACGACAACATCAGCGTAGGCGGCGGCGTTAGCAAGGCGACCATGCTGCTCGGCGTCTCTCCGCAGTATCGGATCGTACGCAATCTTGTCGTTGTATCCGGCCGCTTCTTCGACGACCAGGACGAGCGGGCTCACGACAAGGTCGCCGTCATCGTCAAGCCGTTCGCAGAAGAACTCTATGGCAACGCAAACGCAGCAGTCGGCAGAATCATCAGCGTCAAGGGCATACCGTTTGTCGTGATTGGCGTCTTCAGGGAGGCCTTCGATACCTACGGCCAGTCGGAGATCAGCGATCATACCCTGCTTGTTCCATATCCGGTTGCACGTTACTTCACCGGGACCAATGCGCTGAAGGAAATTTTCTTCACGATGCGTGATGCTTCTATGGTGATGCCCGCGAGAGACCACGTTCTCGCGATCGTCAGGTCTCGTCACTACGCGAGCTCTGTTTACAGTGCACAGACGCTCACCGAACTCCTGACCAGCATGGCAAAGATAGCTGACATGCTCACCATCGTCCTCACCCTGGGAGCCGGTATTACTCTGATCGTGAGCGGCGTCGGCATCATGAACAGCATGCTCGCCAATGTTCAGGCGCGACTCAAAGAGATCGGTATCCGCAAGGCTCTGGGCGCAACCAGCCGCGAGGTCCGGCTACAGTTTCTCACCGAGGCGGTCTTCCTCTCGCTCAGCGGAGGAATGATCGGCACTATTATCGGCCTCGCCATTCCTTTTACTCTGGGCCTGTTGTCGCCCTTCAAGATCCCGATCAACCCATGGTCCGCTGTGATCTCTCTCACCACGTCAGTGCTTGTAGGCGTACTCTTTGGAACGCTCCCGGCAAACCGCGCCGCCCGGCTCGATCCAGTGCAGACACTCAAGTACGAGTAATCGCGGCAAGCGATCCTTCATCGTGCAAAACAAAACGCACCAGCCTTAGCGAAGTTTCGCCGAGGCTGATGCGTTTGTCGTGTACTGCTAATGCTGTTAAGCAGTTGCGGCGGTTGCAACTTCTTCGGCTTCCGGCTGATCGCCCTTCACCGTCACCTTCACGTGGCTGGTCACCTCGCGGTGCAGCTTCACAGGAACGTGGTACTCGCCGATCGTCTTCAGCGGCTCATCAAGTGCGATCTTGCGGCGATCGATGGTGAAACCCTTGGACTCAAGCTGATGCGCGATATCGCCCGAGGTAACCGAGCCGAAGAGGTGCTCGTTCTCGCCGACCTTGCGCTCGAATACGAGTTCGACCTCGGAGAGCTGCGTGGCCAGCTGCTCGGCCCCTGCCTTCTCCTTGACGGACTTGCGCACAGCCGAGGCCTTCATCTGCTCGATGACTGCCTTGTTAGCAGCGTTCGCCTCGATGGCGAGCTTTTCGGGGAGTAGATAGTTGCGCCCATAGCCATCGGCGACCTTGACCACGTCGCCGCGATGCCCGAGCTTATTTACGTCTTCCTTCAGAATGACTTCCATTGCAGTTCTCCGATTTTCTGTCTGGCTATCGCTTCCGCCAGTCTCTCGTATCCAGTACGCCCGCCGTAGGTGGCGGAAAGTTAGAAGCGCGCAGCGAAGGCCAGCAGGGCGATGTTGCGCGACTGTTTGATGGCGAGGCTGAGGCGGCGCTGATGCCGTGTGCACACACCGGTCAGGCGGCGCGGAACGATCTTGCCGCGCTCCGCGACAAAACCCTGCAACAGGCGGACGTCGCGGTAGGAGATGGCGTCGATCTTCTCGGTGCAGAACTTGCAGACTTTCTTGCGCCGGAAGAACTTGCGTCCACCGGGGCCGCCGCTGGGAGCGCCGGCAGGCCGTGGAGTGCGGGGGCCCGCGCCGGGACCGGAGTGACTGGAACTTCCGGAATGCCCGCCGCTGGGGCGCGATGCATGTGCGTGCTGTTCAGTCGATTGCGTGGTGCTGGTTTCGTCAGCCATGATATTTCCCTTTCAGGTGCGTTGTGCCTCCCTCCGCTCCAGACCCGCGTTGGAGTCTCTGAACATTCGACCGGCATCGGTCGAGTGGAAGCGGTATTCGGCGATCGTGATACGTTGTGCGATGCGGTACTAGCTCTCATCGCGAATTCTTTAGAGCGAAGACGCGAAGTCTAGACCGCGGAAGCGACAGTCTCGGGAGACGCATCGGAAGCTGCAGCCACTGGCTTCTTCTCTTCTTCGGCGTGGGCCTCGGTCGACGTTGCGGCAGATGTAGCATCCGCATCCGCTGCAGCGGCTGGGGCCTGCACAGGAGCGGCAATCGGCTGCGCACTGCGCTTCACCTTCGTGTCGCGAATCGCCTTGACCTTCGCCAGGCGCTTCTCTTCTTCGTCCATGCGCACAGTGATGAACTTGATCACCTGCTCGGACACGCGCAGGCGGCGCTCGATCTCAGTAATTAGCGAGCCCTGTGCGGCAACATGCATCAGAACGTAAAAACCGTCATTGAACTTGCGCACGGTGTAGGCGAGCCTGCGGCGGCCCATCTTCTCGACACTCTTCACCTCGCCGCCACCACTGGTGACGTTCGCGGAAAAGCCTTCAATCAGCTTGTCGAGGTCGGCTTCTTCAACGTCCGGCCGGACGATGAACATAATTTCGTAGGTACGATTCATTCGATTACTTCTTTCTGCGAAGTTCTGCTTCGCACCGTGGTGGCGTCTGTTCTGCCAACCCGGTCTGGAAAATCACTGCG
>WNFC01002938.1_pt1 | contig 29852 bp, 27 predicted proteins | sample 5400541 | NCBI WGS metagenome assembly WNFC01 (sample SAMN13153342, study PRJNA577476) | soil metagenome | isolation source: 120 cm saprolite under Douglas fir tree site 2 hole 2 replicate 1 | place: USA:California | collected 2015-04-18
TTCCAGAAGCGGGTGCCCCCTTCCTCTCGCGCTCTTTGCGAGAAGCATGGGCCTCCGCTGGCCACGGCAGCAACGCCTTATCCCGCCCCATACGCGTGGACTCACCCGCCGCCAGAATCACTCCGGCAATCCCCATTGGTTATCCCGTTGGTGCCCCACCCCTCGCGGTTTTCGAAGAGTGGGACCCGTTCTACTACTCCGGCACTTCGCCGTTCAGCAGCTCGCCCAGATTGCACCACGAACACCGCACGCCGACATAGAAAGTCCCGAACTGCGCATACACAGCGCTCACTTCATCAAACCGCATTTCGTAGATGAGCTTTTTGAACACCAGCGGATCATCGGCAAACAAATCCACGCCCCATTCCCAGTCATCAAAGCCAATCGACCCGGTAATGATCTGCTTCACTTCTCCGGCATAGCGCCGCCCGACCTGCCCGTGTTCATACATCTGCCGCGCCCGCTCTTCGATGGGAAGCGTGTACCAGTTCTTGTCCTCGCCCCGCCGCCGGTCCATGGGATAGAAGCAAACGTAGCGGGCTTTGGGAATCTCCGGAAACAGTCGCGGCCGCATCGCCTCTTTCTGCCGCGCCAGCGTCTCGTTGATCGCCTGTTTCCATTCGTCCGAATGCGGTTCGAGCCCTTGTTCCGCCAATTCGCGATAGGTCTTCACGCTCGATTCATACAGCCCCAGCTCGATTACCGACAAGTAAGAGGTAGCCGGCTCCAGGTAATCGCTCAACCGCAACTGCGAGAGCCGCATTTCGGCGCGATTCAGCTCATCAAATGATGGCCGGAAGTGCACGAACATCAGATCGCCCTTATGCCCAAGGACGGAATAAAGTGCCGACTGTCCGGACGGACTCTGCTCCATCTTGCTCAACAGTCCTGCGGCCTGGTTAACGATTTCCCGCTTGAGCCCCGCCCGCAGTTGCCGCCACGCCGTCCAGCGAAACCGCATCATCTGATGCAGCACGCTGTACCCCTCAACAGTGAGCGGCATAGCCGGAATTTCAGCCGAAGTAGCTTGCGGACGAGCAGTACGGGTAGCTGTCATGGATTCTTTAAAGGTTACCTAAGCCATTCTACCCGCAACTTAGGCCACGAGACGTGACGAGAGTAGCCATGCTCCTACCAGGCTCGGACTAGGGCTACGCACTGGGCTGCTTTTTCAGGTGAGTACGTTGTCGTTCGAGACCCGAGGGAGCCGGTCGGGAGCATCGCAGCGAGATTCAGGAGGTAATCTGATTTGATGGCGAAGTTGACGTTCTGCGGAATCGCGCTGGCGATCTGATACACCTTGGCTGCGTCTAGGGTGGCGACGACCACGCCGATGATGTTTCCGTCGCCATCGAGCAGGGGGCTGCCGCTCGATCCGGGCTGTACCTGAGCCGAAATTTGGAGGGAGCGTGGGTCATCCTGCCATCCACTCTTGCTTGAAACTACGCCTTCCGAGAATTTCGGATTAGAACCAAGTATGGGCGTCAACGGATACCCAATCGCGAATACCTTTTCACCTAACGTGACGCTATTGGAAGATGTCAATTGAAACGGAAGGTCAGCTTCGCGGCATCAGTCATGCGCAGAATTGCAAGGTCGTTCACCGTGCCGTTCAAGCACGAGACCAGTTCACGGGCTCTTGTACACCACCCCACCCTTCATCACAAACTCCACTTGTCCCAGCACACCGATATCCTCCAACGGATTCCCCGGCACCGCCACAATATCCGCCAAATACCCCGCCTTCAGCTCCCCAATCTGCCCTTCCCAGTCGAGCAGCTTTGCCCCGTTGATCAGATCGGCCTGCAGCACCGCGAGCCGGGACATCCCATATTTCACCATCAGCACAAACTCACGCGCCTGCGTCCCATGCGGAAACGGCCCGACATCGGATCCCAGCGCCATTGGTACCCCGGCAGCGAGCTGCTTACGAAATTCCTGCACGTGCAGATCGAGCAATTCCTGCTCACGCGGTCCGCCGTTGGGAGTCAAAGGATGAGCAGCGAAGTATTCCGAAATGGTGAACGTAGGCACCGCAAAGATCCGCTTCTCCCGCATCAGCCGCATGGTTTCATCGCTGAGCTGATACGCGTGGTCAACGGATTCAACTCCCGCCCGCGCAGCATATAGAGTCCCAGGCTCCCCGGTCGCGTGCACAGCGACCCGTTTGCCCACGCGCGCCGCCTCCTGGACCGCCGCAGTCAGTTCGGCTTCGCTGTACTGATAAGGAGTTGAGAGGTGGCCATCGTGAACCGAGTCCTGCCCAGTTTCGTAGATCTTGATGAAATCAGCGCCTTGCTTGAATTGCTCACGGATCACCTCGACCAACTGCTCGGCATTGTTGGCGTAATCCGCGTTCGGCAGCACGTGCTGCGCGGGGTTGTAGCCGATAGCGTCTTCGTGCCCGCCCAGAGTGTTGACCGCATTTCCGCTGATTCGCAGCCGCGGCCCCGGAATATCGCCGCGATCAATCGCATCACGGACAGCAGTGTCGGCCGGGCCTGCGCCTTCGGTCCCCATGTCACGCTCGGCGGTGAAGCCGGCCATCAGGTCGTCCCGTGCCCCTAGCGTGGCCATGATTGTCCGCTGTGGCACTGACTCCTGAACTGTCTGCAGATCTTCCGCGCCTGGATGCAGAAACAGATGAATGTGCGCGTCAATCAGCCCCGGGAGCAGCGTGCGATCGCCCAAGTCGATGATCTCAGCTCCCGCCGGATGTTTCACCGCCGTGCCGACTTCGACGATTCGCTCGCCCTTTACCAGGACTTCGCCCAGCTTTAAGACCTTGCCGGTTTCAACCTCGAGCAGACGCGCCGCATGCAACACAATTACATGCTCAGGAGCAGAAGCCTGCGCCTGGATCGAGCGGCCCCACACAGCCATGAGAACCAGAACGAAGGCGACGCAAAAGCGATAAACGCAAGGGCGATAAACGCAAGGGCGACAAACGCAAAGCCGATAGCGGTACATGGCTCGCGATAATACCACCATCGCCAATAGATCATCACGCTCCTACCAAACCCTGCAGCCGTTCTCCTTCACCATAGTCTGACCAGCCTTGCACCCCCAGGCTTGCTGGAACTCCGGCATGTTCTGGACCACCCCGTTCACGCGAAACCGTCCCGGAGAATGCGAATCAACGCTAACCAGCGTCCGTGAATACTCCGGGCGCCGCTGATCGCACCACGCTCGGCCAAAGCCAAGAAAGTAGCGTTGCTCCGGCGTGTAGCCGTCAATTCTCTCGTCAGACTTTCCCGTCTCGGCAAGCATCTCCTTCAGTGCCATCAGCGCAATCCGGGCCCCTCCGTTGTCCGCCGTGTTTTCCCCCAGCGTCAGCCTGCCGTTTAACTTCAAATCATCGATGGCGGTAAAGCCGGAGTACTCGTCGGCAATGCAAGTCGCCCGCTTCTCAAATTCCTTACCATCTGCTTCTGTCCACCAGTCGTGCAGATTTCCCTGGGGATCGAACTTGCGTCCCTGATCGTCGAAGCCGTGCGTCAACTCATGTCCGATGACCGAGCCAATGGCGCCGAAATTGATGGCGTCATCCATGCTCTTATCAAAGAAAGGAGGCTGCAGAATGCCGGCAGGGAACACAATCTCATTCCGCGAACCGCTGTAATAAGCGTTCACCGTCGGAGGCGTCATACCCCACTCATTGCGGTCGAGCGGCTTACCAATCTTCGCAATCTGCCGCCTCGATTCAAACTCGTTTGCGCGTAGAAAGTTCCCCATCAGATCTCCGCGCTGAATCGTCAGCGTGCTGTAGTCGCGCCACACGTCGGGATATCCAATCTTGTTGCGAATCGCTTCCAACTTGATTTTGGCCTGTTTCTTGGTGTCGTCCGACATCCAGGGCAGACCCTTGATGTCCTGATCGAGTGCCTTTTCCAGCGCGTCCACCATCTTCAACATTCGTTGTTTGCCGTCAGTTCCAAACGTCTGCTCAACATATTTCTGCCCCAACGCTTCACCCAGGGCGCCATCGGTCGCGTCCACGCAACGCTTCCAGCGCTCCTGGATTCGCGCCTGTCCGGTCAAGTACTTCTGCATCTTGAAATTGGTATCCACAAACGGCTGCGAAAGCCACGGTGCCGCCGCATCCAGCAAATGCCAACTCACATAGGTCCTCCACGCCTCCAGTGGCTCGGATTCAATCACCGCATTCACCTGTTTGAAAAAGTCGGGATTGGAAACGTTCAGTTCCGAGAATGCCGGCGCGCCCATTGCGCTGAAATAGCGATTCAGCGAGAAGTTTGGAGCCAGGGCAACCGCCTGGTCTCGACCCAGTTTGTGGTCGCGAACTTTAGGGTCGCGCCGCAACGTCCGGTCCATAGATGCCTTAGCCAGCGCGGTTTCAATCCGCAGCACCGTCTGCGCCGCGTCTGCCGCCTGCTGCGAGGTCTGTCCGGCTAGAATGAACATCTGGGTCACATAGTCGATGAGGTGCTTGCGCATCTCGCCTTTCGCAGCGTCGTCTTTGACGTAGTAATCGCGGTCCGGAAGCGTCAGCCCGCCCTGGTCAATGTAAGCAATCACCATGTCTGCGTTGTGCAGATCGGACGAAGAATAAAAGTTGAACAGCGGATTCGGTCCGACCAACTGCACCCGGGCAATAGCCTCCATCAGCGCCCCCTTATCCTTGACCGCCGCTATGCGGTCGAGTTCCGGCTTGAGCGGGTCAAGTCCCTTGGCGTCGGCCGCTTTCTCGTCCACGCAAGCGCTGTAATAATCCCCGACCTTCTGCTCAACCGGGCTGCGCCCGGGACCATCTACCGCGGCCTTTTCCAGTATCCCGCGGAGGGTCACCAGATTGCGCTCATAGATTTCGTTGAAACTGATCCACTCCGATTGGTCGGCAGGAATCTCCGAGTTCTTCAGCCAGTTGCCGCACGCATATTGATAGAAATCCGTGCAGGGCTCGGTGGACTTGTCGATGTTATCGACGCTGAACCCGGCGGCGGGTTTGGAAACGGGCGCGGATTGGGCGAGAACCACCGCAGTCCAGAACACGGTGATTACCAATAGAAGCCATCGAAGATTCATAGGATGATCCTCACTAGGCGGGACGGACGATTTTGGGCCTTCGGATTTAGACGGGAAAAACCCAAGAAGGTTAGGAAGCAGCAAGAAAAGAGATGTGGTCACCCGTGCGAGAGAGTGGTGGTTCGTCTCGTCGTTTCTTCATTGACACATTCTCCATATCGCGACATTCTCAAGACATGAGCACCATTGCCCTCACCGAACTGCTGGGCCTGCCGGTGACTGAGGCTTCCGGAACGCATTGCGGACGTGTGCGCGAAGTTGCGCTCACTCCCGCGGAAGACCGTGCTCATGTTTCCGCCCTCATCGTTCGCACCCCGAATGGAGACCGGGTGCTCCCATTTTCAGCTGTCACGTCGGTCAACGGCGGGGTGCGCGCGTCTTCTCCCGCAGCCGATTGGTCTCCCCCCGAAGCGGAAGGCCTCTTTCTCCTGGAACGCGATTTGCTCGACCAGCAAATCATTGACGTATACGGCCGCAAGGTCGTCCGGGTCAATGATGTTGACCTGCATCAGGAAATCGGAAACGGACAACTCAAGCTGAAGGTAGGCGCGGTGGACGTTGGCGCCCGGGGTGCCGTGCGGCGTCTCCTTAAAGGCGTAATTCCCATGGCAGCGCTCAGGCCAGTGTTGCAGAGAATCCCTCCACGGCTGATCCCATGGGAGTTCGTGGATCTGATCGAAACTGATCCTGCCCGCCGAGTGAAACTCAAGATTTCGCATGAGCGCTTGGCCCGACTGCACCCTGCCGACATTGCCGACATTGTCGAGGAATTAGCCCCCGACGAGCGTGAAGCAGTGTTCGAGACCCTAGACGAGGGAGTTGCCGCCGGAGCGCTCGAAGAGGTATCTGCCAAAGTCCAGAAGTCCATTCTCGAATCTCTGGACTCGGATCGTGCTGCCGATATCGTCGAGGAAATGAACCCTGACGCTGCCGCCGACCTGCTTGCCGACCTGCCGGAAGAGCGCACCTCCGAAATTCTGCAAGAGATGGAACCTGAGGAGCGGCGGGAAATGGCCGAACTCATGGAGTTCGGCGAGAAGACGGCCGCCGGCCGCATGAACACTGAGTACTTGGCCCTCGATCCCAACGCCACAGTGAATGACGCGATCGACGCCCTGCGGAATTTCGAAGGCGGAGTAGAAAGCGTGAGCACCATTTACCTGGTGGACCTGCAGGGGCGCCTGGCCGGTGCTGTCCCTCTAGCTAAGATTGTTCTCGCAAAGCCCTCCGACAAACTCTCATCGCTGACCCAGGAGCCGCTGATTTCCACCCACGCTGGCGCCCGCGAAAAAGAAGTCGCAGAGCTTTTTGACAAGTACAACCTGGTCACCCTCCCCGTCATTGACGACGATGGTGTACTCACCGGCGTGATTACCTCGGACGATGTGATCAGCCTGCTGCGGGCAAAACTCTAGCTTGCACGCTCTTGACTCCGATATTCGCGTGTAATACACTTACGGCATATGAGTAATACACTTCTTACCTTGCGGGTGCCGGAAGAACTCGCGAATTGGCTTGCCGAGATGTCGCGGCGCACTGGCCTTCCCGTGGGAAAGTTGATCCGCGAGCAACTGGAGAAGGCACGCCACCAGATCCATCACGACTGTTGCATACATGAGATTTCTGAGAAGCTGGAAAATCCGGATACTGGTGTTCTTCGCGGTAGTAGGTCCGGGTTTCATTACCGCGAATGTGGACAACGATGCCAACGGCATCGTCACCTACTCGCAGGCCGGCGCTCAGTTCGGATACCAATTGCTGTGGACCATGATTCCCGTCACCCTGGCGCTGATCGTGGTGCAGGAGATTTCCGCCCGCATGGGCGCGGTCACCGGCAAAGGCCTGAGCGACCTGATTCGCGAGGAGTTTGGATTTCGCGTCACATTTTTCATGATGATCGCGATTCTGCTAATCAATTTTGGCAACATCCTGGGCGAATTCGCCGGGATCGCCGGAAGTCTTGAGCTGTTCGGCCTTTCTCGATACATCACTGTCCCCATCTGCGCGGTGATTGTCTGGCTCATCGTAGTAAAAGGCCAATACAAAAGTGTAGAAAAAATCTTCCTGGTCGCTTCATTCATTTACATCACTTACATTTTTGCCGGGGCCCTGGCCAAGCCCGACTGGATTAAGGCCACGATCAGTACGTTCAAGCCGCCGGGCAGGGAACTGTTCCAACACGATTACCTGTTCATGACCATAACTGTGATCGGCACCACGATCGCGCCCTGGATGCAGTTCTATCTGCAATCCTCGGTGGTCGAAAAAGGTGTTACTCGGCGCCAATACAAGGCCTCCAAATTGGATGTCATCTCCGGCTGCATCTTCACGGACGTGGTGGCGTGGTTCATCATCGTGGCCTGCGCCGCCACCTTGTACGTGCACGGGGTCCACAACATCGCTGACGCCAAAGACGCCGCCGAGGCGCTTCGGCCGCTGGCCGGCGATTTCGCCTACATTCTGTTCGCGGTGGGATTGTTCAACGCGTCCCTGTTCGCAGCATCTATCCTGCCCCTCTCAACCGCGTACACCGTCTGCGAGGGATTAGGGTTCGAATCTGGAGTAGGGAAAAAGTTCAGCGAAGCGCCAGTGTTCTACTGGCTCTACACTTTGCTGATCGCGGCCGGGGCCGGCCTGATCTTGCTACCCCAGTTTGCGCAGCAGGGGTCGGGCAGTTCGCCGCTGATCAAGGTCCAGCTTTACTCACAGGCCTTGAACGGAGTGGCCATCGCGCCCGTCCTGATTTTCATGCTGCTGCTGGTGAACAAGAGAGAGCTGATGGGAGAGTACGTCAATTCTAAGCTCTTCAACATCGTTGCCTGGGCTCTGACGGCGGTCATGATCGTCCTCTCTGTGCCATTCGTCTGGGGCACCGTCCGTCAAATCCTGCAGTAAATTGTCAGTCATCTTCGAGTGCTGTCGCCCAAGTAACCTGTCGTGGAGTCTTGGGAGTGTTTATACTCTCCTCGTGAACCCGGTTCCAGAACAGGGCCCCCAGCCCGCCATGCGACGCCGAGGTCCTCTGACCTTTGTCGGAATCCTTGTGGTTCTGTTGACTCTTGCGGTGGGCAACGGGAGGGCCCAGTCGGTATGGGAACAAATTGCGCAATTCATCGGCCTTCCCGGTAAGCCAGAACCCGCTTCGGCCAATGTCTTGTCTGAACATGAAATCGAAGCCCTCGATCAAATGTCCCCGCAGAACCAGGCAGATCTTTTGCTGGAGCGTTCGATAAATCATTTTCGGGGAGCGAACGACCAGATCGCAAAACGAGTCGACCGCTGGCGGGGCAAGATTCATTTGGACCAGCAGTTGGGTTCGCTCTTCGGTACCGCGCTGAACTCCGACGATCTGCGGGTCCGGGCCGCGGCGATTGAGATCGACCTGGCAAGTCTCAACCTGGAAAAGAACGCTTCGACGATTGACCGGCTCGAGCCCGATGCCCGTTCAGGCGAGCCAGGCCGACGCACAGATGCCTTGTGGAACATCGCGTTGCTGGGAAATCGGGGTGTAGAACCGCGCCGTGCTCTGGAGATCCTATTGGCCTCAGTTCAGGATTCGAACGAGAACATTCGTTATTGGGCAGTAGAAGGCTTGGCGTACCTTGGCGCCGACGAAACCATCACTCCCTTGCTCCAGGTTTTCCACGATGATCCTTCCTCGAATATCCGGGAGCGGGCTGCCTGTGGCCTTGCGCAATCCGGAATGCTAAACGAAAAACAACGCCGCACCGCCGTCCCCAAATTGCTCGACTTCGCCGAGGATCCTTCTCTCGATCTACAAACTCACAGTTGGGTATTCCAGGCCTTGCGCGATATCACTGGACAGAGCCTGCCTCACGATCCCGCCGCGTGGCGAAACTGGTACAACCGCAACGATGGGAACTGGAATCCAGTGACCCGCGACAGCCAATAAACCGCAGATAATGCAAATCTGATTTGAGCAGGCATGGTTATGGAACGAAGGGTTGGCCCCTTCCGGTTAAACCGCCATCAGCACCACGCCACCAGCCACCAGCAGCGCCGCTGCCCACCGGCGACTATCCACATGCTCGTGAAGAAAGATTCGGGCTGCGACCGCGTTGGCCACAAAGGTCAGGGACGCAGTGGCTGGTCCGATCAGGCTGACGTCGTTCCAGGAAAGCCCGAACAGCAGGCTGTAGAAGGCCAGCGCCATGCAGCCCACGCCCCCCAGAAAATAGCGGCTTCCGAGCGCCAGCAACACGACGGAGAACAGACCGCGTTCCTTGCGTAATTCCCCGACATCGCCGATCTTCTTCATCGCTCGCGCTAACAGAACATCTCCAGTGCTAGATGCCAGCACCACCGCCGCGATCGCCAGCCAGGCATTGAGATTGCTGATCCCATGCGTCATCGCGAAGGCCCCGCTACCACAGCCCTGGCGCTCGGTTCCGACGGATGCCGAGTACGTTCCGGCCCTTGAGTCACAAAGCCGACTCCGCTAGAAACCAGCGCGATGCCCAGCCAGCGCGTGACCGTCACATGTTCATGCAGGGCGAACCGGGCAATCAGCGCCAGCAGAACGTATCCCAGAGAACTCGCAGGCAGCACGTAAGTGAGATCGGCCCAGGAAAGAGCCGTCATATAGCAGGCGAAAAAACCGAGCAGCAGCAGAATTCCCAGTGCTACCCAAGGATTGATAATGGCCAGGAGAAGACTCGCGATGTGTTGCAGAGACACGTTCCCCACTTGCTTCATTCCGTAGGAAAGCAGGGAATCTCCGAGCGGCGCAAATATGCTGACCCCAGCCAGTACCAGATACTTGCGGAAAGTCACGAGCGTTAGACCTGTACCGGCTCCTGAGGCGGAGGCGCTGATGCCGGCTTCACTTTGTCCTTGTCCTTAAACATCTTGTTCCGCGACGCGCGCACTTTCAAAAACGTCTTAGCCTCTTTGTACAGCCGCTTGCGATCGTCTGAATTGAACATCGATTTTCTCAGGATGCGGAACACCGCCTTGGGACGGAAGTAGTACTCGTCATAAAACTGGTGTACTGAGTGCAGTATCTCGTCTGCCGGAAGTCCCGGGTATTCGATGTGCGCTAACTGGTGTCCACCTTCGTCCACCATGCTGCCATTCACCATAAACTTATTTTTGACCGCAAAATCGAACAGCTCGGTTCCCGGATACGCATGCGCTACCGAAACCTGAATCGTCTCGACATCCAGTTCCTTGGCAAATGCGATCGTATTCTGGATGGTTTCTCGCGTCTCCCCCGGAAGTCCCAGAATGAAGTCGCCGTGAATCACCAGCCCCAGCTTGTGCGCGTCCTTGGTAAACTGCCGGGCGCGCTCGAGGGTAGCGCCCTTCTTGATGTTCTTCAAGATCTGTTGATCGCCCGATTCGTAGCCGACGATGAGCAGCCTGCATCCGGCTTCCTTCATCGCCTTCAGTGTTTCGTAATCGGTCGTTACACGCGAAGTGCAGGACCAGGTCAGCCCCAAAGGCTTAAGTTTCGCGCACAGTTCTACCGTCCGTGCTTTCTGGATGTTGAACGTGTCGTCATCGAAGAAAAATTCTCTTACATACGGCCAGTATTCCTTGGCTTTGGCCATCTCGGCAGCCACGTCATCGGTTGAGCGTTTGCGCCACGCGTGTCCGCTGGTAGTCTGCGGCCACAGACAGAACGTGCACTGCGCCGGGCAGCCGCGCGTAGTGTACAGCGAAACATACGGATTCAAAAGAAACGGCACGTTGTAGCGCCGCACATCCAGATCGCGATGATAGACGTCGGTCACATGCGGCAGGGAATCGAGGTCCTGAAGCTGCGGACGGTCGGCATTATGCGCAACCGCACCGTTCTTCCGGTACGACGCTCCGAGAATATTTTCGACCGGCAGGCCCTCGGCGAATTCCTTCACCGCATAATCGAATTCCTTGCGCACCACAAAATCAATGGCCGCCCCATCTTGCAGGCACTTTTCGGGCAGCACCGTTACATGCGGACCGACAAAGCAAATCTTGATCTTCGGATTCGCATCCCGAATTTTCTGCGCCAGCCGGATGTCGCCGGGGAATCCTGGAGTGCTGGTGTAGAGCACCAGGAACTCATACTCTTTAGCAATGTTGATGGTCTCTTCCGCCGAGACGTAGTGCGGCGGAGCATCCAGCAACCGCGCCCCTTCAAGCATTCCTGCCGGATAGGCCAGCCATACCGGATACCAGTAAGACTCAATCTCACGGGTCGCAGGCCAGCGCGAACCCGCGCCGCCATCAAAATTTTCAAACGAAGGAGGATTTAAGAACAGTGTTTTTAAGGGCATAGGTGAGTCTTTATCTTACCATTCTAAGCAGGATATCTGTCGCTGCGGGGTACCCGCCGGGTCACCCATCCCATGAACGCAGGGATCTACTCTTTTTCCTGTGATTCAAGCCTAATGTCCGGATCGCTTCGGCGCAATCGCTTTGCCCTGAATAGACGTTTTGACGCAGTGAACAGGGTAAAACACCCTTTCGCAAGATTGAGCGCGTCCTCAACGAACGCATAACCAGGGAAGCCAGGGCCCGCCACAGTCCCCAGGTAGTGCCATCCGAGTCGTACCGATATTCCCCAACGCATGACCAGCACCATCCGGTTGGTAAAGCGTCCTGAGAGGGCCGAAGTACCTGTAGAAGGAACTGTTTGGATAGGTGTACCTGATCTGTTTGTCTCGATCGGCTCAACAGGTCGTCGCCTTCTGTGCCCACGTGCCGTTGTAGAGCAACTGAAAGTCAACCTTGAGATCGCTGCCGCGCTCTGGATACGAGAGCAGCGGAATATGCAAAACCAAGTTGCCATTGCCAAGGTTGACCGAATCAATGTTGCTCTCGTGCTACGAATCGTAAGGCCTCAGGCCGGCCATGTCATCGGGTGTGTATTTGCGCGACGGCGGAGGATACGAGAAGCGTCAAAACTACAACGGCCAAAGCAGCCCAGCCCAATACCGCCGCTAGAGAGAAAGCTGGAGAATTCATGCGTGAATTGATCACTGTGAGACTCCGCAAATAGTTTGTACAGGCTTACTCGCACCTTATCGCAGATTGCCGGGCCGATTTGCGGGGAAGAGCAAGCCATCGCGGAGAGGATTCTCTACTCACAATAGGACTGGAACCCTAAGCGAGTTCCCAGTGGAAGTCAAACTGAAACAACAGGATCAACAAAACGGTACAGCGGCCCCTACTCCCCGAACATCGGCACTTGCTGCACATCCTCCGCCCCTCGCCTCTGCCGCCGGGTCGCGCCAATCACCGCCAACACCGTCAGCGACTCCAGTGCCGTGCGCGGGACGAACAGGCGTTGCACATTCGAACGCAAGTCCGGGGGATTAATCAGAAAGCCTTCGGCGGAAGTCAGGCTGAGGTCGTTGGGCATCAGGCCTTCGAGGACTTCTCCGTCTTTGAATTTGATTCGCACCCACAGGCCTTCGGAGCGCGGACGGGTGGTGAAGGTTTTGCGCGAGAGGGAATCGGAGTCGCCGAACTCGCGCACGAAGAACACGCATTTGATGTCGGTGAGGTCAATCGCCACCACGTTGCCCGAGGTGTTCAGGAGCTCAAGCTTGCCTTCGCGGACAAAGTGCGACGGCGCGACGTGTCCGTTCACCGTGTCGCGGTCAACCTTGCGGACGATGACTTTCTTGTGGGTGGAAGGCATGGGAGCAATCGGGTGATCTGGCCATCGGGTGCTCGGGTGATCTGAACGTCCTACGATCTCAGAGCGCCCGATGACCCGATCACCCGATGACGTTTGATTTTCGCACTTTTGCACAAAAAACAGTCAGGTATCCACCTTCGTAGTAGCCAAAACAATAACGTTATGTTACTTTCTGTAGTTACCTCAGCCTCCGATGGCTATACTAACCTACTCACTAATAAGCACTTACATTAGTTTTGCCGATTTCCACAGGTGCCCCTGTGGAAATCTCATGTGGGGACGGCCGTGCTCGGCTGTCCGGCCCGGCGAGGCCGGGCAAACCGAGCCTTAGGGCAGCAGGTCCCTGACTAAGAATGGCAGACTACATATACACGATGGAACTCCGGCTGACGCCGAACCAGCAAAAGGGTGTCACCCTGGTTCAGGACATCGCACGCGCCGGCGGCATGAACGTCTACCTCACCGGCGGGGCGGTGCGCGACATCATTAGCGGATTCCCGATCCGCGACCTCGATTTCACGGTTCAGGGCAATCCCCTCAAGCTGCAAAAAGATTTCGAGCGCGCCGGGGCGGTTATCGGCGGCACTGACGACGACACCAAGACCCTCTATGTAACCCTGCCCGGCAGCGTTCGCGCCGAGGTCAGCAGCGCCCGCATCGAGCGCTATGAAAAAACCGGCAAGCCTCCCGTCATCACTCCGGCAACACTGATTGAAGACCTGCGCCGGCGGGATTTCACAGTAAACGCGATGGCGCTGTCGCTGAATCCCGGCTCCCGCGGTTTGCTCATGGACCCGTTCAATGGCGCTGCGGACATCGAAGCCAAGCTCTTGCGTGTTCTGCACAACTACGCCTTCGTCGAAGATCCCTCTCGGTTGATCCGGGCTTCGCGCTTCGCAGCACGTTTTCATTGGCCGCTGGAAGAGCGTACCCAGGCCCGCTACGATTCGGCCAAAGAGAATAATTACATCGAATACATCTCGCACGCGGCCATCGGCTACGAGATCGAGCAACTGGCTTATGAAGACGATCCGTTGAACATTGTCCGCATTTACGAAAAAGAGGGTTGGCTGAAAGTGCTGGCTCCGCACTGGACCACCGCCAAAGTGGACACTCCCGGCCTGTCGCAGATGATGAAAATGCGGCAACAGATGAACGAACTTGGCTATGCGCCCGATCCCTCGCCCGCAGTTCTACATTTTCTGACCGCGAAGCTCAACGACAAAGAAGCCTCCGACATCCGCAAACAGATTCCTCGCCGCGACCTGGCCGAGGCTTGGCGTGACATTGAGGACCACGCCAAAGAACTCGCCAAACGCTTGAGCGGCAAAGAAGCGGCCACCCCGTCGCGCACCTGGAAGCTGCTCTCCAGCGCGCGCCAGGAGATGGTTTTGTTCCTCGCGGTTACCGCGCGCCAGCAATCCGTCGCGCAGAAGATCAAGAACTTCTTTACCAAGTGGCGTCAGGTACAGCAAAAACTTCCGCTACCAGAGATGACCGAGCTCCTCATTACGCCCCAGCTGCCCGAGTATCCGAAAATTGCGGAAGACGTTTTCATGTTGCTGCTGGACGGCAGGCTGCGCTCGCGGACCGAGCTAATGAAATTCCTGAAACCGCTGGCACCGCCGCCACCGCCGCCGCCACCGCCGCCCAGACGCGGCCGTGGCGCAAAGGCGGCTGCAGCGACACCGGTAGTTCCAGCTGTGGCTGGCAAAGCGCCGGCAGGAAAGAAGAAAGGTAAAGCTGAACTCGCGCCCCCGGCTCCTGCAGTCGCAGCCAAAGTGGCACCGGCCAAGGGGGCACTTAAAGACCCGCCCAAGCCGGCAATCGTTGTCAAACCCGCAAAACCAGCAAAGAAAGCGCAGCCAAAGAAGAATTCATCGAGCTCCAAGAATTCGAGCGCGAAAAAGGTTGCCAAGAAACACTAACCTGGTGCATTGTCCCTAAGGGTGCTTAATGTATGCCGATTTTCCCTCCCGGGATGTTGATTCTTCCTCGGGTGCGTCTGCAGGCCTTACCCCACCCCTACCTCCGCAAACCCTTGTGCTCTAACTAGATTCGCCCATGGTAGTCACGTTTGGCAGAGAGGTTGCACCTTTCTGAGTGGCAACAAAGGTAGACTCAGGAGGTTTCTAATGAAAAAGACATTCTTGCGCCTTAGGTCTTTTCTTGCACTATTTACTCTCGTCACTCTCTTCTCACTGGTCACTGCGAATGCACAGCAATCGCAGCCCCAGGGTGGTACTCAGTCGGCAACTCAGGACAACGACACTACTCGTGGGGAGTTGGCAAGCTTTGATCGTTTCATGGACGGCCATCCCGAAATCGCCGAACAACTGCGACGAGATCCCTCACTGGTGAGGAACGAAGATTTCGTCCGAGACCATCGCGACCTACAGGAGTATCTGCAGCAGCATCCTGAGGTTCGCGAGGAAATAAGAGAAAACCCGGACCGTTTCATGCGCCAAGAACAGCGCTTTGATCGGCGCGAGGATCGGCGTGACTTCGATCGGCCGCAGGATCGCCGCGACGAGGACCGGCGCGACTTCGATCGGCCAGAGGGTCGACGCGACAACGATCGGCGTAACAACGATACGACTCGTGAGGAGTTGGCCAGCTTTGATCGCTTCATGGACGGCCACCCCGAAATCGCCGAGCAAGTGCGTCGAGATCCCTCGTTGGTGAAGAACGAAGATTTCGTCCGCAACCATCGCGACCTGCAGGAGTATCTGCAACAGCATCCTGGAACGCGCGAGGAAATCACCGAGAACCCAGACCGTTTCATGCACCAGGAACAGCGCTATGATCGGCGCGAGGATCGGCGTGATTCCGATCAGCCGGAGAGTCGGCGCGACCAGGACCGGCGTGATTTCAATCGGCCGGAGGGTCAGCGCGACGAGGACCGGCGCGACAACGACACGACTCGTGGGGAGTTGGCGAGCTTTGATCGCTTCATGGACGGACATCCCGAAATCGCCGAGCAACTTCGCCGGGATCCCTCGCTGGCGAAAAACCAGGATTTTGTCCGTAACCACCCCGCGCTGCAGGAGTACCTGCAACAGCATCCTGGAACTCGCGAGGAAATCAGCGAGAACCCGGACCGTTTCATGCACCAAGAGCAGCGTTTCGACCGGATTGAGGACAACCGCAATCGCGACATGTCGGACGGGGACCGGGCTGGCTTCGGTGAATTCCTCGGCAGCCATAGCAGCATCGCCCAGGAACTTTCTAAGGACCCCGGGCTAGTCAATAACGAGGACTACCAGAAGAGGCATCCCGAGCTTCAGCAGTATCTGAAGGCTCACCCCGGTGTGCAGCAGCAGTTGAAACAGAATCCGCAGATGTTCATGAAGTCGGCGCAGCCAGTTGGCAGCAGCCCGACCGCACCTGCAACCCCTCAGGTCGCAGTTCCGACAGCGCCTAAGAGCCCGAGTGGTATCGAACCGGTGCCAAAACAATAAGGACGTTGCGCGAGAGTGGCAGTTCGGAATCTATCGGTCTCCCACTCACGCGAGTAAGACAGACTTGCCGCCGGTGTTGCGGCAGGCGTTCTCATCACGGAGGTGATATGAAGATTAAGACTGCACTACTCTCAGCCCTGGTTCTCATTGTGGTGGCAATTCCGTCCGTCGCGTCTGACAAACACAAGAAAAAGCAGCCCGACAGGGGTATGTTGGAGAAAATGGAAGCTGTGCCCTGTGGTGCCAAGGAAAGAGGGCTTACTGGCTTAGGCAGCGTGTTCGGGTCAGTCGGGGTTCAGCACGTGAACTCGGATGAAAAAATGTGCCCTCAGTATCTGTTTCGCACTGATGAAATGGAGTACCAGATCCGTCCGCTGGACCACAAGCATCCGGTGGTCCTGCCGGTCGGCCACGAAGCTGAATTCAAGATCAAAAATGACCGCATGTCTCTCAAAGTGGCAGAGGGCGGAGACGGAAAACGGCGGGAGTACGAGGTGGTTGCAGCCAAACCCACGAATCGGGAAACCCACATGGATCCCTCGGAGACCAAACCAGGGGATAATGCTGCTGATCCTTCTCGGTGAAGGGCTGACACAAGTGCCAGGAGCCATGAGCTCCTGGCGCTTGCTCGACTTCGCCAGTTCCGTCCCTGTGTCGGCCAACCACTCAGGCCCACCCGCTGCCTCCCAGCTATAATTGCGTAAAAGGCGCGAAATTGCTTCGCCTTCGATCTCCACATGTCGATAATCTGGTTGCGGGTTGCGCTGGCTTTGTATGCTCTCGGATTGGTGTACGTCCTGGTGGCGCTTACCCGCACCCCCATACGTGCGGACGCCTCGGCTCGAGTCTCTGCGAGAGTCGAAGACCTGCTCAGCCGCATCGCCCTGCATGCCGCCTACCTCGGCATGGTCTTCCATTTTGTGGCGATCGCCGAAGCGGTGCGCCAGTCGGGTGACCTGAGCCTGGCCTCGCTGTCGGTCGCCGCGTCGGTGCTGGGATTTCTCATCATGGTGGTCTTCCTGATTGTGTACATGGTTTATCAGACGACCTCGCCGGGCATCGTCGTCTTCCCACTGGTGTTTCTGCTGACGTTCATCGGGGCCAGCGGCCAGGAGCCATTTGTCCTGAGTTCCTCCAAAGCGCGTGAAGGTTGGCTGATCGCTCATATTTCGTTGATTCTCACCGGATACGCTGCCTTGATCCTGAGTTTCAGCGCCAGTTTGCTCTACCTGCTCCAGGAACGCGCCTTGAAGGCGAAGCAACCCGGAGGATTACTCTCGCGCCTGCCCGCGCTCCAAGTCACGGATGAAATCGGTTTTCGTTCTTTGCTGATTGGATTTCCTTTCATGACCGCCGGCTTGGCGGCAGGCATGGTGATCGCTCAGTCCAGTTTTGGACGAGTAGATTTTCGCGACGCAAAAATCCTTCTCTCTCTCCTGATGTGGTCGGTGTACCTGATTCTGCTCTACACCCGTTGGAGTGCGGGTTGGCGCGGACGCCGTGCCGCTTATCTGGCGGCGGGTACGTTTGCGATGGCAATTGTGGCGTGGGCGGCAAATTATTTCAGTACTATCCATGCGCTGGCGAGGCCATGAACTTTCAGCTTATCGGCATCAATCACAAGACCGCTCCGGTAGAAGTCCGGGAGCGCCTCGCCGTCCCTGATCGCAAGCTGCCTGAGGCCTTGCAGCAATTGATGCGCGTCCCCGGCGTTGGCGAAGGCATGATTCTGAGCACCTGCAACCGCGTCGAGGTTCTGGCCCAGACGAAAAACGGTAGCACCGACCTACGCAAGTTCTTGGCGCAGTACTTTGGTCTAGAGCCAGCTTCGTATGAATCGCACCTGTACGAATACCGCCAGCATGACGCCATACGCCATGTGTTTCGAGTAGCCTCCAGCCTCGACTCCATGATTGTCGGCGAGCCGCAGATTCTCGGCCAAGTGAAAGAGGCTTATGCGACCGCGCGGGCCGCTGGCGCAGTCCAGTCGTATCTCGACTTGCTGCTCACCCGCGCCTTCGCCGTAGCAAAGAAAGTTCGGACTGAAACCGCGGTCGGTTCTTCCTCAGTTTCGGTTGCATCGGTGGCAGTCGAACTGGCAGGGAAAATCTTCGGATCGCTCCAAGGCAAGCGCGTGTGCCTCATCGGAGCCGGCAAGATGTCCGAGCTGGCTGCGCGTTCCTTGCTGGCACAGGGCGCAGCTCCCATCTTCGTCGCGAATCGCACCTACGACCGCGCGGTCACACTGGCAGCCACTTTGGGAGCGGAAGCCGTTCGCTTCGACGATCTCTACAATCACTGCGACCGCGCCGACATCGTGATCACCTCAACCGGAGCCCCCGTCGCCATCTTCAAGCGCGAACACGGCGAACTGTTTTTGGCGCGGCGGAAAAACCGTCCCATGTTTTTCATCGATATTGCCGTCCCCCGCGATGTTGATCCGGAAATGAACAAGCTCGATGGCATCTTTGTTTACGACATTGATGACTTACAAGATGCCGTCGCTTCTCACGTGGAAGGTCGCAAGAAAGAAGCCGAGCGCGCCGAGAGCATCATTGAAGTCGAGGTCGAGCGCTTTCAGACTCGCCTGCAGACTCTGCATGTGGTTCCCACTATCGTGTCGCTGCAAGATCAATTCGAAACCATTCGCCAGGCGGAACTGGATCGCGCGCGCGGGCGATTGGGGAAGCTCTCGCCCGAGCAGGAAGCGGGTATCGAGGCTTTGAGTCGCGGCATCGTGAACAAGATTCTGCATACTCCGATCCGGAGTTTGAAGTCCGCAGCCGCCGGGCCTGAGATCACAACACTGATTGATTCCTTTCGTAAAATCTTTGATTTACAGGCAACGTCTGCGGCTTCACTTAAAGAAGATTCGCCTGCAGAACTGCCTTGCGCAGAGGACGAAACCGATCCCGGACACAGGAGCTGATGCTTGCAGCTCAGAATCGGTTCACGCGGATCACAACTGGCTCTTTGGCAGGCGAACCATATCGCCGCCCAATTGCGCGGGCGAAGCCATGAAGTAGAAATCAAGATCATTCACACCACCGGCGACAAGATCACGGATGTAGCCCTGGCCAAGGTCGGCGCCAAGGGCATGTTCACCAAGGAGATCGAAGATGCGCTGACTGCCGGTAGCATTGATCTTGCCGTCCACAGTCTGAAGGATCTCCCGACCGAACTCTCCGAACAATTCGAGGTCGCTGCCATCCTTGCACGCGAAGATCCTCGCGATGCGCTGTGCTCGAAAAGTTATCCTTCAATGGAGGCCCTGCCGAAAGGCGCCCGGATCGGAACTAGCAGCCTGCGGCGGGAAGCCCAGCTCAAGGCTGTTCGTCCAGATCTCGTTGTCCATCCCCTGCGGGGTAACGTCGATACCCGTCTTCGAAAATTAGAGGCGGGCGAGTACGATGCCATAATTCTGGCTGCGGCCGGTCTGCGGCGCCTTGGCCGCACAGAGTTAATCCGCAAGATCATTCCAGTGGAAGTCATGTGTCCGGCGGCAGGCCAAGGCGCGCTGGCGATAGAAATTCGCGCCGGCGATGACGCCGTGCGCGAAGCGCTCTTGTTTCTCGACGATCAGGCCTCACGCGCGGAAACAGAGTGCGAACGCGCGCTCTTGAAAAAACTAGGGGGGGGCTGCCAGGTCCCGATTGGCGCAAGCGCAACATTGCAGGACGGCACCCTGCACCTGCAAGCAATAGTCGCGAATCCAGATGGAACCATGCTGCTGCGGGAATCCGCGACGGGAAGCGATCCGTCGGAGCTCGGTGAAGAAGTAGGCGACAACCTTTTGCGTCGCGGCGGCGATAAGATACTGGATCAGGCCTATGCCCGGAGCGTAGCTCTACCGCAACAACCTTAATGTAGAATGCCCGCGAATGCAGAAACCGCGCCACCGCGGAAGAGCGGCGCTTGCATCACCGCGTAAGTGTTGTAATGGATGTGGGCCTTAGCCCCTGTGGCGCGGCCCTTCATCCCAATCAACTTTCGTCACTGAATCGGAGTTGATGTGTACATTCCCGAATTTAATCGCGTCGAAGATCGCGCCGTTGCCTTGGCCTTCATGCAGGCGAACCCGTTCGCCCTTCTAATTTCAGTAACGGACGACGGCCCTTTCGCTACCCATCTTCCGATCCTTGCGCGCGAGGTCGACGGCCAGTTGCGACTTCTCGGCCACGTGGCCAAGGCCAACCCGCACTGGAAGTCGATAACTCAAGAACAGGAATCGCTGGTGATCTTCCACGGTCCGCACGCCTATATTTCTCCGAGCCTTTATGAGCTCCGCGAAAGCGTTCCCACCTGGAACTATGCCGCCGTGCACGTCTATGGATTGGGAAGTGCCTTTACTGAAGAAGCCCGGCTGAACCAATTCCTGCAAGAGCTGACTGCGCAGTTTGACTCATCTTATGCAGCACAGTGGCCGTCGCTCAGCGAGCAATATCGACGCCGCATGGTGCAGCATATTGTAGGCTTTGAAATCAACGCCAGCCGGATAGAAACCAAATTCAAACTCAGCCAGAATCGGACCAAAGCCGAGCAGAACAATGTGATCAAGTCACTGGTCTCCAGTTCCGATTCTGCCGCTGTCGCCGTCGCTACTCTAATGAAAGACCGTGGCCTGGCATTGCCATGAGATCGTCGCACAGAAAACCCAGCCGGGATTCTTCGCTCGCGGGAGTCCGCGTTCTGGTTGGACGAGCGCGGCACCAGGCCAGCTCGTTGTCCGCCGGACTAAAGAAACTCGGCGCGGAGGTCATTGAAATTCCATTCATCGAAATTCGCAAACCCCAGTCTTACAAGCCACTGGATACGGCGCTCAAAGCGATCGCGGAATATGATTGGCTCATTCTCACCAGCGTCAACGGTGTCGAGGCACTGTCCGCACGCATGAAGCATTTGGAAATTCCAGCGAAAAACCTGAAGCGCCTTCAAATCGCGGCGATCGGCCCCGCCACGCGTCAGGAAATCGAAAAGCTGGTGCTCAGAGTAGCAGTCGTCCCGCAGCGCTACATCGCCGAGTCAGTTGTCGAGAGCCTGCGCGGAAGAGTCGAAGGGAAGCGAGTCTTGCTGGCGCGGGCCAAAGTTGCGCGCGACGTAATTCCTCGCGAACTACGCAAGATAGGCGCCCATGTAGATGTCGTCGAAGCCTACGAAACAGTTGTGCCCGCTTCGTCGCGAACGCGATTGCGAGCAATCATGAAAGATCCGAAGCGCAGGCCGCATCTCGTGACTTTCACCAGTTCCTCAACGGTAAAGAATTTCGCGAACCTGTTGGGCCTCGGTCCCGCGCAACCGCACGTCGTCTTGCGTTCCGGAGGAACGCCTGCTAATAGCCCGGCGCTTCAGCGCCGGGTGAAAACGCACATGAGATCCCTTCCCAGAGGGACGGCTGACACCTCTAAATCAATGAAGGGAATTCAATTCGCCTCGATCGGTCCCATCACGTCGGACACCCTGCGTGAACTCGGCCTACCGGTATACATCGAAGCAACGGAATACACCATCCCAGGCTTGATCAAGGCAATCCGAAACGGGCGGCCAAAATGAAACATCGCATCGTCCATATTCTTCAGAAATACTTGTTCAACCCGCCTGTCAAGTTTTTGTTTGCCATCGGCGTGGCCCTGCCGGGACGCGCCCTGCTCGAAACCACCGGACGCAAGACCGGTAAGCCACGCCGCATCCCCGTCGGCAACGGACTCGTGGGCGGGCAGTTCTGGATTGTCGCCGAGCACGGCCAGAAGGCCGCCTATGTTCGCAATATTATGGATAATCCGCGTGTGCGCTTGAAGCTCCGCGACGGGCTGCGGGCGCGTTGGCACACCGGCACCGCCCACTTGCTGCTAGATGACGACCCCCGCGAACGTCAACGCTGGCTCAAGACGCAGCTTCCCGGCAGCGCCAGCAATGCCGCCGCCGTCCGCTTCTTCGGCACCCAACTGCTCACGGTTAGGATCGATTTGGACGGTTGATTTGGCCGCTTGACGCTTTGCCCGGGAGTTCGATATCTCGGATTACTCCGTCAACTTGCAGCCGCAATCCGCTGGCGGCACCCTCGCCTTCAAAAAATCCGTCACCCGCCGATAAGCGTCAATCTGGTTCTCCACCTTCGCAAAGCCGTGGCCTTCGTTTTCGTAAATCTTATAATCCGCGATCCCTCCGTGTTTCTTGATCGCGGCCGCCACCTGAATGGTCTCTTCCTTAGGACAGCGCGGATCATGCCCTCCTGCCAATAACAGCAGGGGCGCCTTGATCTGGTCCACAAAGAAAATGGGCGAACGGTCGCGGAACAATTCCGGGTTCTTCTCAGGATCGCCCATGGTCGCCCGGTCCGATTGCTGGAGCACCGGATCCTCGTGCTCCATTTCCGTAAACCAGTTCACGAACGGCACGATGGGAACACCCGCCGCCCAGATATCCGGCGCCTTGGTTACCGCCATCATGGTCATGTATCCGCCATAGCTGCCACCCATCGCGATCAGCCTCTTGGGATCGGGATAGCCGGTCGCTTTCAGGAAGTTCGTCGCCGCGATCACATCTTGCAAATCGCCTCCGCCCATGTCGAACAGGTTGGCCTGCTGAAATGCTTTGCCGTATCCGGTCGACCCGCGATAGTTCGGCGCAATCACCATGTAGCCCTGATTCACGATGTGTTGAATGAACCGGTTAAACGAATTCACCATCTGCGATGTCGGCCCGCCATGGATGTAAACGATCGCCGCATTCTGCCCATTTCGCTGCATGTTCCGCGCCACGTAGAGGAACGCAGAAATCGTCCACTTGCCGTCGCGGCTGGGATAGCGCACCAGAAACGGCTCCACAAAATGCTGCGCCGGTACCCCCGCCATCAGCGAATGTGTGACCTGCTGGGATTTACCACTGGCCAGGTTGAAAACCCAGGCATCGTTCGGAGCGTCTGCGCCGTTGTGGTAATACAGCAACCGAGAACCATCGTGGGTGAAAGCAGATTCCGCGCCCCCGAACGAGTTCACCCCTTTGGGTAGTGGCAAGGTTGTCGTCTTGCCTGACACCAAATCGTGGATGTAAATGGCCGTGTTGCCGTCAACGTTGGTGCGCCATGTGACTGACTTGCCGCTGGGCGAGAAATGTCCACCTTGGACTTCCCATTTCCCCTCAGTCAGCCACTTGATTTTCTTGGTCGCCACGTCCAGCAAGCCAACGTTCTCAACCCCATTGCCTGAGTCTGAAGTCAGCAGCAGTGTTTTTCCGTCCGACGAAATATCGTTCGCGGAATAAAGTTGTTCACCTTCGTGCGGCGTCAGCAGCGTGCTCTTCCCCGTCGCCACCTCCGCGATAAAGATGCTTGAATTCGTCCCCTTAGCTTCTTCCTGCGTATAGACGATGAACTTTCCATCTTTCGACCAGATGGGATTCGAATTCAGCTTGTCTGCTGGCGTGCCGCTAGTGACATGTTTCACCTCCCGCAGTACGGTATCGAACACATCAATCTCAGGCGACGACGAAGTCTTCGCCTTCACCGTGTATGCGAGATAACGCCCATCCGGCGACCAGGTCGGATTCTCCTCTGCAATCTCACGCGTCTTAGTGACATTAACTACCTGCCCGGTCTTTGGCGAGACTAAGAAAATGTCCCACTGCTCGTCGCCGTCATAATCCGATTGGTAAGCGATCCATCTCCCATCCGGCGACCACGCTGGATTACTCTGCCGTTGATCGCTGACCGTCAACTGCGTCGGCCAACCGCCGTCGGCAGCGACCACCCACAAATTGTTCCGGCCGGTGATGTTGGAAACGAACACAATGGTCTTGCCGTCCGGCGACCAGGCCGTGTCCCCGACCTGTCGCGTCATGTACAACCGCTCGAGCGAAAGGCTCTCCTCGCCCTGCTCAACATCGGCATCGGGCTTGGCAATGATCTGTTTGGGATCGGTGATAGCCTCGGGCGGAGTCAGTCCCTGGGAAACAGCAAACGTGCTCATGCTTACGACCATAGCAGGGACAAGGAATAGAAGCTTAATCATGCGCGGATTCATTTCATCGGATGCGCACGGCGGACGGCTGCCCTAAGAGCGTAATCGCCGTACCAATATTGAGTTGCCCCGCGGTGCCGACGCCATAGGCGGACAGGCTTGATCCCCCATTGTTCGGGATGAATACCCAGTTGCCATCGGAGGTGATTCCTCCCGAAAGCGGGCTGGCCCCGGTCGAGACCGTTGCTGGCGACAGCGCGGTCAAAGCTCCAGTCGCAGAACCGTACTTGTATTCCGAAACCTGGAACGACCCATTGTCCACCGCATATACCAGATCACGCGCCGGGTTGATCAGGAACGAAACCGGCCCGTTACCGGCACCGACCGGCGATCCCGCGACCTGGGTTAATGTGCCGTTGGCGCTGGGACACGCCGTCGTCACTTGTATGCATGCCGAAAAAACGCTGATGTTATTCGAACCGGTGTTGGCGACTAATAGATAGCCCGGAGGCGCCGTCGTGGGACAGTCGGTGGTTGCAGTCGTTGTCCCCGCGCAGCGCGAGAGCGCCAGACCGGTAGGATTTGTGCCCACCGTTACTGGAGAGGTAGCATCCTGGGTCAAAGCCCCGGTGCTGTCATAGGAGAGGATTGACACCGTACTGGTGAATTGGTTCGCGACGTAGAGAAAATTTCCAGTCGGTGAGGCCAGCAGCGCGGCAGGACCGTTCCCAGTTGAAGCGAAAGCACAGGCAGGGCAAGGTGTCAGCGCGGTTCCCTGAATCGAGAAAACAGCGACCGTGTCAGGGGTATTCGGCGGAGGGAAAACCGACTGACTCGCCTGATTCGCCACGAACAAGAACTTACCCGATGGGTCCACCGCCAGCGCCAGTGGAGTGCCCGCCACCGACCCTGCCGGCACCGTGTTGCAGTTCGTGGGCTTAGGAGAAGGGCAAGGGTTCGGCAGGCTCCCGTCAGAGTTCAGGCTGTAAGAACTGATGGTATTGTCATCCCGGTTGGCGACAAATAACGCATCTCCAGCCGGCGTGATTGCGATTGCGATGGGGCCGAGACCGGTCGCAACGCTGCTCCCCACCTGCGAAGCCGCCCCGGTGGTCAAATTTATGTTGTACGAAGTGACCTTCTGGTCACCCTGGGTAGTGACCCACATGAAGCCGGTGGTCGGAGTCGTAATGGTGTTTTTCGAGGTCGCACAACTATTCAAGATGACGGCGAATAACCCGATGAACCCAGCCAGCACAAAACGAGACTTCATGCGCATTATTTCCTCAAAGGTTTAAAAACCTTGACATTTGAAACATTTCTTAATGAAAGATTCTGAAAGGCTTACTCCAATTGTGTATCAGGAATAGGCGGGAATGCGCAAACTGTAGAACCCAGCTGTCAAAGTTTCAACGTTTGTTGGGTTTTCACCAGCCCCGCCGGTCTGACAGCTTGAGACTTTGAAATCTTTACGTAGTTTCCGCAGCCACCGTCGCCGGCTGCTGCTGGGAGACCCCAACCAACTGCAAAGGAAGCCGGATTTCCAGCGCAAGACCGCCCTCAGCAAGGTTGGATGCTTTGACCGAGCCTCCGTGCAGCCTGACTGCCTGATCAGTGATAGCCAGTCCCAGGCCCACTCCTCCGGTTGAGCGTCCGCGAGCGTCATCAATACGATAGAAAGGCTGGAAAATCTTATCCAGGGAATCATCCGGGACCCCGGGGCCAGAATCGCTCACTCGAATCACCGCTTCCGCTAAACGTCCGGTCTGGACCCGCTCTGCACGAATATTCACGGTTGTGCCATCGGCGGTATAGCGCGTAGCGTTGCGGACGACATTTTCGATTGCGCTGCGCAGCAGGGCCGGATCGCCCACCACCGGCAGTTCGTCCAGGATCTCCGCTTCCACCTGGCAGTTTCGCGACTGGGCCTCAAAAGCGGCGTCGCGGGCTACCTCCTCGATCAGCGCTTCCAGTTGAACTGGCGCCTTCCGCAGGCTGCCGGCCCCGCCCTCCAGCCGCGCCACCGTCATCAGGCTGCCGATCAGCTCATTCATGCGGCCCGACTCCAGGCTGATCCGTGCCAGTGCGCTCTCCGCCTCGGGTCCGGTGCGCTGCCGGGCCAACTCCAGCGCCACCGTCAACCGCGCCAGCGGAGACCGCAACTCGTGCGAGATATCCTTCAGCAATCGCGACTGGGCATTGACCAGCTTCTCGATCTGTTCCGCCATCAAGTCGAAATCGTTCACCAACTGCGACATTTCATCTCCCGCGCGCGAGCTGCTGCCGCCCGCGCGCGCCGTGAGGTCCCCGGCTGCCAGTTTCTGGGTCGCCTTCCGCAATCGCAGGATCGGAGAAGTTAGAAACTGCGCAAGAAAGTAGCAGACCAGGCCAGAAGTCAGGACCGCGATCAGAATCCCAAGGCCCGGCACGCCATTCGGTCCAAACATCGCGCTCTGCCCGGGGGGCAGTTCGGTCACCAGCGTATAGGTGTGCCCGTCAGACCCGGCCATGGAAGCCTTCAGCATTTGAATATGCGGGTTCAGGCGGCCCAGAAACGTGTCGGCAGTGCGCCGTTCGCCTTTTGCTGTTTCCGCAAACCACGGCCGAGCCGAACGCCCGGTCACGGGACCTTGTTCGTTGAATAGCACCGAGTGGACATGCTGGGTCTCCGCAAGATTGTGCAGGTAGTCCCGTACTTTTTCCGCACCGCCAGCCTGATAGGCGGCAACCGCTTCGCTCAGAAACCGCGACTGCGATGCTTCCACGGCAGAGATTTCACGGGCCGGCCGCAAAGCGACCGTAACCAGTATCGCGAGTACCAGGAACAGCGCTTGCGCGATCCAAAACGAAAGAAAAATCTTGAGAAACAGGCTTCTCATTTGGTTCCGTTTTTACTCTTAGGCCTTGCCAGCGCAAAAATATACCCGGCGCCGCGGATCGTCTTGATGTAATCCTCCGAGCCCGAGTCCCCAAGCTTCTTGCGCACTTTGCTGACGTGCATATCAATGCTGCGATCGAACGGAGAGAATTTTCGTCCCAGCACTTCATCCACCAGCGCTTCGCGAGTGACTACCCGCCCCGCTTCCCGCAATAGCACCTGCAATAGTCCAAACTCTACCGAAGTCAGATCAACCGGCTTGCCGCGGTGTTGCACCGAGCGGGTCGCCGGATCCAATTCCACGTCTCCCACCCGGATGGCTTCTGGAACCGGCGTTTCTCCCTTGCCGCGGGTGCGCCGAAGAATCGCCCGGATTCGGGCTACCAACTCGCGCGGGTTAAACGGCTTGGGAAGATAGTCGTCCGCTCCAATCTCCAGTCCCACAATGCGGTCCACGTCCTCGCCCCGCGCGGTCAGCAGCAACACCGGGATTCGCGAGCTGTCGCGTAGTTTTCGCAGCACGTCGAACCCATTCAGCCGCGGCAGCATCACGTCCAGGACAACCAAGGTGTGATCTCCGCTCTGCGCCCGCGCCAGGCCGGTGTTTCCGTCGTGCGCCGATTCCACCTGGAACCCCTCGGGCCGCAGGTACTCGCTCACCAGCGAGCACAGTTCCACGTCGTCGTCAATCACCAGAATGCGGTCCACGCTGTTTATTCTAGTAGCACCTCTGCCCCGCCTCCAGTAAAGATTCGTCAAATTGCGAAGGCACGGGGTTTACAACTCTTTACCCGAATTGACGCACTCTTTACCGCCAACCGCCATCGATTCGTGTTTCCATTCCAAGTAGAACGTAAAGTTCGAAAAATCAGGAGGAAGACGTGAAATCCAAAACGGCAAAGATAAGTTTATTCTGTGCGTTGGCAGCGGCGCTGGTTGTAGGCGTTGCGTTCGCACAAACGGAAGGAACGGCTGAGAGTGGGCCGACGCAGCACCATGGAATGAAGGGAATGCACGGTGAGTTCATGGGAGGCCACGGTATGGAATTCCCCATGCGCGAGCTGAACCTCACCGAAGACCAGCATGCCCAGATCAAGCAGATTTTCCAAAACGAAAAGGGCAACATCCACCCGTTGATGCAGCAGGAATTCCAGGCCCATCAGCAGATGATGCAACTCGTCACCAGCGGCAATTTCGACCAGGCCAAAGCGACAGCGATTGCTTCCCAGGAAGCGCAAACTCACATCCAGATGCAGGTGGAGCACGCGAAGATCGCCTCGCAGATTTACCAACTGCTTTCCTCCGACCAGAAGGCCAAAGTGGCTGACATCATGGCCAAGCACCAGCAGAGAATGCAGGAGCACATGCAGAAGGGAACCCCTGCGGACAACCAATAACTAAGGCCCGCGCTCTGGGACGGGGTGGCGCCAGCCCCCCGCTCCATAGAACGGCCTCGTGCTCGGTAGTGTTCGAGAAAGGTTTTATTTCCAGACCACAGCCTTGAATCTTGAAACTTGGAGGGCAGCGATCATGGCAAGCACCGCAACCCGCGCCGACTTCGTCAGTCTGGTAGCCGAAGAAATTAGCTTCGGAATTAATCACGCGCTCGATTACTGGCTCGGCCGCATCGAAATGGAACTGGTCGATGCCAAACTGACGACTATCGAGCGGATTCGTGCAATTGAAAGCATCGTACGCGAATACAAAGAGGCGACTGGAAAGACCCAACTGAGTTGTGCCTCAGCCTAGGAGCCATCTTGAGAAACGCCAAGTTAGGAATTCATTGTGTAGCTTTCGCAATGACCTTGCTTGCTTTAGTAGTGGAAGCCCAGCAACCCAAAGTCGCGGCTCCCGCCCCGATTCCCGAACAGATCTTAAGCGCGAAGAAAGTGTTCGTGTCCAATGCGGGAGAGGTGCGTAATCCCTCTGGCGATCTCACCTTCAGCGGAGGACCGGATCGGGCCTACAACCAGTTCTATGGCTCCATGAAGACCTGGGGAAAATACGAACTCGTACCAAACCCCACAGATGCCGATTTGATTTTTGAAATTGGCCTCGTTGGTGTTCGGGACAATCCGTTTTACGACCAGCTTAGATTGGTGATACTAGATCCCAAGACTCACACAATACTCTGGACTTTCGTCGAGCATGCGAGCGCCGGTGGCAAGCAAAAATCGCGCGACGCCGCCTTTGACCGCGCGATGGGCATCCTGGTTGACGATGTAAAGACGCTCAGCACGCAAACTGCCGCCGATGTTGGCAAGAACTAGATTTCTCGAAGGAACTAGAGATGAATCTCGAAGTCATCTCATCATTGCTGGTTCAGTCCAATTGGATTTTCCTCGCCGGATGGCTTTTGCTGCTTGTCACTGCCTTCGGCCTGTGTTTTTCTGAGAAATCCACCCACAAACCGCCAGCTCGCAGCAACTTTACCCACCCCCGCTAGCCTGCACCCGCCGCTGGTAGAATCGCATCTACTAGCTCATGTGGCTGAAGAACTTAAGCCCCCTGTTTCCTTACCTGAAGAAATACAGCAGAGCCTACGTCTGGGGGACGATTTGCGTTCTTTTTATGGGTGTCTGGGTTTTTTTCCCGTTAACTGTTGGGCGTGCGTTTGACGATTTGAATCGCGGTCTAACCGTCCACAAATTGTTGTACTGGGTTCTTCTGTTACTCGCCATTGCCGCCGTGAAGGCGGTGTTTCAGTTCCTCACCCGCTGGATCGTGATCGGCGCCTCCCGCGAGATCGAATTCGATCTCCGCAACGATATGTTCCGGCACCTGGAGAGCTTGTCCAACAGCTTCTACCAGCGCACCCGCACCGGCGACATTATGGCGCGCTCCACCAACGACCTGAACGC
>WNFC01005450.1_pt1 | contig 29846 bp, 26 predicted proteins | sample 5400541 | NCBI WGS metagenome assembly WNFC01 (sample SAMN13153342, study PRJNA577476) | soil metagenome | isolation source: 120 cm saprolite under Douglas fir tree site 2 hole 2 replicate 1 | place: USA:California | collected 2015-04-18
GGTGGCCGGCACGTCCCCAACCACGCGGAAACGGTGGCGAGTTCCGTTCTCAATCAGGACGTCGCCGGGAGACAGCACTGCCTCCGCGCCATCGTCGAGCTGGACTGCAATGTTGCCGGAGATAACGATCCCGAAATCCGTCGTGTCGGTCCTGTGAAAGCCGTCGTTAGCCCCACCGGGTCCGTCGCCATCCTCGAGGTGCATCTCGGGAGTGGGTTCTGGTGCAACCACGCCGTTCGGCAAGTACGTCCCCACCAGGAAGCGGACGCCACCTACGGGTGGGAATATACCGGGCGCCACCGGATTGTTCCCCGCGTTCGGGTAGGTTGCGGGCTCATTGGCATTCCAGAGGAAGGCGAGCTCTCCTAGGCCAGGGATGGGCGTCCCATCGACTTTCTCGTCTCGCACAAAAACAGCCCGACCCTTGGCGTTATGGCCGGTGACAACCGTGCGTACCTTCATTCCCTGTCTCTTCTCGTCCGGCTTATTCTTGGTCACGTTCTTGGATACTTGTAATTTCGTTTTCATTTTTAATTTTCCTTTCGTGTTGTTGAAGTCATTTTAGAGGGTCGTACAGACTCCGCTGGTCTCCGCGATCACACAATGAGCGCGGCCGTCACCTCGCATTGCAGAGAAGCCCAGGATTCGTGATGTCTTTCTCCACCTCCCGATTGATCGCCCTTCGTCGGTCCCCGTGGCTTCACGGGCTCTCTACGCGCTCGAGCTTCGCTAGGTCGGCCACGTCCCAGCCGCCCCCGAGCGCTTTGATCAGGAGCACGCTGGCGTCCACGCGGCGCCGGAGGATATCGATCTCGTTGCGCTGATTGGTGAGCAGCGTGGTTTGGGCCGTGATGACCTGCAGGTAGTTGTCGACGCCACCCTTGTAGCGATTTGTGAAGAGTTGGAGCGATTGCATGGCGGACTCCACCGCGCGCCGTTGCTGCTCCGCCTCCTGCTCGAGGATGCGGAGCGCGGCCAGGTTGTCTTCGACCTGCTGGAAGGCGGTGAGCGTGGTCTGACGGTAGCCGGCCACCGTCGCATCGTAGGCGGCGAGCGCGGCGTCGGACGTCGCGCGGCGACGTCCACCGTCGAAGATGGTCTGCGTGATCGATGCCCCCACCGCCCATAGGAGGCTCGAGGCGTTCAGGAGGTTGCCGAACGAGCTTCCCTCGAATCCGACCGAGGCGTTCAACATCAGCGTCGGATAGTACGCGGCCTTGGCGATGCCGATCTGCTCGTTGGCCTCGGCCACCCGGCGCTCGGCGGCCGCGATGTCCGGCCGCCGCTCGAGCAGGCGGGACGGCACGCTCACTGGGATGTCCGGCGGCCGAGTGTCCAGCGACCGCGGCGACAGGCTGAAGGCGGCGGGCGGCTGGCCGATGAGGATCGCGATGGCGTGCTCGAGCTGGGCCCGTTGCACCGTGACGTCGGTGGCCTGCGCCCGGGTGGTCTCCAGCTGTGTCTGGGCCTGGGCGACGTCGGACTTCGGGGCCGCGCCGCCCTGAAACCGATTCGTCGTGAGCTGGAGCGCCGCCTCGAAGGCCTTCACCGTCTCGTCCAGGAGCTGCTTCTGGGCGTCCGCGGCCCGCAGCTCGAAGTAGTCCATCGCCAGCTCGGCCTGGAGACTGAGCCGGGCGGTCTCAAGATCGGCGGCGGTGGCCTGGGCCTCGTGGCGGGCCGCCGCCACCGTCCGGCGCACCCGGCCCCACAGGTCGATCTCGTACGACATGTCGAGGGAGAAGAGGAGGTCGCCCGAGCTGCCCGCGTTCACGTTCGGCGGCAGGAAAGGGCGGTTGGCAGAGCCGCGGATGGCGCTGGCACCGACGCCGGCCGAGATCGTGGGAAAGAGCGCGGCCCGGTTGAAACGGACCAGAGCCCGCGCCTCGCGCAACCTCGCCTCGGCAATCTTCAGATTCTGGTTGGCCGCGGGGACTTGCTCCTCCAGCGCGTGGAGCTCGGGGTCCCCGAAGACCTCCCACCACTGGCCCCGCGGCAGGGAATCGCCGGGCTGCGCAACCTTCCAGCCATCTGCCTCCTTGTAGGCGGGGGTCATGGGCACCGACGGCTTCATGTACTTCGGGCCGACGATGCAGCCGCCGAGCAAGAGCGCCGCGAGCCCTGCCAGGCCGGCCGCTCGTCCCCTCATGGCCGGGCCCTGGCGGGCCCGGCCGCGATTCGCACAGGGGTGCCGCTGGTGAGCGAGTCCGATGGCGCCACAATGACCTGGTCGGTCGGCTGGAGGCCGGCGACGACCTCCACAGTGGTGCCATAGTCACGCCCGATCGTTACCGGAACGAGCTGCGCGCGGCCGTCCCGGACCACCGCGACCTGGAGTCCCTCGGCGCGGAAGAGCAGCGTGTTGACGGGAACCGTGGCCGACGCGATCTGCCCGGGAAGCTTGAGGTGAACGAAGACGTAGGCCCCGGGCAACAGCTCTCCACTCGGATTGTCGACATCCACCTCGACCAGCAGCGTGCGGGAGGTGAGGTCGATCGCGTTGGCGTTTCTGACGAGCGTGCCCGTGAACGACCGCCCCGGGAACTCGTCGAGGGTGAGGGTCGCGGTGCTTCCGGGGTGGGCCGCTCGCGAGTAGACCTCGGGGACCGCCACGAACACGCGGAGCGTGTGGATGGCCGTCATGTGGAAGAGTTCCCGCCCCGAGGTATTCGATCCCGCGTTGATCAGGACCCCGGTGTCCACGTTGCGAGCGGTGACGACGCCGTCGAAGGGTGCCGAGACCTTCTCGAACGCCTGGAGCTGCTCGAGCCGGCGGACATTCGCGGCATTCGAATCCACGGTGGCCTTCATCGCGCTGAGCGCGCTCACTGCCTGGTCCGTTTCCTGCTTGGAGACCGAGTCGGTCTCGAGGAGCGCCCGCCAGCGGTCGGCCGTGATCTGGGCCTGCCGCAGGTTGGCCTGCGCCGTCTCGAGGTCGGCCCGGGCCTGCTCGAGCTGATGGTCGACCTCAGGGCTCTCGATTTCGGCGAGGAGCTGCCCTTGCTTCACGTGCGCGCCGATGTCGAAGTACCAGCGCTTCACGTAGCCGTTCGTACGGGCAAAGATCGGCGCGTCGGTGAAGGCCTGGGTCGTGCCCGGCAGGCGGATCTCCTGCGTCGACGCACTTGCCGTCGGGGACACTACCCTCACGACCGACACGGCCGCGTCCTCAGTGGTCCGCCTCAGCGTGGCGTCGGCCGCGCTCCGGGCCCGGACGCCTGAGTAGATGCCGAGACCGAGGACGCCCGCCACCACCGCGAGCCCGAGCAGCAGCGCGGGGCCGACGCGCGGCGAGCGCTGGGGCTCGGCCGGGGCCGTTGGTTCGGGCCTCGTCACGAACTCGCCCGCGGGATCGATCATCATCACGAGGTCCGGGACGAGCGCCGCCCGTGCAACAGGGCGAACACCGACGGCACGAAGACGAGGGTGGCGACGGTGGCGCACAGCAGGCCGCCGATGACGGCCCGGCCCAGCGGCGCGTTCTGCTCGCCACCCTCCCCGAGCCCGAGCGCCATGGGCACCATGCCGATGATCATGGCGAGGGCGGTCATCAGGACGGGGCGGAACCGGGTGAAGCCGGCTTCGATGGCGGCCGTCACCGCGTCCCCGTGCTCGCCCAGTCGCTCCCGTGCGAAGGACACGAGGAGGATACTGTTGGCAGTCGCGACGCCGATGCTCATAATGGCGCCCATCAGGGCGGGGACGCTGAGCGTGGTCCCGGTGAGGAACAGGAAGACCACGATGCCGGCCAGTGCCGCCGGCAGCGCCGTGATGATGATGAAGGGATCGAGCCAGGACTGGAAGTTCACGACGATCAGCAGGTAGGCGAGGACGATGGCGAAGCCGAGCCCAGCGAGCAGCCCGAGGTACGACGTCCACATGGTGCGGAGCTGGCCGCGCACGGTGATGAAGCTGCCCCGGGGCAGGAGCGGCCGGTTCGCTTCGACGACCCGCGCGATGTCGCGGCCCACCGCGCCGAGGTCGCGATCCTGGACGGCGCCATAGACGTCCACCACCCGACGAATGTTGTAATGCGACAGCACCGCCATCTCGCTTGAGCGTGTGATCGACGCAACGTCGACCAGGATGCCCGGCCGCGTCGTGCTAGGGGTGCTGACCGGGACGTTCTGGATGTCCTCCAGAGATTGGATCCGGTACTGCGGCGTCTGGGTGGCGAGGTTGTAGATGACGCCGTTCTGCCAGTTCAGGAAGAAGGCCGGCGTGGTCTGGAAGCTGCCGCTCAGCGAGACGAGCAGGCTGCTGGCGAGGTCCCGGGCGGTGAACCCAGCCTGGCCCGCCTTCGTGCGGTCGAGGATGACGTCGAACTTCGGATAGTCGAACCGCTGATTGACCCGGAGGTCGGCCAGACCGCGCACCTGACGGAGCTCGTTCAGCATCTTGTCGGCGACCCGGCGATTGCCCTGGATGTCCGCCCCCTCGATCTGGATGTCGATCGGCGCCGGCAGACCGAAGTTGATGATCTGCGTCACGATGTCCGCGGGTAGGAAGTAGAACGTCACGCCGGGGAACTCCGCCGGGAGCGTCTGCCGGAGGGCTCGAACGTAGTCGGCAGTGGGTCGATGATCGGCCTTCAGGGAAACAAGGATGTCCGCGTCGGCGGCGCCGATGACGCCGGACGCGCTGTGCATCCAGTTGATGACGCTGTAGGGCAGCCCGATGTTGTCGAGGACGACGTCCATCTCGGCGGCGGGGATCCCGCGCCGGATCGCCGCTTCCACGAGGTCGGTCAGCCGGGCGGTCTCCTCGATGCGGGTGCCCGTCTGGGTCCGCAGGTGAAGGATGAACTGCCCGCTGTCGGTGTCCGGGAAGAAGTTCTCGCCAAGTTGGGGAGCGAGCAGGAAGGCCGAGAGACAGACGGCCAGGAACATCGGGACGAAGACGAGGCGGCGGCCGACGAGCGTCGTGAGCAGTCGCCGGTACGCGAGGCGGAGCCGCTCGAAGCCCCGTTCGAACGCCTGCTGGCCGCGGGCCAGCGGGTTTCGCGACGGCGCCGCGCCCTCGACCGGCGGCGACAGCAGGTACCTCGCCATGGTGGGCACCAGCGTCCGCGACAGGAGGTACGACGCCAGCATCGCGAAGATCACTGCCTCGGCCAGCGGAACGAAGAGGTAGCGGGCGACTCCGCCCAGCAGGAACATTGGCAGGAACACGATGCAGATGCACAGCGTGGAGACGAGCGCGGGCACCGCGATCTGCTGCGCCCCGTCCAGGATGGCCTGGATGACCGGCTTGCCCATGTCGAGATTGCGATTGATGTTCTCGACCTCGACCGTGGCGTCGTCCACGAGGATGCCGACGGCGAGCGCGAGCCCGCCAAGCGTCATGATGTTGATGGTCTCGCCGAGTAGGCTGAGGACGATGACCGACGTCAGGATCGAGAGCGGGATGGACACCGCGATGATGAGCGTGCTCCGCCAGCTCCCGAGGAAGAGCAGGATCATCGCGGCGGTCAGGCAGGCGGCGATCACCGCCTCGCGAATCACACCGCTGACCGCCGCTCGTACGAAGATCGACTGGTCGGCCAGCGGCTGGATGCGGAGGTCCGGCGGGAGGGTGGGGATCACGCGGGGCAGGAGCGCCCGGACGCCGGCCACGACGTCGAGGGTGGACGCGGTGCCCGTTTTCAGGATCGTGACCAGCGTGCCCCGGTGGCCATCCCGGCGGACGACGTTCGTCTGGGGCGCGAACCCGTCGCGCACGTGGGCGACGTCCCGCAGGTAGATCGTCGAATTGGCGACCACCTTGATCGGGAGGTCGTTCAGCTCGGCCACGGTCCGGGGGCTCGCGTTCATCGCGACGTCGTACTCGAACACGCCGATCTTCGCGGTGCCGGACGGCACTACGATGTTCTGCTGGCCGAGGGCGGTGACGACGTCGGTGGGGGACAATCCCTTCGACTGGAGCAGGCGCTGGTCCAGGTCCACCATGACCTGGCGCTGCTTGCCCCCGTACGGGAACGGAACCGAGGCGCCGGGCACGGTCACGAGCTGGGTCCGCAGGAAGTTGAGACCGACATCGTTGAGCTCCGACTCGGAGAGGCCAGACAGGGCGAGCTGGAGAATGGGCACCGTCGACGCGCTGTAGTTAATGATCAGGGGCGGCTGGGTACCGGGCGGGAGAAAGCGCAATATGGTCTGGGACACCGCCGTCACCTGCGCGTTGGCGGTATCGAGGCGCGCGTTCGGCTGCAGGAAGATCTTGACCATCGCCTGGCCGTTCACCGTCGTCGACTCGATGTGCTCGATGTTGTCGACCGTCGTCGTCAGAACTCGCTCGTACTGGGTGGTAATCCGCCCTTCCATCTCTTCCGGGTTGAGGCCGGTGAATTGCCAGGCCGCCGCGATCACCGGGATGTCGATGTTGGGGAAGATGTCGGTGGGCGTGCGGAGGATGACCACCGGGCTCGCGATGAGGATCAGCAGGGCGAGCACAATGAAAGTGTAGGGACGGTCAAGAGCGACCCTGACGATCCACATACGTTAGCGGTGCTCCGAGGCGCGCCGTTGCGCAGTGTCACACCCTGTTTGGGGGTCGGCTAGGTATCGTGGGATCTCGACAGCCATGTCGATGCTGTTTCACGCTCGCGCGCTTACGATGTCCTGCAGCACGGCCTTGGACGCCGCACCGATGACCCTGTCGACGACCGCGCCCTTCTTGAAGAACACGATCGTCTGGATGGACCGGATCGCGAAGCGGGCCGCCAACCCCGGATTCTGGTCGACGTTGACCTTCATCAGGGTTACCCGCCCTTCCGAGGCGTCGGCCAGTTCATCGAGGACCGGTGCGATCGCCCGACATGGACCGCACCACTCTGCCCAGAAGTCGACCATGACGAGACCCCGAGTCGCGACTAGCGCCTCATCGAAGTTCTGTTCGGTCAGGTGGATCGTCTCGGCCGCGCTGCCATTCCTGCTCGGGCTCGGACTCATCCTCGGTTCCTCCTGTCCATTACGATGTCGGTCCGAGCCGACAGGGTTCGCAGGTTAGATGTAGATGCATGTATCACAAGCTGACAAGCAACACGCTCCCCGACGGGCGGACGAAGGCGATGCGGCTCACATCGAAAGGGAGACGAGCTCTGGAGGTGGCGCGACCTCTCTGGGCCCAGGCACAAGGTAAAGTCCTGCCCGGGTTGGGAACAAAGGCGTGGACTGACGCACAACGGCAGCTGACCCGCCTGCATCGCGTGGCCGTCAAGAAGCGTCAGGACTGCGCATCGCCAGGTGGGCTGGGGGCGTCGTCCTTGGCCTGGGGCCCGCTGGGACAGAGCAGGCCGCCCGCGAAAATGCGGTCGATGTAGGAGTTCACCGCCTCGCCTATGTCCCACAGAAGCCGGGCTTCCGACATCGTGGGCGGCTCGTTTGGGGCCATTCGGTACTGTTCCACGGCCGGCTTGAGCAACCCCCGGGCCGTCGAGTAATGCTGCCCAGGGGCATCGAGCAGATCCACCTGGACCACGCAATCTCCCTGTTCCCAGGGGCCGCGCGCTGGGTCAATGAGATCGAGTGTCATCCGATACTCGTCCCGTCGCACCTTGCGAATGTTCCGTAGTCGTACTTGCATGGCCGTGTCCTCCTTTCCTGCGCCCAGACTACTGGGCCTCTGTGTGCAGGCCTCGGTAACCGGTGAATGAGTCGGCGCGCATTGCTCTCATCATTAGATCTCCTGGTGTAGCCAGTGAAAACGATGGCTTCTGAGCCACCGCTGTGGGCTCTCGTGAGCAGCACTGATTGCGACTCACTCACGGTTCAACACGCCAGCGGCGGAGTTCTCACGACGGCGGAACTTGACGCTCGTGACGCCGTCGCTCGTCGTGCTCTGGGCAATGTTCGTATACCGCGCCAGCAGACGCAGCGCGCGGCGGTTCTCCGTCAGCACGTCGGCCCTGAAGGGCCAGATGCCTTGCCGTGCTCCCGCCTCGAGGATCTCCTCCAGGAGCATCGTGCCGAGTCCGAGGCCCTGCCATCCGTCCTCTACGACGAGACCGATGTCGGCCGTGGCTGCTTCCTCGGCAGGCCCGTAGCGCGCCACGCCGATCAGGTCGAGCTCCCGCCCCGTATCGACCTCCGCAACGACCGCCATCCGCTCGCGATAATCGACGTTGGCAAAGGCGTACGCTTCCTCCGGGCGCAGTCGACGGGGGGAAAAGAATCGCTGGTACACCGTGCACAGGCTCAACCGATGGCACAGTGCCATCAGACGAGGCGCATCATCGGGACGGATCGGGCGAAGGCGAACAGAGGCCCCATTGCGCAATACGACGACCTGCTCGATGTCGCAGCGGAGTCCGTCGATCCCGGCGCGTCGGGGGGTATCCCTTATGGTCTGACCTGAGACACTCATAAGCGCGGCTTCGACGCCGTCCGAGACGATCGGATTCAATGAGAATCCGGTCATGGCAAGCCGGACGGGGAAGCTCGCCGCGTCGGCGCTGTGAGGGCTCGCATCCATGCCCTAAGGACGTTGGGCGGAGCCGCCGGGATTCGATCGCGCCCGGTGCCTGAGCGGATTATCATGTATCTACATATAAAAGTCTTCCCCTGGCCTGAGAAGGGGATAACCTTCTCGTGCTACATACCGCTCAAGCGCGCTGCATCAGGGATGCCTCCGCGATGCGTCATTCCTCCGCGCAACCCTGGGTTGCGAAGCGCGGTAAGCGGGCCAACGCTTGTTAATGACGGGTAGCATCTGCCGGCACGGCCGGCTCGTCTCAACGAGGAGGGGGTGCAGGTCCGTGGATTCGGGTTCGTTGACCGGGCTCACACGGATAGCAGCGGGACCAGAGACGGGGGGACCTCCGTCTGCGGCGTGCGACCAGGGCACGGCCGCGATCGACTTTGACCTAGCCATGCTGCACAACTCCATCGCGGCTCTTGCCCGCTCGATGCGGGACGAGCCCGACACGCGCCGATTCATCGAGTGCGTTTCCTCCCACGTGCGCCGGGTGATCCCCCATGATCGGCTAGTGCTCGCGTGCCTGGAGGATGGAGGGCACACCCTCTCCGTCTTTGGACAGCACGCCGCCGGAGCCCCGGCCCGCCACGAGGGGAACCACACCATTCCCTGTGATCCTGGCCGCCGCTACCCGTGCGCCGAGATTGGTCACGCGAGCCTGTTTGCCGGACGGCCCGAGCTCATGCGTGACTGCCAAGCCGATCCTCGGATGGCCGACGGCGAGAGCGCCAGTCAGTGCGCGGTGATGGCCGGTCTCCGCGCCTGGCTCGCGCTGCCGCTGTACGGCGCTGAGCACGTCAGTGGCGCCCTCATCATCGGGAGCGCCACGCCGGATGTCTACACCGAGGCGCACCTCGAGATGGGCCAGCGGATCGCCGAGCTCATCGGCCCGCTTGTCGAGGCGGTCGCGCTGCTGCACAGGGAACGCCACCGGCGGCGGCGACTTGCCGTGCTCCCCGAAGTGGCGCGTGTCGTCGGTACGAGCCTGAATGTGAGCGAGATCTTCGACCAGCTCGGCGACGCCGTGCGGCCCGTGCTCGACTTCGATGTCATGATGGCTCGGCTGATCGGGTCGAGCGGAGCGTTCGAGCGAAGGGACTTCCGGGTGAGCGACCAGCCAGAAGAGCACCTGGCCGATCGGCCTGAGGACTACTCGTTCGGCTCCCGGCTCCTTGCCGGGGAGCCCACCCTGATTTGTGATGCCCGCGCTGAGCTCGATCCCGAGTTTCGCGGTGACCGGAGGCTGGTCGAAAGGGCGGGCTCGATCATGGCGGTGCCTCTGCTCTTTGGGGAGCGGGTGGGTGGAGTGCTGGGCTTCGCCAAGCGTCAGGCCCACTGGTTCGATGAAGGCGACGTGGAGGTCGCAGCGGGGATCGCCGTTCACGTCGTCGTGGCGATACAGCACCAGCGCCTTGCCGAGGAGCAACGCCGGCTCGCCGACGTCGAAGGGCGAGCCAGACAGCTCGAACAGCGAGTGGCGCGGCTCCGGGGCGCGCTGAGCGAGCAATACCGCTTCGATAGGATCATCGGAGAGGCTCCGGCCTTCCGGGAGGCGCTCGATCGGGCGGCGCGCGTCGCTCCGGCCGAGACCACCGTCTTGCTCACCGGGGAGAGCGGCACGGGCAAGGAGCTGGTCGCTCGCGCCATCCACCATGCGAGCCGGCGTGCCGAGGGTCCTTTCGTCGCCGTCAACTGCGCGGCGCTGCCCGAGACACTCATCGAGTCGGAGCTCTTCGGGCACGAGCGTGGCGCCTTCACGGGTGCCGACAGGCTCAAGCGCGGCCGCTTCGAGCTGGCCGCGGGGGGCACGCTCTTTCTCGACGAGATTGGGGAGCTGGCGCCCGCCGTCCAGGCCAAGCTCCTGCGCGTCATCCAGGAGCGCCAGTACGAGCGTGTCGGTGGCACAGCGACGCTCAGTGCCGACGTCCGTCTCGTCACGGCGACCAACCACGATCTGGAGGAGGCCGTCGCGGATGGGCATTTCCGCGGTGATCTCTATTACCGACTCGCCGTCTTCCGCGTCCATCTCCCCGCATTGCGGGAGCGGACGGACGACGTCCTCACCCTGGCCGACCACTTTCTGAGCGAGCTCGCGGGCAGGATGGGACGGAGTGAGGCAGGTCTCAGTGCGGAAGCCCGCGATCTCCTCCTGGCGCACCGTTGGCCGGGCAACATCCGTGAGCTGCAGAACGCCATCGAGCGGGCGCTCATCCTCTCCGACGGAGGGCTCATCTCCGCCGCCCAGCTCGGGATCGCCGGGCCTGCGACCTCGGCTATGAGCCCGTCGGATCCGGCCGCCGTTCCGAGCCCTCCCCCTGTCATCCGGCCCCTGGCCGAGCTCGAGAAACAGGCGATCCTCGAGGCGCTCCGGCGCGCGAAGGGCAACAAATCCAGAGCCGCGATCGCCCTTGGGCTCGGCCGCACCCAGCTCTACACGCGCATGAGGCGCTTCGGCCTCACCTCGTAGTCGTTGTGCAGTTCTGAGTAAGCTGCTCGGAGTCGCCCATCGCAATTGCGCGACTCCACACACCTCCGGCATCCGTTCTTCCGGCGCTGAGTCAGAAACTCGCGTAACTCCGATCTTCTCCCCTCTGCCGCGACTTGGCGCGCAATTTGACCTTCTCCAACGGGTAGGAAGCCCCAGGCCAGTGAAAGGCAGAGTGGCGGGTCGGGCGAGGTTCGATCGCCACTCGGCCCTTCCAAGGACAAAGGCGCTTCCGGAAGGGGAGGAAGACTTCAATGGTCAAGCGCGAGGTTGTCATGCTTTTCGCCTCCACCGCCCTGATCGTCTTCGACACCGGCTGCGCCACGCAGAGACCCGACGACGCGGTGGCGAGCCTGACGCAGTCCGACGTGTCTCGTTCCTTCGTTCCGCGCGAGCTCGTCGGAACCTGGACTGGATGGTTCCGGCCGGTCGGCGGCGCTGACGGTGGCGGCGGCAATGCCACGGATGGCGCCGTGACGCTCGAGATCAAGGATGACGGGACGTATCAGTTGGTGGAAACCGGACGGGGAAGAGGAGATATGGCGGGGAGGAAGACCAATGATTCCGGCGTCGTCGTCGCAAACGGCCGCACCATCACCTTGAAGAGCTCGTCGGGTCAGTGGATCCCACTCAGGCGCAACGGCAACGCGCTGTACGGCGTGACGAACCACCGCTCAGGGCGCACCATCCAGATCACCGTGGAGAGGGAGGCCCCGTGAGTACGGGGCGGGGCAACCCGGACGGATTGGAAACGGCTGCGGGGCACCAACAGCCCGGCGCGCGGCTCGCGTGATACTAGGTGTGGTAAGAGGGATTGGAGACTTCCCGCGAGAGACAGTCACGCAAAGGGCGATGCGATCAGGATGCCAGCTGTGCGCGAGCCCTGGGGCATCGAGGCAGAATTCAAACACCCTGCTGCTAGGAGGCCATTGCTACTAGGCAGGGGATTGAAAGTCGCGTTTGATTACCCTGCCGGTGCCTGTGGATGTCGAGACTCGAGACTGAAACGCGACTTTTAATCCCGGTCGATTTCGCCTCCCCTGCGAATGCCTCTGGTTGGTGTTAGAAGGGTTCGCACCCCGCTGCACCCCGCCGGGCGTCATAGCTGTCGGCGGACTGACTCGCGCGACCCTCAGACGAGCGCGATCGCCTCGATGGCGACGAGCACGCCGGGGATGTCGGCCCCGAAGCGGACCATCGCCCGCGCCGGCTTCGGCCCGGAGAAGAACTCCGCGTACGCCTCGTTCATCTCCCTGTAGAGGTCAGGCCGCGCGAGCAGCACGGTGACTTTCACCACGCGGTCGAGCGAGCTCCCGGCGGCGGCGAGGATGGCCTGGACGTTGCGAAGGGCCTGACCAGTCTGCTCCTGCATCGTGTCGCCCACGACCTCGGTGGGGCCGCCCCCCGGCCGCACGGGTATCTGGCCTGACACGAACACGAAACCGTTGGCGACGACGGCATGCGAGTACGGCGAATGCGGTGCCGGGTAGCCGGGGACGTCGACGTGGTGGATCGCGGGCATTGCTGACCTCCGAGGTCGTTAGGACCCCCTGTTAGGACCCCGTTAGGACCCCCCGTTAGGACCCCCCGTAGAGGACCCCCGGTAGGATCTCCGTAGGATCCGATACCCTGTTGAAACCCCGGTACGTATTTCCGAGAGGCTTCCCCGTGAGTATCGCAACTATTCCCTAGACGCCCTGCTGTCACAACGAGCACTCCAGCAGCTCGCTCTCAGTGACAGCTGAGAGTCGGCATTCCTATTCAGGTGTGTGAATACCTCGGGTCACGCCACGATCACCTCAGTGCTGTACTTCGCAGTGCCTTGTTCCGGAATGGATTGAAGCATTTCGTTCCGGATCGTTCCATTCGTAACGGAGTTCGTACCGGAGCAGCTGGCTGGGCGCTGACATAAACTCCGGTGCGAATTTCCGAATTTCCTGACTTGTTTGCCGGGTGAAGTCAGCGTACTCCAGTGGAGAAGTGAAGGATACGCCGATCAAGCCGCGCGTTGCTTGCGGAACTAGAGCGGCATGGCGATCACGCGCACGCGTACGAGCGCAGAGAAGGACGCTCAGCATCATGACAGCGGCCCGGGTCGCGCATGTGCACACGCCGGAAGGGGCGAGCTCGTGAGGTCCTCCTCCCGGGGGCTCGCCGTGCCGGCCAGTCTTCCCTCGCTCGGCACCGTGCAAGAGGACCCGACCATCCTTGCTGGCCTGCCCTTGACGGTCATCGTGGATCTCCGCCGCCAGGTCACCCACCTTGCGGCCGATCTCGACGCGGTTCTTTTCGGTGCGGTGGCCGAGGCTCGCCGGCCGGACCATCACGCCGAGGTCGGCGATGACCGGCTGCTCACCCCCGCCGAGGCGGCGGCGCGGTTCGGTGTGACGAAGCGGTGGCTGCTCGAGCACGCGGGCGAGATCCCAGGCGTCAAGCGTCTCTCCCGCAAGATTATTCGCTTTAGTGAGCGCCGCCTCGCCCGGTACTTAGACCGGACGCCGGGTTGACGGCGCGGACAGTTCTCCCTATGCTTCCTGGCCACCAGACATCAGAGGGCTCTCTCCAGATGATGAACACGAGGCTCCCAGTGTTGTCACGCAGCCAACGCATGGCTCGTCCGCTCGAAGACCAGATCTCCACCGAATGCATGGTTGACCGCACCCTGCCCTCCTCACGGGAGGGCGTGGCCACGCCGGGAGATCGTTCATGAGAGAGCGGGGCTCGGGCTCCCTGTTCCGAGAGAAGTACCGCGACAAGAAGACGGGCCAACTCAAAGTCTGCCGGACCTGGACCATGAAGTTGTGGGTCGGCGGCAAGGCCTTGAAGCGGCCCTCCGAGACCACCTCCCGGGCGATAGCGAACAAGAAGCTCGAGCAGTGGAAAGCCGAAGTCCGCCAGGGCGTCTACGTCCCCGACGCCGATCAGACGCGCTTCGGCGATCTCGCCAGCCTCCTGCTGGATGAATACCGAGCCAATGGCCGCAAGTCCCTCGACCTCGACGGAGCGCACCCTCGCCTATGTCCGGCAGCGGCAGGAGCAGCAGGCCGCGAACGCCACCATCAACCGGGAGCTCGCCGCGCTCAAGCGCATGTTCCGGCTCGGCGAGAAGGCCGGCAGGGTCGTCCGCCGGCCCTACATCGCCATGCTCCAGGAGCGCAACGCGCGAACCGGTTTCTTCGAGCGGAGCGAATTCGATGCCGTGCTCGCCCACCTTCCCGTCGACCTCAGGGCCGTCTTCGAGGTCACGTACATCCTGGGCTGGCGTGTGAAGTCGGAGATCCTGACGCGTCAGTGGGCCCACGTGGACTTTCGCAGTGGGTGGCTCCGGCTGGAGCCCGGCGAGACCAAGAATGACGAGGGCCGCCAGTTTCCCCTCACGCCGGATCTGCGGGCCGTCCTGGAGCGCCAGCGGGAGCGAACCATAGCAGGAGAGCAGACGACAGGCGCGGTCATCCCCTGGGTATTCCACCGCGCAGGGATGCGGATCAAGTCCTTCCGGCGCGCGTGGGTGACCGCGTGCAAGAAGGCCGGGATACCCGAGCGCGTTCCCCACGATTTCCGTCGCACGGCCGTCCGGAACCTTGAGCGAGCGGGCGTGCCGCGGTCCACCGCCATGAAGATGGTCGGACACCGGACCGAGAGCATCTACCGGCGCTACGCCATCGTGGACGAGGCCATGCTCAAAGAAGGCGCGGGGAAGCTGCAAATCCTCCACGACACCCAGCAGGGTCCGGCCTCCAATGTTGTTCGATTGGCTGACGCGAAGCGTCTCGGGTCGAGTTCAGGTCGAGTCGCGCGCACAAAGCGAGAAAAGATCGGCCCTGCGAGACGAGGTAAGTTGTCGAAGTCTGGCGGGAAAAACATGGTGGGCAGGGACGGGATTGAACCGCCGACACCAGGATTTTCAGTCCTGTGCTCTACCAACTGAGCTACCTGCCCACCACGAAGTAGCGAGGATAGCAGAAGGGGCGTGGCGTGTCCATGCGCCGGGCCCCTACACCGCCCCCTCACCCTACCCTCTCCCCGAGTGGGGGAGAGGGATTCATCATTTGTCTTGGAGGTCGGCGCCCGTGTCGGACTCGAAGACGATCTGGTCGTCCTCGTCGACGGTGAAGGACTCGTGGAGGACGAAGGGCACGTCGTGCTGGACGAGGAAGCGGGTCAGGCGCGCGACGGCGATGGGATGGGAATCGAGGTGGAAGGACAGGGCGAGGTCGCCGATCTCGTCGACGGCGAAGAAGGCCCAGTCGCCCACGACGAGGGCGTCCATGTCGTCCTGGAAGGTGACCCCGCCCTCGAATTCCTCCGAGCCCTGGGCCAGGTCCTGGATCTCCTGGAGCTTGGCGCGGCGGTCGGCCTCGCTTAGTGGCATTGACCTTGCCCCCTCACCCTGCCCTCTCCCCCGATGGGGGAGAGGGATTCAAGGGGTCGAGCTACATGCCCTTGAAGGCGCCGTCGGCGGCCATGGCCGCGAAAGCCTTCTCGTAGCTCTTGAGCGAGCGCGCGATGTCCTCGTCGGAGTGCACGGCGGAGATCCAGCCGTGCTGGCTCGCGCAGTCCACGCCGTTGTTGAGGAGGGCGCAGCGCAGGAGCTGGTAGAGATCGCCGCGCCGCGGGCGGTCGAAGCCGGCCAGCCCGGGGCGTCCCTCGAAGGAGACGTGGAAGATCGACGACTCGCCGAAGCACGTGCCGGGCACACCCCCCCGCTTCATGAGGTCCGAGAGCCCCGTGCGCAGCTCGTCGCAGGCCTTGTTGGCGCGCGCGTGCAGGCCGCCGTCGGCCACCAGCTCCAGCGTGGCCACGGCCGCCGCCGCGCACACGGGATTCGAGTTGAACGTGCCGTTCTGCGCCACGCGCTCGCTCCGGTCCCATGTCTTGTCGCCGCGATGGGCCATCATGGCCATGAGCGACTTCTTGCCGACCACGGCGGCGCCGGGGAGGCCGCCCGCCACGATCTTGGCCAGGGTGGTCATGTCCGGCGTCACCCCGAAGTACTGCTGCGCGCCGCCCGGAGAGTAGCGGAAGCCCGTGATCACCTCGTCGAAGATCAGCACAACCTGGTTACGCTCGGTCAAGGCGCGCAACTCCTGGAGATAGCCGGGAATGGTCGGCGTGGTCCCCGACTGGCCGCCCGCGGGCTCGAGGATGACCGCGGCGACATCGCCACGCTGCAGCAGCGTGTCCACGGCCTTGATGTCATTGGGCGGGCACACGAGGAGCTGATCGAGCACCGGCGAGGGCACGCCCGAGGACATGGGCACGTCGAAGGGCGGGTTGACCGCGGCCACCACGCCGTCGTGCCAGCCGTGGAAGTGGCCGTGGAACTTCACGACCTTCGGCCGCCCCGTATAGGCTCGCGCGATGCGCATGGCCAGATGCGTCGCCTCCGTCCCCGACATGGTGAAGCGCACCATCTCCGCCGAGGGGATGAGCTTGCAGACCAGCTCGGCCCAGCGGACTTCTAGCTCGTGCGAGGCGCCCAGATGCGTGCCGCGGGGTGCCTGCTCCTGGATGGCCTTGACCACGGCGGGATGGCAGTGCCCTAGAAAGAGGGCCCCGTGCCCCATCCAGTAGTCGATGTACTCGTGCCCGTCCACGTCCCACTTGTGCGAGCCCAGCGCGCGGTCGATGTAGACCGGGAAGGGCGAGAGATGCCGCCCGTCGTGCGTGATACCACCGGGAATGACCTTCTGCGCGCGCTCGGCCAGGGCTGCCGACTTCGGATGCAGGGCGCGGTAGGTGTCGAGAACGCTGGACGACTTGGCCGGCTGGGTCATCGGGGCTTTCCTCCGTGGGGATGCATATCGGCGATCAGACGCAACAACTCTACCATGCTCGCGTGCGCGGCTAAAGGCAGGGCATCCACCGTGGCCTCGGGCTTCCGCGTGACGCCGTCCACGGCTCCGGCATCCACGCAGGCCTGCACGATGCGCCGCTCGTCTTCTGCGGAATGAAGGAGCTGGCGCCGCACGAGGCGCGAGAGCTCCGCCACGATGCCATAGGCGCCCCAGTTCGAGGTGCCGGCCACCACCAGGTGAGTGGCGGGCACGACGGTGGCCGCCTTCGCGAGGCGGGGCCCCGCGCGGAGCAGCCGCGCGCGCACCGCGCCCATGCCGATCTCGTTGCCCCCATCGCCCACGCCCACGGTGACCACGCGCCGGGGCGCTTCCAGGAAGAGCGCGTCGAGCGGAGCATTCCATTCCGCCACCGATTCGCCGCGCATGCTCAGGTAGTCGCCCGTGCGCGTGCGCCCGGGCCGCTCGATGCTGACCATGTGCGTGGGCGCGTACTCGCTCAGAAAACGGCGCGCGCTCAGGGCGGCCTCGCCTCTCGCGGGAAAGATCTGGATCTCCTTCGGCTCGTCGAGAGCGCCCAGGGCCGCCTGGAGCGGCGGCAGCGACGCGGCGTCGGTGATGTAGGTCACCGTCGCGCCGAGCGAGCGAAGCGCGCGGCCCAGCACCGCGGTGCCCGGAGGTCCATCGGTCTCCGGCAGGCCCGGGCCCACGCAGAAGCCCGTGGTGAGGACGACACGCTTGGCCCGCGCGAGCGCCCTGGCCGCGCGCGTGGCGCCGCCTTCGACAAAGAAGCTCGTGATCCCTCGACCGCGCGGGTCGAGGGCCAGCAGGTGATCGACCATCCCGCTAGGGCCGCGGTCTGGTTCCGGAGGGCGGCTGGGGCGTGGGCGCGGAGGGCGTCGATCCGGGGACGGGCTTGGGGGCGGCGGCCGCCGGCGGCTGGCCGGGCTGGCCCACCGTGCCACCCTTGACAGCGCCGGGCGGGAGCGGCTGCGGCAAGGTGAAGCTCATGTTCTCCGCGTTGACGCCCTGCGGATCGAAGATCACGACCAGGCCCTCCTCGTAGAAGAAGGTCGGCCGGCCCCCGCTCTCGCCGGCGGCGGAGGGAATGCCCCAGCCGTCCATGATGGCCTGAATCGGGAAGATGAGCGGGCGCGGCTCGAGCCGGAAGACGCGCACCACGTCCGGCTTGAAGCCGTCCTTGGCCAGCCAGCCCACCTCGACCACCAGCCTGTTCATCCCCGCGGGCGCCTTGGAGCCCTCGTACGTCAAAGTGGTGGTGTCGTAGTTCTCGAGCTTGGTCTTGCTTTCCTTCGAGGGCGCCCCGTAGCGCTCGCGCACCTGCTCCAGCGTCGTCACCCCGGGGGTGATACCACCCCACTCGCTGGCCTGCGCCGTCCCGGCCAGGCCAAGCGCCACGACACCTGCCAGCATCGTCAGCACGATCTTGCGCATGCGCCTAATATCCCATAGCCGCGCCGTCTCCGCGCGCATCCGCGCCGCCTCGCAGCGTGCCGCCCTTGAGCGTCACGGCATGCGCATGGCCGGCCTGCGTGAACCAGTTGGAGACGGGCAGGAGGTTGTGGCCCCGTCGCACGAGCGCAGCACGCACCTCGGGAGACACCCGGCTCTCCAGCCTGACCCCGTCGGGCGCATCGGTGACCGCGATCTTGCCGTACATGAAGCGCGGCCGCTCGATGGCCTCCTGGATCTCCATGTCGAAATCGAGCGCATTGGTCAGGACCTGGGTGTGGAACATCGCCTGGCCGTCACCGCCCATGTTGGACAGCCCCATCACCGGCGCGCCATCGCGTGTGACCACGCAGGCGATGAGGGTGTGGAAGGGTCGCTTGCGCGGCGCGAAGCAGTTGGGATGGTCGGGATTGGTGTTGAAGTAGGCGCCGCGGTTCTGGAGCACCACGCCGGTGCCCGGCGGGACCACCCCGGAGCCGAACCCCCGGTAGAGGCTCTGGATCACCGAGAGGATGTTCCCCCGCCCGTCGGCGACGACGAAGCCGGTGGTGTCCCCATCGAGCTCACCCCACGCGTGCATCTTGGCCTTGTCGGGATCGAACTCGGTCCGCCGGCTCGCCGCATAGTCCTTGGCGAGCATGGCCCCGACGGGAACGCGGGCATGCTCGGGGTCGGCCACCCAGCGGTCGCGGTCGGCATAGGCGAGCTTGGTCATCTCCAGGAGCAGGTGGAGATGCTCGACCGACTGCGGCGTGCACGCCGCCACGTCGAAGCCCTCGAGGAGGTTGAGGGAGAGGAGCGTGGCGATGCCCTGGGTCGGCGGCGGCGTCTCGTAGACGGTGTAGCCCCGATACGTCGTGGAGATGGGCTCGCCCCACTCGCCGGTATGGGAGGCAAGATCGTCGAGAACGAGAAAGCCGTCGCCCTCCAGGCGCTTGGCGATGGCCGCGCCGACGCGGCCACGGTAGAAGAGATCGGGCTCAGTGCCCAGCTCGCGCAGCGTGCGCGCGAGATCGGGCTGGCGGAAGAGGTCGCCCGTCCTTGGAAAGACCCCGCCGGGGACGAAGATGCGCTTCCACTCGGGATCGTCGAAGAGCGGGAAGCGCATCTGGATGGCCTGGCACACGATATCGGTGATGGGGAAGCCATCGCCGGCATAGTGCACGGCCGGCTCGAGCAAGGTCTTCAAGGGCCGCGTGCCGAAGCGCTCCAGCAGCATCGACCAGGCGCGGGTCGCGCCCGGCACCGACACCGTGCCGGGGCCGACCTGCGGCATGGCCGTCCAGCCACGACGCTTCAGCTCGTCGAGACCCGCGCGCGAGCCCGAGCGCCCCGCACCATTCAGGAAGTGCACGCGGCCGGTCGCCGCCTCGTGATACAGGCAGAAGAGGTCGCCGCCCGCGCCGCAGAAATTGGGCTGGGTGACGGCGAGCACGGCGTTGGTGGCGATGGCCGCGTCGACGACATTGCCGCCCGCCCTGAGCGTCTCGACGCCCGCCAGCGACGCCAGCGGATGACAGGAAGCGACCATGGCCTCGCGCCCCATGGGCGCCTGGCGATGCGCATACCCGATCTGGATGGTTGCGCCCTGGGGCGCCGCTCCGTCGCGGCCTCGACTCATGCGTGGGGTTCTCCCTGGAAGATGCGGGTGATCTCGTCTTGCGGGAAGCTCGGCATGGGCTTGGCGTGGCCACCCGCGGTGAGGACCACGCCGTCCTCGGGTCGCGTGACGCGGCCGATGGCGGTGCATTCGATGCCGGCGGCGCGAGAGGCGGCGATCACCGCCTCCGCCTCGCCCGGGCTCACGGTGAGCAGGAGCGCGCCCGAGGCGATGGTGCCGAGCGGATCCAGGCCGAAAGCCTCGCAGAGCCGACGGCCCTCGGCCAGGACGGGCACGCGCTCGCGGTCCACGCGAAGCCCGACGCCGGCGGCCTGGGCCAGCTCCCAGCAGGCGGTGGCCAGCCCGCCCTCGGTGGGATCGTGCATGGCATGCACGCGCGCGGCGGCGCACACCGCGCGCGCGTCGGGCACCACGCTGATCCCCGGCCGCCGCAGAAACTCGCGGGCGCGCGCCACCACGTCGGCAGCCACACCGCGCCGGGTCGCCTCCTCCCCGCGCTCGCGCGCGATGATGGAGGCGCCCTCGAGGGGCACGCCCTTGGTCACCAGCACGGTGTCGCCGACGTAGGCGCCGCCCGTCGTCACGAGCTTGTCCTTGGCCACTTCCCCGAGCATGGTGCCGGACACGATGGTACGAGGCAGGCCGGCCGTGACCTCCGTGTGGCCGCCCACGAGAGACACACCCACGGACTGGCAGGCCAGAGCCACCTCGGCGAAGAGCTGCTCCACCTCCGCCTCGCGGCTCTTGCCCTCGGGCAGGAGCACGGTGCAGAGGAACCACCGGGGCGTGGCGCCCCGCACCGCGAGGTCGTTGGCGTTGACGTGCAGCGCGTACCAGCCCATCTCGTCCGTGGCGAAGGTGATGGGATCGGTAGTGGCCACGAGGTAGCGATCACCCATGTCGAGCACGGCGGCGTCCTCGCCGACCTGCGGGCCGACGATGACGCGCGGATCGGCGTCGACGTACTTGCCGAAGAGTCGCTGGAGGAGCTCGGCGGGGAGCTTACCCACGGGAAGCAGCGGCATAACCTACGTAGTATAGAAGCCGCGGCAGACGAGGGTCAACATTGGGGGGTGAGGTATGATACCGCCCCGTGGCGAGCCCGCTCCTCGAGTGCGTCCCGAACGTGAGCGAAGGGCGGGACCCGCGCGTGATCGAGGCCATCGCGGAGGCCGTCCGCGCGGTTCCGGAGGCGAGGCTCGCGGATCTACACAGCGATCCCGATCACCACCGCGCGGTGTTCAGCGTGATCGGGCCCCCGCAAGCCGTCGAGCGTGCCGCCCTCGTCCTCGCGGAGGCCGTCTTCGCGCGGGTGGACATGCGGGGGCATCACGGCATGCATCCGCGCCTGGGCGCGCTCGATGTCCTCCCTTTCGTGCCGCTGCGCGATCTGACCATGGACGACGCCGTGGCCGTGGCGCGGCGAGTGGGCGCCTCGGTGGCGAGCGCGTATGCGCTGCCCGTGTACCTCTACGGCGTGGCGGCCTCGCGCCCGGAGCGCCGCCTGGCTCGCGATATCCGTCGAGGGGAATACGAGGGTCTTGCCGCGCGGCTGGCCGATCCGGCCTGGCAGCCCGACGCGGGCCCCGCCACCTTCGTCGCGCGCCTCGGTGCCGTCATGGTTGGCGCGCGCGAGGTGCTCGTCGCCTACAACGTCTGGCTCGACTCGCAGGACCTCGACGCGGCCCGGGCCATCGCGCGCGCCGTGCGCGAGTCCTCGGGCGGCCTGCCCGCCGTGCAGGCCCTCGGCGTGCCGCTCGCCCGTCGCGGCCTCGTCCAGGTCTCGATGAACCTCGTCGACTATCGGCGCACGGGCATCGCGCGCGCGTACGATGCCGTCGCGGCCGAGGCGCGACGGCGCGGCATCGGCATCACGCGCGGCGAGCTGGTGGGCCTCACCCCGCGCGCGGCCCTCGAGGGCCGCACACCCGAGAGCGTGGGCCTGGCCGGACTTTCCGATAGCAATTACCTCGAGACGTACCTGTGAGCTACGGGCCTGTGAGCTACGGGCCTGTGAGCCACGGGACGATTTCTCTCGACCATCGGAATCCCTCCTGCGCACCGCGCCATCGAAACGGGACAAGGAGGCAAAGGTCATGACAGCCCTGATCACGATGTCGCTGCTCTCGCTGCTGTTCCTGGGCCCTCTCGTCTGGCGTCTGTGGCGGGACCGTCTCGAATCCCGCGCCCTCGAGCTCCAGGCCGAGATCCAGGCCGCGATCAATGCGAGCCTGGGCGGAGAGTCCATGATCGCGGTCCGCGTCAACGCGGGCTCTCGCGAGCAATCGGGCACGGTGGAGCTTTTCGTGCCGGCGGGGTGGGAGGACATGCTCGATCCTGTCTGGCGCGTGGTGCTGCCCCTCATGCCGGCCGGCTATACCCTCGTGTTCCGTCCGAACCCGGGCTCCGCGCGCCGCGCCGAGCCCGCGAGGCGCGCCGCCTGAGCTCGTGATGCCGCCCGCGATGGCGCACCTGATCGTGGCGATCGCGGGGATCCTCCTGATCCTCGCGATCGTCTGGGACGCCTTCGAAGCGCTCGTCCTCCCCCGCACCGCCACCCGCACCCTTCGCCCGACGCGGCTCTTCTATCAGACCACCTGGCCCGCGTGGGTCGCCGTGGCGTGCTCTCTCGCCCGCGGGCGTCGGCGCGAGAGCTTTCTCGCCATCTTCGGCCCCTTGTCCATCCTGATCCTGATGGCCTGCTGGGCGACGGCGCTCGTCTTTGGCTTCGCCATGATCCAGTGGGGTCTGGGATCGCGATTCAACGCGCCCACCGGCAACTCCGGCTTCTGGACCGATCTCTACCTGAGCGGGACCACGCTCTTCACGCTGGGCATCGGCGATGTCACCCCCATCGGGCCCCTCGCTCGCACGCTCACCGTCATCGAGGCGGGTGTGGGCTTCGGCTTCCTCGCCCTCGTCATGGGCTACCTCCCCGTGCTCTACCAGGGCTTCTCGCGCCGCGAGGTCAACATCTCGCTCCTGGATGCGCGCGCGGGTTCGCCCCCCAGCGCGGGCGAGCTCCTGCGCCGCCACGGCCACGACATGCCGGAGCTCGAGACCTTGCTGCGCGACTGGGAGCGCTGGTCCGCCGAGCTCATGGAAAGCCACCTCTCCTATCCGGTCCTCATGTACTTCCGCTCGCAGCACGAGCATCAATCGTGGCTGGGCGCGCTCACGGCCGTGCTCGACGCCAGCGCGCTGGTCATGGTGGGCGTGGAGGGCGCGCCGGGCCGCCAGGCCCAGCTCACGTTCGCGATGGCGCGTCACGCGGTGGTGGATCTGGCCATGGTGACGGGCACGCGGCCATGCGCGCCCGACCCGGACCGGCTCCCTCCGGAGGACTTTCACTCGCTCCAGTTGAGCTTGGTCGAAGACGGGGTCGTACTAAAGGAAGGGGCGGTGGCCGAGCGGACGCTGGCCTCCCTGCGCGCCATGTACGAGCCCTACGTGACGGGGCTGGCGCGACGCCTGCGACTCGCCCTGCCCGCCTGGCGCGCCACGGACCACGAGCTCGACGACTGGCGCACGAGCGCCTGGGACAGCGGCAGCGAGCAACCGCGTTTCAAGCGGGACGACGACGACCACCTCTAGTTTGATGATCCTTGCCTGCTGTCCTTGCCTGCGGCCATGCGAGCGAGCTGACGAATGAGCCCAATCGCCAGCTCTGGATTGGCGCGGACCATGTTCTCGAGGCGATGAGCCGGGATCACCACCAACGTCACATGTTCAACGGCCGTCGCGGTAACAGAATGGGGACCCTCGCGAAACAGCGCCACCTCGCCGAGTAAATCGCCCTTGGCGAGGGTGTTGACAAGTCGCTCGGTCCCATCGACGCGGCGACGCGCTTCGACCGTTCCCTGATGGACCAGGTAGGCTTCGCCCTGCGTGTCATCGCCCTCCCGGAAGATCACTTCCCCGGGCTGGAATGTCCTGGTTGCGGCCCCTGCGATCTCCTCAGCCATACGCCAACCTCCAGGATGGCCGTCGGCAACTGCCAGCCCGGCAATATCATCGCCGAGGTATCTGCGACCTGAGCACGGAGAGCGATTGTGACATAATGCGCCGAAAAGCGGCCCATGAAGAGAGTGACTTGGGTCAGTGTTGACGGCACCGTCGCGCCGCTGAAGGGCGACGAGCTCGAAGTCCCCGAGGGAATGGCGCGTGCCTGGCGTCCCGCTTCGTAGACGGCTGTTCCTGCTCGCCGCCGTGGGCATCGTGCCGCTCGTCGTCATGTCGGGCATCGGACTGTATGCGCTCGCGCGGCAGCAGCGTGTCCAAGCCGAGCGCATCGGCCTCGAGCTCGCGCGGGCCCTGGCAACCGCAGTCGATGCGGAGCAGCGCAGCTCCATGTCCGTCGTCCAGTCGCTCGCCACCAGCCTCGCGCTTGACCGCGACGACCTGTCAGGATTCCAGGAGCGCGCACAGCGCGTCCTCGAAACGCAGCCCAACTGGGCCGCGGTGTTTCTCGCCGATCCCTCCGGACAACGACTCGTCGATACTCGATTTCGCTACGGGGCCGTGCTTCCGCCGATCCTCGAAAAGGAGAGCTTCGATCGCGTCGTGCGCGCGCGCGCACCCACCGTGGGGAACCTCGCCAAGAACCTTCAAGGCGCCTTCTTGTTTCCCGTGCGGGCGCCGGTTGTTCGGAATGGCGAGCTGCGCTACGTGCTCACCGCGCTCGTCAGGCCCGAGGCCATCCTGGAGGTGATCAAGCGTCAGCGCCTGCCCGAGGACTGGATCATCTCGATCTTCGACGGGAATGGCCTGCGCGTGGCGCGCTCTCGCGCGCACAACGAAAATCTAGGGGGGCGGGCCTCGGTCAGCCTGCAGGCCATCATGGCGGGCGGAGCCGAGGAAGGGGTCGGCCAGACCCATGACCTCGAGGGGCGCCGAAACTATGCCTCGTTCAGCCGGCTCAAGGACAGCGCCTGGTCGGTCGCCCCCGGCATTCCCGCGGCCTTCGTGGAGGGCACGGCCTACCGCTCGCTCGCCATCTACGGCAGCGGCATTCTGCTCTCGATCGTGCTCGGCACGCTCGGGGCGATCGGAATCGCGCGCAGTATCAACCGGCCGATCCGCGACCTGCGCGCCACGGCACAGGCACTCGGCCGGCGCGAGGCCCTGACGCCGCTCGATACCTCGATCCAGGAAATTCGCGACGTCGCCGACGCGCTGGCCATCGCTGCCGACGAGCGGACGAGCGGCGAAGGTCAGCGCGAACAGCTCCTGCATCGGGAACAGCAAGCCCGCGCGGCGGCGGAGGCCGCCAACCGCGCGAAGGATGAGTTCCTCGCCGTGCTGTCGCACGAGCTCCGGACGCCCCTCAACGCGGTCTACGGCTGGGCGCGGCTGCTCCAAGCGGGGCAGATCCGCGACGAGACGGCGGAGCGGGCGCTCGACGCGATCGTGCGGAACTCCAACGCGCAGGTGCAGCTGATCGACGACCTCCTCGATGTCTCTCGCGTCGTCTCGGGCAAGATGCGTCTCGATGTTCGGCCCGTCGATCTCAGGGTCGTCATCGAGGGAGCTCTCGATGCTGTCCGGCCCGCGGCCGAGGCCAAGGCCGTTCGACTGCAGAGCGTACTCGACCCGAGAGCGGCGCCGGTCACCGGGGATCAGGGCCGCCTCCAGCAAGTCATCTGGAACCTCCTGATGAACGCCGTGAAGTTCACGGCGAAAGGGGGACGGGTCCAGATTCACCTGCAGCGCGTCAACTCGCACGTCGAGATCATCGTCAGCGACAGCGGCCACGGTATCGCTTCCGACGTACTCCCCTTCATCTTCGACCGTTTCCGGCAGGCCGATAGCTCGAGCACCAGGGCGCACAGCGGCCTCGGCCTCGGGTTGGCGCTCGTCAAGCACCTCGTCGAGCTGCACGGTGGTAGTGTTGCCGCGCAGAGTCCCGGCGAAGGAAAGGGCGCGACCTTCATCGTCACCCTGCCGCTGACCATGGCGGAGATCCCAGCGGGGCCTGCGCCGCGACGGCATCCCACGGCGCCGACCATGGAGGCCTTCTCCCCGGGGCTCCGCCTCGACGGGCTCCGCGTGCTCGTGGTGGATGACGACCCGAACGCGCTCGATCTCGCGTCCGCGATCCTCACGGGCGCCGGTGCCACCGTCAGGACGTGTCTCTCCGCGCCCGAAGCCCTGGCCGTGCTCCAGCAGTGGCGTCCCGACGTGCTGGTGTCGGACATCGAGATGCCGGGCGAGGATGGGTACTCGCTCATCCGCAAGGTGCGCGCCCTCGACCGCGACCACGGAGGCTACACTCCCGCGGTGGCCCTCACGGCATACGGGCGCGTCCAGGACCGGGTGCTCTCGCTCACCGCCGGCTACAGCATGCACGTGCCCAAGCCGGTGGACCCGGGGGAGTTGACGACGATCATTGCCAGTGTGGCCGCGCGACCTCCGCACACGGGCGGGTTGCCGTGAGCAAGTCTGCGGCCGCTTGACCCCGTGAGAGCAGGCGACGAGCCTGCCCGCATGACGGCGCCCGGCCGCGCCTGACGTCCATGAACGACCTCCTCGACGTTCTCGTCCGCTACGGCTACCTGGTCGTCTTCGCCTGGGTGTTCGCGGAGCAGATCGGGTTGCCGATCCCCGCGATGCCCGTGCTGCTCGCGGCGGGCGCCATGGCGGGGACCGGCCGCTCGAGCCTTGTCCTCGTCCTCGTCGTGGCTGCCATCGCCTCGCTCGTGAGCGACGTCATCTGGTACTGGATCGGCCGCGTGGGAGGCGGCCGCGTCCTGCGCTTCCTGTGTCGGATCTCGCTCGAGCCCGACTCCTGCGTGCGGCGCACCGAGGAGACCTTCAGCCGACGAGGCGCGCGCTCCCTCCTGATCGCCAAGTTCGTGCCGGGCTACAGCACGGCGGCCCCGCCGCTTGCCGGCATCGTGCGGATGCGCTTCGCGCGCTTCGTGGTCTTCACCGGCGCGGGCGGCCTCATCTGGGCCGGCGTCTTCGTCGGTCTCGGCTGGCTGTTCAGCCATCAGCTGGAGCTGGTGGCGAGCTATGCCATGCGTCTGGGCCGTGGGCTCGTCGCGCTGCTCGTGGCGGCTCTCGCCGCCCACATCGCGTGGAAGTACATCGCGCGGCAACGGTTTCTGCGTCGGATCCGGATCGCGCGAATCACGCCGGAAGAGCTCAAGGCCAAGATCGATGGCGGGGAGGACGTGATGGTGGTCGATGTTCGCCACCGGGTGGAGTTCGAGAGCGAGCCGACGATCATCCCCGGCGCGCTCCACCTGATGATCGAAGAGCTGGAAGCGCGCCATCAGGAGGTCCCGCGCGACCGGGACATCGTGCTCTACTGCACCTGACCCAACGAGGCCTCCAGCGCCCGGGTGGCGCTGATCCTGAGTCCGACGATCAGCGTGTCAGACACACCGGACGCGGTCCTGCCTCCTCGATAGGTCATGGACTCTCTCGGGCAAGCTCGAGGAGCTCGTGGTGGAGCTGGGTATCGGCGCAGGCGACGACCGAATCCGACTGAATGGTCCACGGCCGGCCGTCGATATCGGACAGGGTTCCGCCCGCCTCGCTGACGAGGAGGGTGCCTGGCCCGGTGTGGATGGCCGAGGCCCAGAAGAGAACGTAGGCGGAGATCCGGCCCGCGGCCAGGTATGACAGCGCCAATGTGGTTCCCAACGACCGGACGTGCCATCGATCCGCCCGGATGGCCGCGGCGCTGAGGTGCGCGGCGCGCTCGCGACGAGGGCCGGTCGACTTGCCGTCTTCCACGACGATCGTCCGACTCTCCCCGCTGGCTCCGAGCTTGCGCCGGGCGCCGTCTTTCAATGCCCAGGCGCCACGGCCCCGTTCCGCGACAGTGATCTCGGCCGTCGATGGATCGCCGACGACGGCGACGGTGACCTGATCCTCCTCCACGAGGGCCAGGTTCACGCAGTACAGGGGCATTCCGGAAGCAAAGTTGCGCGTCCCGCAGATGGGATCGACGAGCCAGTAGGGCGAGCCGTCGGCCGGCGCCTCGCCCCCGCGCTCCTCCCCGACCACCAAGAAGCTCAGGGCATCGCGCACGATGGCTCGCACGGCGTCCTCGACGGCAACATCGGTCGCCGTGACCAGATCGCGCCCGTCTTTGGCGGTGATGTCGGCGGCGCCGACCCTCCGCCGAGCCAGCTCGAGCGCTCGCTCGACCGCGTCGATCGCCACGAGGGTCTCGGGACGGAACTCAGCGGACCGCGTCATGGCGTCGCCTCCCCGCGGAACTGCTTGAGCACGTCCGTGGCGCACACCGAGATCGCCTCGGTGATCAGGCGCCGATAGGCGACACCGTCGGCGGCCTCGAGCTCGTCCAGCGTCGGACTCTGGGCCGGCTCGTCGGCGCCCGTGAGCTTGCAGACGCCTTGCCACAGCACGCGCCCTTGCTCCGTGTCCACCAGGCGCACGCGCGCGCCGTAGAGGAGCCGGTACCGCGCGAAGTTCGATGCGTAGTACATGATGTTCCCACCGCTCCGGACGTCGAGAACGAGTGGGCGGAGGCCGGCCTTCTGCAGATCCTCCACCTCCTGGCCGGCGGGGGACCGAGTCGCGCCGATGAGGTTGGGCAGCGTCGCCTTGAGCTCCTCGCCGAGCTTGCTCGCGAGCTGGAGCGACAGGTCCTCCACGTTGTTCCTGGCCATCAGCTCCTTGCCGAGGGCGGCGGCGCGGATACCGACCACGGCGCCTCCGATGGGGCCGAAAAGCGATCCCGTGCCGATCGCTTTGGCCGTCATCAGCGGTGGGGGATCGATCTCCAGACGCAAAGATGGTTCCCCCATTGCGTTACGGTCGAGCCGCGTCGAAGACGCCCGTCGACGACATAGCCAGTACTCGACCCCCGATACTATTCGGCAGGCGTTCGGCCCGCGAGGAATATTTATCGAGCCCCCGGGGTTTGATCTATCCCTCCCACTCTGGCAGGATCTTGCCGACATGGCGCCGACCTCCGGGAGGGCCGTATGAAGCACGTGTGGGTGATGGGAATGCTGATCACGCTGGCCGCCTGTGGGGTCGCGCAGGCGGCGGAGCCGCCCACGTTCAGCGACGAGGTCGTGCGGATCGTCCAGGAGCGCTGTCAGACGTGCCACCGCCCCGGTGAGCACGCGCCGTTCTCCCTGACCACGTACGCGGATGTCTACAAGCGTCGCTCCGACATCCGCGACGTGGTGCAGTGGCGCGTGATGCCGCCCTGGAAGCCGGTGCCCGGATTCGGCCAATTCCTCGAGTCGCGACGACTGTCCGACGAGGAGGTCGCCACCATCGTCAGCTGGATCGACGCCGGCGCTCCGGAGGGCGATCGGGCGAAGCTCCCGCCACCGCGGACATTTCCTACGGGCTGGGCCCTCGGCCCCCCCGACCACGTCCTCGAGATGAGCGCGCCGTACACGGTGCCCGCGCGCGCCGGCGACGTGTACCGCTGCTTCGTCGTGCCCACGAGCTTCCCCGAGGACCGGTGGGTCAGCAAGGTGGAGTACGCGCCGAGCGACCGGAAGGTCGTGCATCACGTGCTCGCGTACATCGACACCGGCTCGGCGGCGCAGGCCCTCCACCGCGGGGCGGGCGGGTCGGGGTACCCGTGCTTCGGGGGCCCGGGCTTCCTGCCCGCCGGCGGGCTGGGCGGATGGGCTCCGGGCGTCGGCCCACGCGAGCAACCCGACGGCGTCGCCTGGCTGCTTCCCGCCGGCGCCACCGTCGTGCTCCAGGTGCACTACAACAACGGCAGCGCGCAGGCTCGCACGGACCGCACGCGGCTCGCGCTGTACTTCGCGAAGAGCCCGATCGACAAGCGCCACCGCTCGATCATGGTCCTGAACCACACGTTCACGATTCCCGCGGGCGAGAAGCGGCATGAAGTCCACGCGTCGTTGACCGTGCCACCGGGCCGGGACATGCACGCGACCGGCATCGCGCCGCACATGCACCTGCTCGGGCGCGAGATGAAGGTGACCGCGACCTACCCGGACGGGACCGTGCGCCCCCTGATTCACATCGACGA
>WNFC01001456.1_pt1 | contig 29834 bp, 32 predicted proteins | sample 5400541 | NCBI WGS metagenome assembly WNFC01 (sample SAMN13153342, study PRJNA577476) | soil metagenome | isolation source: 120 cm saprolite under Douglas fir tree site 2 hole 2 replicate 1 | place: USA:California | collected 2015-04-18
CCAAGTACCGGATCCTGGTCATGATGGCGACCAACATGCCGTCGGCACTGGACGAGGCGCTGCTGCGCCCCGGCCGCATCGACCGCATCTACAAGGTCGGCTACCCGTCCAAGGCGGGCCGGATCCGCACCTACGAGGGTTACTTCGCCAAGGTGCGGCACGAGCTGAGCGCGGAGCAGATGGACAAGCTCGCCACCATCACGCCCTACGCCACCGGCGCCACCATCAAGGACCTGGTCAACGAGTCGCTGATCACCGCGATCAGGAACGGGCGTGACGTCATCACCTGGCCGGACGTGATCAAGGCCAAGCAGCTCAAGGAGCTCGGGCCCCCGGAGGACGTGGAGTACATCGAGCGCGAACGGCACGCCGTCGCCGTGCACGAGGCGTGCCATGCGCTGGTCGCCTTCCGCACCCGCCACCATATGGAGATCGACATCGCGACGATCGAGAAGGGCAGCGACTACCTCGGGATGGTGGCGAGCATCCCGCCCGAGGACCAGTTCACCAGGTGGCGCAGCGAGTACGAGACCGACATCCTGGTGTCCCTGGCGTCGCTGGCCGGAGAGCGGATGTTCTTCGAACAGGACAGCTCCTCCGGGGTGTCCGGGGACCTGGAGTCCGCGACCGCGGTCGCATCGTTCATGGAGGGCTTCTGGGGCATGGGCACCACGGTGTCCTCGTACTCCACGGCTAAGCGGCTCGAGGTCGGCTCGCCCGGCGGCGGGCGGGGCGGGACCCTGAAGAAGGGCCAGGACCCCGAGGCTCAGGCCAGGCACGCGCTCGCGGACCGGATCGAGGACAACCTGACCCAGCTGCTCAAGCGGACCGAGACGATCATCCGGGAGAACAGGAACGACGTTCTCGCCCTGGCGCACGCCCTGGAGACGCACAAGACGCTGAGCGGCGAGGACGTCGTCGCCGTCCTCGAGCACACGCGCGGCCCCCTGGTGGACGGCGCGCCGTACAGCGACGAGAGGTTCCTGGCCAAGCTCAGCGATTACCACCTGGCGGCGGCCCGCGCCCACCGCGAGCACAGCCAGGAGCAGCTGAACATGCCGGTGCCGGCCGCGCCGGTTCCGCCGTGGACGGCGGGAGTGATCGCGGCCGACGCCGATCCGTCCGGGCTGAACCGACACAACCACCCCGACCAGCCCTGACGCTGGCCGCGGCGATGCGCGCTGGCTTGCGTGCGCGGCAGGTGGTCAACCTGGCCAACGGGTCGACGCTGGCTGGCCTGGGCGTGGCCGCCCTCGGCGGCGCCCGGGCGGTTCGCAGCGCGGACGGGTTGTTCCTCGGCACCGGGTACCGGCTCCCGCTGCCGCCTGCCCCGGCGTTCTGCCTGGGCAACGTGATCATCACCCGGCTGGACGGGCTTGCTCCTGGTTCGAGGCTCTTCTGGCATGAGGCGCGGCACGCCACCCAGTACGCCTGGTGCGGCGGGGTGGTGATGGTCCCGCTCTACCTCGCGGCGGCAGGCGTGTCCTGGGCGCTGACCGGTGACTTCGGCGCCCGTAACGTGTTCGAGCAGCGGGCCGGCCTGGCCGACGGCGGCTACACCGACAAGCCGCTGCGGCCGGGCATCCGGCGGATCACCGCCTACCGGTCGGCGGCCCGGCGGTCGGCGGCCCGGCGGTCAGCGGCCCGGCGGTCAGCGGCCCGGCGGTCAGCGGCCCGGCGGTCAGCGGTCAGCGGCTCAGGCCCGCTAGCAGGCGCTGCTGGGCGAGTCCTTCCCTGGCCGGCTTCAGCCGCACGTGCCGGATCGACCGCCAGCCCTTCCCGGTGAGCAGGAACTCCCCCGCCGCGGGCAGCGCGGCGATCCCGTTCATGATCGCCTGCGGCTGGCCCAGATGCCGTTCCGCGGCCCGGCGGGCGTTCACGATGTCGGTGACCTCACCGCTGTCCGGGTCGATCCCGGCCAGGTAGTGCGTGCCCGCCACGTTGGCCCATATCGTGCCGGCCGACCAGGCGAGATCGTTCAGGCCGAGGACCCGGCGGCCCGCGCAGCGGACGTGCACCACCGCCTGCGGGTCCAGGGTCCGCGGGTCACGCCGGACGAGTTCGCTGCTTCCGTCGCTGGTCAGGATGTATCCGCCCGCGGCGCAGATGCCCCAGCCCTCCCGGTTGTAGGGCACCCGGGCGACCAGCTCGAGCGTGCGGGCGTCCCAGCGCAAGGCGACCCGCTCCCGCCAGGTGAGCTGCCAGATGGTGTCGCCGAGCCGGCAGATGCCCTCGCCGAACAGTCCGGCAGGCAGGGCCGCACGCTGCTCCACCTGGCCGGCGCCCAGCCGGTACCGGCACAGCGCGGATCCCCCGTACAGCCCGGTGGATTCCCACACCATCCCGTCATCCGCGATCAGCCCCTGGGTGAACCCCCGCCCGGGATGCGCGACCCGCCGGATGACCCCGGCGCGCCAGGTTCTCAGCTGTCACCGCCCTCGGCCGATCGCGCCGGGCCTCTTCAGCCGTTCGCGCGGACGGCAAAGTTATAGCAGCCATAGCCGACGTTGCGCAGGTGCACGAGCTCGACTTCGGGCCGGGCCAGGAGCTCCGCGATGGCGGCCTGGGCCTGCCGCCCGTCCGCGACCAGCACGCCGTCGGCGATCCGGCCCTGCTTGTCGTAGGCCCGGACCACCTGCTGGCGGCCGGCCAGCTCCGGCGGGTATTCGCCCGGCGTCAGGTAGCCCTCGCAGCGTTCCGCGTGGATGAAGACGGGCCCGCGTTCGGCGTAGGCACCCGCTGTGCCCGGCGGCGTGTAGGCGATCAGCAGCAGCCTCTCCCCGGCCCGGCCCTCGCGCAGGCAGCATCGCAGCGGCGCGCCGCCTTCGTGGTGCACATGCACCTTCAGCGGGTTCCCCGCCTCGTCCCGCCCCGCCGCCCGGACGGCGTCCAGCTCGTCGCCCGGGATCGCCTGGTAGCAGAGCCCGCCGGCGCCCGTCTTGCGTGCCGTACCCTGCGCCTCTGTTATCTCTGTCGTTTGCGTCATACCTTAAGCATGCCCGCCGCTCCGCGCCTGTACTGGCGGGAATCGGACACAGCGGTGGATCGCCCATTATCGTGGGTGGTTACTGCCCTTATACGGGCAGTAACCACCCACGATCTTCGCCTAGGACCGGTTCGGTGCGGTTCAGGACGGCGTTGTAGACGGTCGGGGGGACGTGGAGGCGGGGGTCGCCGGTGTAGGCGGCGGTCAGGTCAGCGAATGTTGCGTCGGGGTCGCGGGTGAGCTCGGCCAGATGGTCGAAGAGCGCGAGACGCTCGTCGTCGATGGTGTCATCTGGGGCGGGCATGGCCCCCCACACGTCCCACGGCAGCATCTCCATGTTATTGAGCGCGGCCACGTCGCGCACCAGGTTGGCGGCGATCCACCAGTAGCCGGCCTCGTTCATGAGGCTCAGCCCGAACTTGGCCGGGTCCGCGTCGCCGTCGCGGCACAGCCGCCACGCGTCGCCCGCGACCAGGAACTTGTCGCGCGGAACCTCCATCAGGTCGAAATCCACGTCGAACAGCTGCAGCTGGACGTCATCGATCTGGAAGTCGGCCAGCATCCAGCGCTGCGCGGACTCGCTCCAGTACTCGCAGACCCAGTGGTCCTCGAACGCGCCGGAGCCGAAGTAGCCGCCGAAACCGCACCGGGCCCGGGCGGGCATGCCCTGGGCACGCAGCATGGCGGCGGCGAGCACGGTGAAATGCCGACAGTTGCCAGGCAGGCGGTTCGCGGGCTCCCGGGCGACGGTGAGCGGGCGGCTGTCCTCGGCCATCATGCGGCCGAGCAGTCCCGCCACGGGTCGTACGTACACGCTGGCCCGGCGCTCCTCGGTCAGCGTGACCCCGTACGCGCCGGCGATGTGCTCGTGGATCAGCAGGCCGTGGGCGACCTTGGCGAGAGCGGCGATCCCGTGCGGCAGGTCCGCGAACAGCGCCTGGTAGCTTCCCGGCGCGGTCATGACCCCGGGCTCAAGGTAGTAGCCGGTCGCGATGTCTTGGGTGGGCATAGGGTCTCCTTCCGGCGGGTGCCCCGTACGCATTATGACGACCCATCTCGTCCAGGATCATCGGTGGCATACTTGCCCGGTGCGTCCGGACGATGAGCGTGAACGGCTGCGGCACACGTTCAACCGGGCCGCCGAGATCTACGACCGGGTGCGGCCCGACTATCCCGAGGCCCTGTTCGATGAGCTCGTCGCCCTGGCCGGCCTCGCACCAGGCGACCACCTGGTGGAGGTGGGCGGCGCTACCGGCAAGGCGACCCGCCCGCTGGCCCGGCGCGGCTTCCGGATCACCTGCGTCGAACTCGGCGCCGAACTCGCCGCCGCGGCCCGCCGTAACCTGGCTGGCTTCTAGGTCGAGGTGGTGGAGGGGCGGTTCGAGGAGTGGCGGCCGCGTGAGCCGACCCGCCTGGTGTACGCGGCCACGGCCTGGCACTGGATCGACCCTGCGGTCCGCTACCAGCGGGCGTGGCAGGCGCTTGGTCCCGGCGGTCATCTGGCCATCTGGAAGCAGGAACACGTGTTCCCCGAGAGGGGCGATCCGTTCTTCCGCGAGATCCAGGACGTCTACGAGGAGATCGGCGAAGGCCTGCCGCCGGGTCCACGGTGGCCCCGTCCGGGGGAACTCACCGGCGACCGGGCCGAAATCGAGGCCAGTGGGCTCTTCGAGATCATCGCGGTCCGCCAGTTCGACTGGGAGCGGGTCTACCGCGCGGAGGAGTACATCGAGCTGCTCAGCACGTTCTCCGGGCATCTGCTCATGGCAGATTGGCAACGGGAGAGATTGTTCGGCGAGATAAGGCGGCGCCTGGCGCTGCGCGAGGACGGCTCGGTGCGGCGGCACTGGGGAGCGGCGCTGAGCGTAGCGCGGCGTATTGAGCGCGGCTCGGCGTGAGCAGCGGGCTCGGCGTGAGCGTGCTCGGCGTGAGCAGCGGGCTCGGCGTGAGCGTGCTCGGCGTGGGAAGCGGGGCGGTCCGGCTTAGCGGGACCGCTGGATCTGGCTGAGGAATTCCGGGTTGGAGGCGGTGTGCCTGGTCTTGTCCAGGAGCAGCTCGAGGGCCTGCTGGGAGTCGAGGGCGCCGAGCGCGCGGCGCAGCTTGCCGACCGCCTGGTATTCGTCCGGGGACATCAGCAGCTCATCGTGGCGGGTGCCGGAAGGCATCGCGTCGATCGCCGGGAAGATGCGCTTCTCGGCCAGTTCGCGGCGGAGCCGCAGCTCCATGTTCCCGGTGCCCTTGAACTCCTCGAACAGCACGTCGTCTAGCCGCGAGCCGGTGTCGACGAGCGCGGTGGACAAGATGGTGAGCGAACCGCCGTCTTCCACGTTGCGCGCGGCGCCGAGGAACTGGCGCGGCGGCTGCAGGGCGGTGGCCGCGACCCCGCCCGCGAGGGTCCTGCTGCTGGCTGGGGCCGCCAGGTTGTAGGCCCGGCCCAGCCTGGTGATGGAATCGAGCAGCACCACCACGTCGGCACCCAGTTCCACCAGGCGCTTGGCACGCTCGATGGCCAGTTCGGCCACCCTGATGTGATCCTCGGTCGCCTGGTCGAACGTCGAGTAGATGACCTCGCCGCGGACCGACCGGCGCAGGTCGGTGACTTCTTCTGGGCGCTCGCCGACGAGCACCACCATCAGCTCGACCTCGGGGTGGCTGTTCGCGATCGCGGCGGCGATCGACTGCAGGACCATCGTCTTGCCCGCCTTCGGCGGGGACACGATGAGACCCCGCTGGCCCTTGCCGATCGGCGCGACCAGGTCGATGATCCGCGCCGTCGCCGACGCGTCCCCCTCTTCCAGGCGCAGGCGCTGCTGGGGGTAAAGCGGAGTCAGGTCGTCGAAGTGCGGGCGGGGCTGCGCGAGTTCAGGTGACATCCCGTTGACGGTGTCGACCCGGACCAGCGGATTGAACTTGCCGCGCGCCGTGCCGTTGGAGCCGCCCGTGCCGTTGGAGCCGCCCGTGCCATCGGAGCGGCCTCTGCCCTCGGAGCGGCCTCTGCCCTCGGAGCGGCCCGTGCCACCGGGGCTGGCGGCGCCATTGGGGCGGGCCACGCCCTCGATCTTGTCGCCCTTCCTGAGCCCGTACTGCCGGATCTGCCCGGCGGAGACGTACACGTCGGCCGGGCCGCGCTGGTAGCCGGAGGTGCGCACGAAGGCATGGCCGTCCCCTATGTCGACGATGCCGGACACCGGGATAGCCGCAGGGACTTGCTTCACCTGAGGCGGCGCAGCTGAATCTTGCATTGTTGCTGTCATGAATGGATTTCCTTTTCTGCGGAGAAGTGGATATGGGCCATCCGCGCTGAATTCGGGCACGCCAGAAAAGCGCTGGCGCGGCGGGGGGAGCTAATGTCCGCGGGAGTGCCGGGTGGGTGCCAGGGATGGCATCTGAGGTGCTCTAGCAGGGCAGACGAGCCATCCGGGGACGCGGATAACCACCGGAAAATCCGGGAAAACTTTAGTCATCGGCTCGACGTCAACTCCCGGTAGATCCCCGGGGCCTGGCTGACGGAGTTATAATCCTGGCCGCTCGATGGGCCGTTGCCCGCAATAGCGAGCACCACTTAAAATGTGACTGTACCCCATAACAGCGGTGGGCACCAGTTCATTCCGCCGCGGTCACGAGCGGCTATGGTGGTGCCGGACTATCCCGGTGGCGGCGCTGGGGAACGATCGTGTACTTCGGGTCCCTGGCCGAGGCCATGCCCGCCTCGAAGATCCCGAACCTGGTCAGGGCCGAGGCCGCGACCAGCGACGCGCCGGCCACCGCGGAAACGGCACGGCTCCGCCGCCCGAGCACCGCCCCGGCCAGCCCGCCCGCGGTCAGGATCTCCGCGAGCCGCAGAATGGCACCCGTCGTTCCCGCCTCGTAGGGTTCCGCGAGGCCCCGCCCAGAGGATCCGGGCCCAGAGGATCCGGCGAGCCGGCTGATCAGCTGCCGCTTGGCGATGAGCTCGACGGCGCCGCCGAGAACGGCCAGCTTACGGGCGGGTTCCGCGTCGGCCGGGCGGGTCGCGAGCAGGCCGAGGCCGCCCGCCGCGCCGGCCGCGGAGCCGGCGAACACGTAAGGCATCTCCCGGTAGCCCGCGTGCCACGCTGGCACCGCCGTGTCGCAGATCAGCGCGGCGGTGTAGGTCGCGATGGCCGGGCCGAGCAGCCCGGCGCCGAGCGTGGCCGCCAGCCCGGCCTTCGGCAGCATCCCCGTCACCTCGGACACCGCGGCGGCGCCCGCGACCGGACCGTACCCGGCCAGCAGCCAGGAGCCGACGCTCATCGGCGAACTCGGCTTGAAGACCCGCAGCATGTTCGCGAACCGCTGGGGCCGGCCCAGGTCATGGATCAGCGCGACGGCCGACAGGCTGATCGCGCCGAGCGCGCTGACCTTCGCGACCTTCGCCAGCTCGCGGTAGCCGGACAGCTGGGCGCCGGCCGCCAGCACCGACGACGCGCCGGCGAGGCCGCCGAGGAACAGGTATCCGGGGACGTCCGGCACTCTCCACACCGGTTCTTTGATCACCGGGCGGCCGTAGTAGGAGGCGAACTCCGCGTCCGGCACCATGGGCTGCTCGCCCCGGCGGCGCCGCCGCCCGTGGCCGTCCTGGCGGACCGGTACGTTCACGTCGGGCCTCACCTCCGCCTGCCAAGACCGAGCGCCACCGCCGTGGCGGCGAGCCCGGCCGCAGCGATGCCGACATGCCGCCATATGCCGGGCAGGTCGCGGGTGGTGACGACCGGGTCGGGCGGCAGGCCGTACACCTCAGGCTCATCGAGCAGCAGGAAGAACGCCCCGCCGCCGCCGATGCCGTCCTCCGGGTCGTGCAAGTACAGCTGCGCCTTGTCCTGCCCGGCTTCCCGCAAGTCCTCGACGCGCAGCTGGGCACGCTCGCGTAGCTCATCCAGCGGGCCGAACTGGATGGACTTGGTCGGGCACGCCTTCGCGCAGGCGGGCTCCATGCCCGCGCCCAGCCGGTCGTAGCACAGGGTGCACTTGTGCGCCTGCCCGTCCTCCTCACGCCGGTCGATCACGCCGAACGGGCAGGCTGGAACGCAGTAGCCGCAGCCATTGCACACGTCGTCCTGGACCACGACCGTACCGAACTCCGTGCGGAACAGCGCCCCGGTCGGGCACACGTCCAGGCAGGCCGATTCCGTGCAGTGCTTGCACACGTCGCTGGCCATCAGCCACCGCACGCCCTCCGCGGCATCCGCGGCCGCCGGAACAGACTGCTCGATGAACGCCACGTGGCGCCAGGTCGACGCGCCTAGGCCCACCGTGTTGTCGTACGACATCCCGGACAGGCTCAGCCCGTCTTCGGGCACGGCGTTCCACTCCTTGCAGGCCACCTCGCACGCCTTGCACCCGATACATATCGAGGTATCGGTGAAAAAGCCCACCCGGGCGGGATGGTCGAGATGGCCGGCGCGAGCGGCGGGATCAGCACTCATCAGACCTCCGTGCCGGTGTCATCGGTAATTCCGGCCCGTTCGGCATACTCCCGCACCAGCTGCCGGAGGGCCGGCCCTCGCGGGCGGCGACCGGGCCGGATGTCGCACGCCAGCGCCTTGACCTCCTGGATGTGCACGTTCGGGTCAAGCGCGAGATGCGCCAGGTCGTTCGCGGAGTCCCCGGTGCTGAGGCCGTTGGTCCCCCAGTGATACGGCAGCCCGATCTGGTGCAACTGACGTCCCTGCACCTGGATCGTCCGGATGCGCTCGGTAACCAGGACGCGCGCCTCGATCGCGGTCCTCGCCGAGATGATCGTGGCCCAGCCCAGGTGCGACAGACCCCGTTCGGCCGCGAGCGCCGGCGAGACCTCGCAGAAGAACTCGGGCTGCAACTCGGACAGGTAGGGCAGCGTGCGCGACATGCCGCCCGCGGTGTGATGCTCGGTGAGCCGGTACGTAGTGGCGACGTAGGGGAACACCCCGGCGCCCGGCTCACTGCCGGAGGGCTGGAACGGGTTCTGCGGATGCCTGATGATCTCCCTGACCGGATTTCGCTGCTGGGCGTACAGCGGGTTGGCAAACGGGGACTCCTGCGGTTCATAGTGCGCCGGCAACGGACCGTCCAGCACGCCCGCAGGCGCGAACAGCCACGCCTTGCCGTCGGCTTGCAGGATGAAGGGATCGATGCCGGAGATCGCGTCCACGCCGGTGGCGCCTTCGGGCGGCCGGTACGACGGAGGCCGGTCGGCCACGAAATCCGGCACGTCGTGCCCGGTCCATTTGCCGGCGTCGTCATCCCACCAGACCAGCGCCTTGCGGTCGCTCCACGGCTTGCCGTCCGGATCGGCGGAGGCGCGGTTGTACAGGATCCGCCGGTTCAACGGCCACGCCCAGCCCCAGTCCGGGGCGACCCAGCTCTGCTCGCCGCCCGGCTTACGGCGGGCGGCCTGGTTGACGCCGTTGGCCCGCACGCCGCAGTAGATCCAGCAGCCGCACGCCGTGGAACCGTCGTCCTTGAGCTGCAGGTAGGACGACAGCGAGCGCTGCTCGGCATCGAAACCGTTGATCTCCGCGAGCACCGCCTCGGCCGACGGTTCAGACAACGGCCCCTCCACCGGATAGTCCCAGGTGAGGTCCAGCACGGGCCGGTCCGTCTCGTTAGCTACCGTGCTTTCTGGGGGGACGCCCCCCAGACCCCCCGGGGCCAGCTTCTCCCGGATGCGGCGGCCGAGATGATACATGAACCAGAGCTCGCTGCGCGCGTCTCCGGCTGGCTCGACCGCCTGATGATGCCACTGCAGCATCCGCTGCGTGTTGGTGAACGAGCCGTTCTTCTCGGTATGCGCGGCGGCGGGCATGAAGAACACCTCGGTGCGGATGTCCTCGGTGCGCATTTCCTGGGTCTCGATCTCCGGCCCGTTTTTCCAGAAAGTCGCGCTCTCGATCATGGCCAGGTCCCGCACGACGAGCCAGTCCAGGTTCGCCATGCCGAGCCGCTGCATCCTGCCGTTCGCCGAACCGACGGCCGGGTTCTCCCCCATCAGGAAGTAGCCCTTGCAGGTGCCTTCGAGCTGCGCTACCACCGTCTCGTAGCTGCTGTGGCTGCCGGTCAGCCGCGGCAGGTAGTCGTAACAGAAGTCATTGGCCGACGTGGCCGCCTCACCCCACCAGGCCTTGAGCAAACTGACCATGTAGGTGCTCATGTTGGCCCAGAAGCCCTTGTCCATGCTCTCGGCGTGCACATAGGTAGCGAGATCCTCGTTGCCATGCACGTGCGGCATCGGCAGGTAGCCGGGCAGCAGGTCGAACAGGGTGGGGATGTCGGTGGAGCCCTGGATGGAGGCGTGCCCGCGCAGCGCGAGGATGCCGCCCCCCGGCCGGCCGATGTTGCCGAGAAGCAGCTGCAGGATGGCGGCGGTGCGGATGTACTGCACGCCCACGGTGTGCTGGGTCCACCCGACGCTGTAGACCAACGCCGTAGTGCGGTCGGGACCCGAATTCTCCGTCACCAGCTCGCAGACCCGGGCGAACGCCTCGGGTGGCACGCCGCAGACCTGCTCGACCATCTCCGGGGTGTACCGGGCGAAGTGGCGTTTCAGCACCTGGAACACGCACCGGGGATGCTGCAGTGTCTCGTCCCGGTCCGGATCGGGGTGCGCCGCGGCGCCGCCTGCGCCGTGCGTCTCCCCGCGTCCCGCCCGGCGCACCTGCCGGTGCGCGTCACCGCGGTCAACTCGATCGCGCCGCCCCGCCGCCGCCGACACATCGCCACCCTGGTAGCGCCATGTCTCGAAGTCGTAGGTGCGGTGCTCGCGGTTCAGGCCGGAGAACACCCCGTCCAGGTCCTCGGTGTCGGCGAAGTCCTCGGTCAGGAGCGCCGCCGCGTTGGTGTAGGACACCACGTAGTCACGGAAGTACTTCTCGTTCGCCAGGACGTAATTGATGATCCCGCCGAGGAACACGATGTCGGCGCCGGCCCGGATCGGCACGTACAGGTCGGCCACCGCGCTGGTCCGGGTGAACCGCGGGTCGATATGGACCACCGTCGCGCCGCGCGCCTTGGCCTCCATCACCCACTGGAACCCCACCGGATGACACTCAGCCATGTTCGAGCCCTCGATCACGATGCAGTCCGCGTTCACCAGATCCTGCTGGAACGTGGTCGCGCCGCCACGGCCGAAGCTAGTCCCCAGACCGGGGACGGTCGAGGAGTGTCAAATCCGCGCCTGATTCTCGATCTGGATCGCGCCCAAAGCCGTGAACAGCTTCTTGATCAGGTAATTCTCCTCGTTGTCCAGCGTCGCCCCGCCCAGGCTGGCGAACCCCAGCGTCCGCCGGGTGCGGGCGCCGTCCACCTCCTGCTGCCAGCCGTCCCGGCGGGCCGCGATCACCCGGTCCGCGATCATGTCCATCGCGGTGTCCAGGTCCAGGTCTTCCCAGTCTTGGCCGAACGGCCGCCGGTACTTGACCTTGTATTGCCGGGCGCCCCCGGTGGTGAGCTGCAAGCTGGCGGAACCTTTGGGGCACAGCCGCCCGCGGCTGACCGGCGAATCCGGATCACCCTCGATCTGGACGACCGTGCCGTCCTTGACGTACACGTTCTGCCCGCACCCCACCGCGCAATACGGGCAGACCGACTTGACTACCGAGTCGGCGGTGCTGGTCCGCGCCACGCGGGGGTGCTCGCTCTTGGCCGCGGCGCCGAGGCCACGGCGGTCGGTTCCGGTCAGCTGCCGGTAGACCGGCCACGACCCGATCCAGCTACGGGTTCCCATAGCGCTCGCGTCACCTCCCGCGTCACCGCGATCAGCCCTCGTGCCCAGTATCTCCTACGCTACGATCGCAGCGACGCGGGAGGGGAGGGTGGCCGCCAATGGCAGCAAACGCCCTGGGCATTGACGTTTCGAACTTCGCCGGGCAGTTCGACTGGGCCGGCACGTCGGGCCTGTCGTTCGGCATCTGCCGCGCCAGCCAGGGCCTGGGCGAGCCCGGCACCAACTCTCCTGACCCCTTCCTGTCCTGGAACTGGCCGCGAATCAAGGCCAAGGGGCTGGCGCGGGGGGCCTATCACTTCCTCGAGCCGGGCCGCGACGGGGCGGCGCAGGCGAGCTACTTCGTGGAGACGGTCAGCAAGGTCGGCCTCGAGACCACCGACATGCTGTGGCTTGACAACGAGACGGCGGGATCGTCACCGGCCGCCGTGGCCGCCTGCGCGCGCGCGTTCATGGCCAGGCTGGTGTCGCTGCGCCCGCACAATCCGTGCGGCGTGTACTCGTTCTTCGACTTCATCACCTCGGGTAACTGCGCGGGGCTCGGCTCGTACCCGCTCTGGCTGGCCATCTTCCAGTCGGCCACGCCGAGCGCGCCGGCGCCCTGGAGGGCATGGAAGTTCTGGCAGTCGGCCGCGACCAGCACCCACGATAACGACGTGTTCAACGGGACCGCGGCCGAGCTGAACACGTGGATCAGCTCATTCCAGCCGAACGTGGAGGTCGAAGTGCAGTCAGGCCAGCTCAACACCGGCGCCAACGCCGTCACGGTGATCACGGTGCCGCTCGGCAGCGGGACAAAGATCGCCTTCGGCTGCGACAACGGCCTCCAGGGCCTGGCGCCCGCGGTGCTCAGGGTGGCGATCCACGACACCCTGTGGCACATCACGAACAACGTCACCGTGGACTCCGCCAAGGGCCAGGCCGTGCTCGCGTTCCCGAACGCGAGCAAGACCGGGGTGATCTCGGTGCGCCGGCAGGACGCCGGCGACGTCGTCGTGGGCTACGAGGTCTCCTAGGCGGCCTTGGTGAAAACCAGCAGGAACTCGAGCAGGCCGTGATCCTGGGTGGTCACGAAGCCCCCCAAGCTCGGGTTCTGGATGTTGTAGTCGGAGAACAGCACCGGGATCTGGCCGAGCACCTCGATCTGCGCGCCCTTACGGCCAGCCGAGTATTCACCCGGACTTTCTCAGCAGGCTCTCAACGGCCTCAGAATCCGCGGACCGCGCGGTCGCATGACTACACTGCTGCCCAGTGATCCTGATCGTGGCCGGTGTGTCAGGCAGCGGCAAGACGACGGTGGGCGCCATGCTCGCCGGCCGCCTGGGCTGGCGGTTCGCCGACGCCGACGACTTCCACCCGGCCGCGAACATCGAGAAGATGCGGGCCGGGATCTCGCTGACCGACCAGGATCGCCGGCCGTGGCTGCGGGCCATCGCGGCCTGGATGGACGATCGCATCGCAGGTGGCGAGTCGGCCGTGGTCACCTGCTCGGCGCTCAAGCGCTCCTACCGCGACATGCTACTCGGCGGCCGTCCCGAGGCCCGGATGGTCTTCCTGGCCGTGGATCGCCAGGTGCTCGCCCGGCGGCTGGCCGCCAGGCACGGTCACTTCTTCCCTGAGCAACTGCTCGGCACCCAGCTCGACGCCCTGGAGCCGCCTCAGCCGGATGAGCGGGTAATTTCGGTGGTCCCGGCGGACGAGCCAGCCGGCACGGTCGCGTCGATCATCGCGATACTGTGTCCTCAGGAGAAGGGGCCTGGCGAGGGCGCGGGTTCAGACTCAGGCGCTTCCGGCGCCGCTGGCGGTGATCATGAAGCTGAAACTTGACCTGCACGACATTTACAACCGGGGACAGGACATCGACCAGGCGCTGCAGGCGATCATCGACGAGGCCGTGGCGAAGAAGGCGCCGCTGGTCGAGATCATCCCGGGCAAGGGTTCCGGACAGCTCAAGAAGCATGTGCTGCGGTTCCTTGAGCAAAAAGAGATCAAGGCGAAATACCACCGGGTGGAGAAGGACTCGAAGAACTTCGGCCGCCTGTTCGTGCATTTCCGCTGGTAGGCGCGATGCAGCCGGGCGGCGCGGCCGCCCCGTCACCTTGCTTGGGCCCGTCCACCCTGACGCGCGCGTCGGCCAGCCATGGGTAGCTGGCCACACCTGGGGAAACATTCGGTGCAGACTCTCAGCAAGCACTTCAGATCCACTAGCAATGGCAGCCTTCAGCAGTACATCCGACTGAGACAAAGGAGGCGCGTCATGCGATTCAATCTCTCGGCTCGCCGGATTATCCTGGCTCCCGCGCTGGGCCTGGCACTCGCCATGACGGTTGTCGGCTGCAGCAGTAGTTCCAGCACGCCTGCTTCGACCTCATCATCGAGCTCTCCAGCCTCGTCGCCCGCTGCCAGCTCCGCTGCCCCAAGCAGCTCAAGCACCGGGTCAAGTTCCGGGGCCGTGGCCCAGATCACCGCGAACTGGGAGAAGTTCTTCAGCTCCAGCACCCCCACCGCGCAGAAGGTCGCCCTGCTGCAAAACGGGAGCGTGTTCACCACGGCCATCAACGACTTTGCCAAGTTGCCTCTAGCGAGCGGAATCGCGGCCAAGGTCACCAAGGTGGTGGTGACCTCCCCGACCAAGGCGACCGTGAGCTACGACATCGTGTCGGGCTCTACGACGCTCCTGGGCGGCCAGACCGGCACGGCTGTGAACCAGGGCGGTGTCTGGAAGGTCGGCGACGCCAGCCTTTGCGCCCTGTTGAAGCTGGTGCCCGGCGGCTCGGTGCCAGCCGCGTGCAGTTCGGCCGGCTAAGGCAGGGCCGCTCGGTTGGCTAGTCAGGCGGAGGCACTCTCCGGTGACCGGCACGGCGAGGGCGGCACCGTCGGCCGGGGCGGCCAGGCGCTGGCCCTCGCGACGCTGTGCACGCTGCTTTTCCTGACGTTCCTCGACAACACCGTGGTCAGCGTCGCACTCGGAGACGTGCAGACCAGCCTGAAGGCGAACGTGGCCGACCTGCAGTGGGTCGTCGGCGCCTATGCCCTCACCTTCGCCAGCATCATGCTGGCCTGCGGCATGATCGCAGACGAGCTCGGCCGGAAGAAGGTCATGCTGGCCGGCGCCGGGGTCTTCTGCGCAGGCTCGGTCATGTGCGCGCTCGCCCCGAACGTCCAGGTGCTCATCGCGGGCCGCGCGGTGATGGGCCTGGGCGCCGCCGCCAGCGAGCCGGGCACGCTGTCGATGCTCCGGCATCTGTATCCGGACGCCAAGGCCAGGAGCCGGGCGATCGGCGTGTGGGCCGCGACGTCAGGGTTCGCGCTCGCGGCCGGCCCGGTCGTCGGCGGAGTGCTCATCGGGGTCTGGAACTGGCGGGGCATCTTCTGGTTCAACCTGGCATTCGGGCTGGCCGCCCTGGTCGTGGCGGCGATCATCTTGCCGGAAAGCGCCGACCCCACGGCGGCGCGCGTCGACACCGCCGGCACGATCCTCGGCGCGGGGGCACTCGCCACGCTCGTGTTCGCGATCATCGACGCGGAGTCGGCCGGGTTCGGCTCGGCCGCCGTGATCATCTTGCTGTGCCTGAGCGCGGTCATGTTCGCGGCCTTCGGCTGGTGGGAGCGCCGCGCCCCGAACCCGCTGCTTGACCTGCGCTTCCTGCGCGTGCCGCAGTTCACCACGGCCAACATCGTCGCGTTCTGCACCTACTTCTCCACGTTCGCCATCTTCTTCTTCACCGCGCTGTACCTGGTCGAGGTCGTAGGCGCGTCGGGCTACCGGCTGGCGATCGTCTTCCTGCCGATGACCGTCCTGATGATCTTGTCGTCGGTGCTGGCGGGACGCTGGACGGTACTGGCCGGGCCCCGCTGGTCGATCACGATCGGCTGCCTGCTGTTCGCCTGCGGGCTGTTCCTGACGGACGGCTATCTCTCCCCGCACCCGGATTACGGCCCGCTGACGCTGGCGCTCGGGCTGGCCGGGATCGGCATTGGCACCACCGTGGTGCCGATTACCTCCTCGGTGCTGGCCGCGGTGCCGCCGGAACGTTCCGGCATGGCCGCGTCGGCCACCAACACCAGCCGGGAGATGGGCGCCGTCACCGGGGTCGCGGTGCTCGGCTCGCTGGTGTATTCGCAGCTGCACGCCAGCCTCATCACGCAGATGAATCATCTCGGCGTGCCGCCCAGCTTCCAGGGCCTGGTCGTCACGGCCATCGAGACCGGCCAGATCCCGCAGAACACCGGCGCCTACGCGGGGTTCGGGAAGCTGGTCCAGGAGGTAATCGGCGCGGCTTACACGGCCTTCCACGACGGCCTGCACGCGGCGCTCTACCTGTCGGCCGGGCTGGCGCTGGCCGCCGGGCTGCTGGCCTTCATCACGCTGCGCTCACATCCGGTCGACACTGGGTCTTGACTTTTCCGCCCAACTGAGCGATTCAGGAATAGGACGGCAACGGCGCACGGCCACTTCCTCGACGGCACGCAAGCGAACAGAGGCTGAACATGGTCTGTTATGCCCGCCCTGCGAGCCGGCTGGCGGCCATCGCGATCGTCGCGCTGCTGCTGTTCTCCCGGCCGGTCAGTCACTTCTTTGACACCGCCGCCCTCATGCTGGCGGTGACGGCGGCGACCGCCGGCGCGGCTGTCGCCGCGGCGCTCGTCTTCGCGACCTTCATGTCCACCCGCCGCCGCCGGGCTGCGGCCGGCGGCTGCGTGAGCTGCCAGTTCCGCTGCCAGCACGCCATGACCGAGCCGACGCGACGGCTCTGGCTGGTGACCACCGCGGACCGCGGGCCAGGGGAGTCGGCTCCCGACCGCCTCGCGGCCGCTCCCCGGCATCCGGGCACTCCCGCGCATTGGGGCACTCACAGGCGCCCGGGCCCCGCGCCCGGCCGTTCGGTACCCGTATTTATCCCCGTGCCTACGGTGCGATCCGCCGGGACCGCCAGCGCCGCGGCCGGCCTCTCCGGGGGGGCTTGCGGCCTAGAGCCGCCGCGGTGGCCGGATCGGCCCGCTTACCGCGTAAGTCAGGTATCCCATCGGACGCCCAGGCCCGCTGTCCATGTCCGGCAGGGAGAGCGGGCCGGCTCGCCGACGTAGCGCCCGCCGGAGTCTCGTCGAGCTGACACATCTGGCTGGACACATCTGTCCCTGGTGGCGTTCGCGGTCGGCCTGATCGCCCTGCTCACCGGGATCGTCTACTCGCTGCTCCCCTTCGGCGGGCACCCCACCGGGTGGACCAACCCGTGGGTGCTGGCCGCGGTGTTCGGCGGGCTGGCGACCCTGGGCCTGTTCGCGTGGATCGAGCTGCACGTCCCCGAGCCGATGTTCCGGCTCGGGCTTTTCCGGATCCGCGCGTTCACCGCCGGGAACATCGCCGGCCTGCTCGGCGCGCTGGGCCGGGGCGGCCTGCAGTTCATGTTGATCATCTGGCTGCAGGGCATCTGGCTGCCACAGCACGGGTACAGCTTCGACCGGACCCCGCTGTGGGCCGGCATCTACATGATCCCGCTCACCATCGGGTTCCTGCTGCTCGGGCCGATCTCCGGGGTGCTGTCCGACCGGTACGGAGCCAGGCTCTTCGCCACCGGCGGGCTGATCATCTCCGGCGTGACGTTCCTGCTGCTCGAGCTGCTGCCGATCAACTTCAGCTATGTCTGGTTCGCCCTGCTGATCTTCTTGTTCGCGGTCGGCATGGGCCTGTTCTTCTCGCCGAACCAGGCCGCGGTCATGAACAGCCTCCCGCCGGAGCAGCGCGGCGCGGGCGCGGGCATGCTCAACACTTTCCAGAACTCGGCCACGGTGCTGTCGATGGGCCTGTTCTTCACCATCGTCACCCTGGGGCTGGCGTCGCGGCTGCCCAGCCACCTGTACCGCGGGCTCGTCGCGGCCGGCGTCGCTCCCGGCGCCGCCCGCGTCGTGGCCAACGAGCCGCCGATCGGCAGCCTGTTTTCGGCCTTCCTCGGCTACAACCCGATCAAGCAACTGCTCGGCCCCACCGGTGCGCTGCAGCACCTGCCGGCCAGCCAGGCCGCCTACATCACCGGCCGGTCGTTCTTCCCCCAGCTGATCGAGCAGCCTTTCGCCGCCGGCATGCACCTGGCGTTCACCTTCGCGGCCGTCGCGACCGGGATCGCCGTCGTGGCCTCGGCGCTGCGCGGCCGACGCTACCTGCACCGGCCGCAACCGGTCCTGGAGGAGCTGGCCGAAGGCGCCGCCGAAACTGCCGGGCTCCTCGGCCTGGACGAGACCGCGGCGCTGCCCGCCGCATCGCCAGAGAACGCCTGAGCCAGCCATCGTGCGCAACGACTGCGGATGGCCAGTGCCGGCTGGAGCCACCCGGGCTAGATAGTGAAGCCGATGGCTCGCAGCTGCTCACGGCCGCTGTCAGTAATGTCGGCGGGCCGCCAGGCCGGTACCCACTGCCAGTCGACGCGGAAGTCTTCGATGCAGCCGAGCGAGGCCAGTGCAGTGCGGATCTGGTTCTCCATGACACCGGTGAGGGGGCACGCCGCGGAGGTGAGGGTCATGGCGATGACGGCGGTCTGCCCCTCGATGGTGACGGCGCGGACGAATCCGAGATCGACGATGTTGACGCCCAGGTCGGGGTCGATGACATCGGACAGCGCCTCACGGACGGCGGTGACTCGCTCGCCGGCCGCTTCTGCTGGAACTTCCGGAGCAGCGGCGGGAACGGGCGGCTCTGCGGGGGGTTGGAGCAGATCCGTGCCGGCCGTCGCGTACAGGCCGGCCGGACGCAGGGTGATCTGCACGCGGCAGGTCGGGCTGTGGATCCAGTCCGCCACGCCGTGGGCTTTGCGCCGCACCCGGACGATGTCCTCTCCGGGCTGCGCGCTGCCGTCGGCCACGACCAGCAGCACCGGGTCGAGACCCGCGGTTTCCGCTTGCACGATGGCGCGATCGAGCAGCCGGGCGACTGATTCGTACGTGCGGCCGGGGCCGAAACGCAGCCGGGCGCGGGCGGCGATGACGGGCTTGCCGATGATGGCGCCAAGCGCGGCGCGGCCGTCGCTCTTCGCGACCCGCATCTGCGGCTCGTCAATGTGCAGTTCAGCGGCGAGTGTCGTACCCATGCGCGGTCCTCATTCAGGTTGCGGTGGCGGCCGCAGGGACGAGCCGTTTGAGCGGCAGCGACTCGTCGCGGAGCTGGTCGGCGGTGGCGCTGTGGTCGCGGGCGATCAGGCGGCGGACGTCGAGCACGTCCCGGGGCCGGTTCAGCGAGATCACCGCCCGGAGACGGTCGCCGTCCAGGCCGAACGCGGAGAAGCTGCGCTGCTCGAGCGAGCCGCGGATGATCAGCTGTTCGGTGTCATCGATGAGGCCGGCGCTCTGGATGCTGTGCTCGTACTGATCGGACCAGAACCAGTGGACATCGCTGAACGGCTCGCGCTGGCCGAGCATGTTGCGGGCCGCGGCACGTCCGTGCCGGATGGCGCTGTCGTGATGCTCGACGCGCACGCGTCGCCCGTACCTCGGCAGGTACTGGGCGGCGACGTCTCCGACGGCATAGACACCGGGCGCTGCCGTGGCGAAGTACTCATCGACGGCGATACCGTCCCCGGCCGGCAACCCGGCCTGCTCCGCTAGCTCTTGATTGGGCACCGTCCCGACGCCGACGACGAGGACGTCCGCGTCGACGGCGCCGTCGGCGGTGCTAACCCTGACGCCGCCGCCCGGGCGCGGCTGGACGCCCGTGACGAGCTGACCGGTGCGCACGTCGACGCCTTCGTCGCGGTGGATGGCGGCGACGACTTCGCCCAGCGCAGGACCGAGTGCGCGGTGCAGCAGGGTAGGCAGCGCTTCGAGGATGGTGGCGCGCTTGCCGAGCTGGATGGCCGAGGACGCCACCTCGCATCCGATGAACCCGCCGCCGAGCACGGCGACGTGCCCGGCGGCATGGATCCGATCTCGCAGCTCGGTGGCATCATCGACGGTCCGCAGGTAACAGACGCCGTCGCCCTCCAGGCCAGGCAGGACGCGCGGGCGCACGCCGGTGGCCAGCAGCAGCTCGTCGTAGCTGATCACGGAGTCGTCGGACAAGGTAACGGTCTTGGCCGCCAGGTCGAGCCGCGTGCCCCGCAGGCCGAGGAGGAGCTCCACCTCCTGCTGCTCATACCATCCCGTGTCCTTGACGACCCCTCCGGCGCCGGGCGTGCCCAGGAGGAATTCCTTGGACAGCGGCGGCCGCTCGTACGGCACGGTGTGCTCCGCGCTGACGAGCGTTATGCCGCCGTCGAAGCCCTCCTTGCGCAGCTCGGTGATGGCGGCCGCGCTGCCCACGCCGCCGCCGATCACGACTATCCGCGGTCTGCTCACCGGCCGATGTCCACGCGGATCGTGCCGTCGTCTCCGACCTGACAGCCAAAACTCCTCAGCTGCGCGTCGTCCGGGTTGATGCCGCAGCCGGTGAAGGCATTGAACTCCCACAGGTGCTTAGAGCACGTCAGCGTCTCGCCGTCCAGATCGCCCTCGTCCAGGGCCGATGCCTGGTGGGGGCACCGGTTGGAGTAGGCCCGGACGGTCCCGTCGATGTTTACCAGCAGCACGGCTTCCCCATCCACCACGACGGCGGTCATGTCGCCTTCCCACAGGTCCTCGACATTGATCGTTTCCCGCCATCGCGCGGTCATCGCGATCTCCATCATCAGCCCGCTTGCACTGTCCCGTTGTTCCCGCCGGTATCAAGCAGCCCGGCGAGATATTGCTCTCGGGCCGTTCTCGCGCGGGCGGCGACGTCAGCGGCGGACACAGTGCTCCCCGGTACCGTTTCCAGGATCTTGCCGAGGCCCAGGGCAGCGTCGTCGGCCAGCGCGGACCAGCGGCTGACCCACTTGCCGAGCACGGCGCGGTTTTCGGGGCGCTGGGCGATGGCCAGATCGGCCAGGGCCCGGCTCCACCGGCCCCGGCGCCTGGCGTCCTCGGCGAGGAAGGATGTGAGCAGCCAGGTCAGGTCGTCCTCGTTGCTCTTGGCGACCTGGCCGAGCTGGGTTAGCAGCACGTCGTCCAGGGTCGGGGCGAGCACGAGGTTGACCGCGGTGAACGCCTCGGCCCAGTCATAGCTGACCAGCGCGTACTCGATCGCCTTGCGGGCCGGCTGCCACTCATCGCGCTCTTCCCACAGTGACCGTTCCGCCGAGCCGATGCCCGAGTCAGGGTAGGCGATCTGCAGCTCCCTGGTGCGGTAGGCGATGGTCGTCACGCGGCGCAGGAAGTCCGCCGTCGAGAAGCCGGCCGCGTTGGTGATGTAGGAGCTGGGGGCCATGTACCCGATGTAGGCCTCTACCTGCTGGAACCCGTGATACAGATAGCGCGACGGGGTGAACAGGTGGCCAAGCAGCGCCACCGATCCCGGGTCCAGGGCCGCGTCGGCGCCCGCCTCGGCGTGAGCCTCGAGCACGCCGTGAACTTTGGCTTCCGCTTCGGACTGCAGGTTGACGTAGGCCTTGTACGTCAGCGCATCCGGATCGCGGTAGGCGTCCCAGTTCTCCGCCTTCAGCGGCGAGTTCTCCCGGTAGGTCAGGAACCACAGGTTGGGCGCCGATGACGGGTTCTGCTCGAACGTCGCCGCCCGGTTCTGCCGGAGCGTCCAGTTCTGCGCGTGGGTGACGATCTCGTACTCGCTCGGCATCTTGCGCACGTCGCCGAACGTGCTGAACGTGCGGCGCGGGCGGGGCTTGCGCGCGGGCGTCTCGGTCATGCCGTCACCGCCTTCTCCTGGGCCGCTTTTTCCGCAGCCGCTTTTCCCTCGGCCTTATGCTGGGCCACGCTCTGCCAGGTAATGGCATCGCTCGTCGTGATCACCAAGCCGTTGAACGCCGACATGATCCCGCCGAACGACCTGATCTCGTAGTCCGCGCCGAGGTACCGGCGCAGGGTCTCCTGGGTCACCGTGATCTGGTCCTCGCCCTGCACCCGGACGTAGGCACCGCGGTCGATGACCTCGATATCGGCGTCGGGATTGTCGTCTTCGATCGCGGCGATAATCTGCTCGACTTCATCGCCCATCCGCAGCACTGGGCCGACCGGGTTCTTCATGACTGCTCCGGGATGTCGTACTCGACCGTGACGTGGTCGAGCGGCTTGATTCCGGCGGCGGCGACGGTCATGTCGGCCGGCAGCCGTTCGCCGTTGTAGATGACGACCTTCTCGTAGGGCAGCGCCCGCACCCGCTTGCCCTCGACGTGGTGGGCCACCGCCGCGGCCACCTCCTGCATGGTGTTCGCGGTGGTGACCGGCACGAGGATCTGCACGAAGTCGGTGGCGAAGATGGCGTTCAGCGGGACCAGTTCCGGCGCGCGGTCTTCCGCTCCCAGTTCGGCCGTCATGACTGGGCCGCCGCTGCGATGCCTTCGGCGGGCCTGCCGACGTAGTCCTTGGTCCATGCCTCGTAGTCCGGGTCGTCGCCCATCACGTCCGGCGTCAGGCCCATGTAGCCGAGGATGCCGCCGACGTCCATCGGCTGGATCTGCCCGGCCAGGAACCGGTCGACCAGCGTCTCGTGGTTGACGTTGTCCCGGTCCTTCCAGAAGATCTGCCGGCAGCCGTGGCTACAGAAGTGGTAGGTCCTGCCGTCGTAGGTGAGCGGGATGTCCCGGACCCGCCAGGTCCCGTTTCGGGACTGCGTGGCGTTGCACGCGGGCAGGTGACAGGTGCTGCACAGCCACGGCAGCGTCTCCGGCAGGGTCGCCTCCATGTTGTTGGAGTTGACGTTGTCGATGATCACGTCCCACTTGTCGCCGTAGACCTTCTCCCAGTTCGGGTACTTCTCCACCAGCCACTCGCGTTCTTCTTTGCTGACCGCCGCCATCGGCCGCCACCATAGCGTCGGCCGCCAGAACCACAGGCCCATGTGCAGCCCGTGGTGCCAGATGTCCAGGCCGCGCATGAACTCGTCCCAGTACCACGGCTTCTTCAGCCCGTACTGCTCGATGGTGTGGACGAACTGGTCGACGATCCACTCCTCCATGAACTCCCGGTACGACTGCTTGCGGTGCTCAAGCGGGGTGTAATAGTCCATCGAGGGCCCGGTGAGCGCGGCGAACGCGCGCGCCGATCCCCAGAAGGCCTTGTCGACCACCCACTGGGCCCGGACCGGGTCGTGCTCGACCAGGATCTCCAGCGTCGGGCCGCCCTGCTGAGAGTGGCGCGCCTCGTCGGTCTGGATCGAGGAGATCATGTTGGCGAAGTTGACGTCGCCGGACGCCAGGGCGTCCGCCGCCAGCGCCACGAACTGCAGGTTCGTGAACCCGGTCTCGAAGGTCAGCGGGAGCTCGATGGCGATGTCCACCACGTTGGAGGACGTCATCATGGCGTCGAACAGGTTGCGCAGTGAGATCGCGACCCAGTCGTTGGTGTGGAACGCCTTGTTCGTCCAGTCGTACTGCGCGTCCTTGGCGACGAACTCGTGCCCGAAGAACGTGGTGATCGCGGCGTGCCGCAACTCGTCGAGCTGGCCGAAGGTGGCCATGTTCCGCCACGAGCCGTTCAGCCCGAACCGCGCCATCTTGAGCTCGGCCAGTACCGCGGCGTATTCGACCAGGGCGATGCCGCCGAAGTGCATCTTGGTCGCGGACTTCCAGCCTTCGTTCAGGCTGTCGAAGGCCGAAGAGCGCTGCAGCGCGGCCTTCACCGCGTAGACGGCCGACTCCTTCTCCCGCTGGGTAGCGACGTACTCCGGGTAGCTGACCTTGTAGCTTTCCTCCCATGATTTCCAGGCCTCGCGGGGCACCTTGCCGGTGCCGCTGTGCCACTCGGGGAAGACGGCCTCGTCGTCGACATAGCGGTAGGACCAGTCCACGTCTCGGACGAAGCCCTGCCATTCTTCTCGCTTGAGCAGTGCCATCGGATGGGTCCCTTCGGTCAGTCGACTTCGTTGTGGCCGAGTTGCTGGCTTATGCCAGCGTCGTTCCAGTAGGCAGTGATGCTGTCGATGAGCAGATCCGCTCCGACATGGAAGATGAACAGGTGCGGCTCGCTGTAATGCTTGCCCGCCGGGGTGATGAGACCCCAGGCCAGCTGCTGGGTGCCTCCGATATCGACCTGGGCGACCACGTCGCCGTCGTCGTTGCTCGTGACGGTGTGCACCGTGTTCGACAGGTTCGGGAACGAGGTAATCAGGCCGGTCCACAGCGGCTTGCCGATCGTGCGGACCTTGCCGTCACCACGAAGTACCCGCTGCTTGCCCCACAGCTCGACCGGCACGTAGGAGAAGTCAGCGTTTACCGAACACAGGTCGGTCATGCCCTCGATGTCATGCGCACGGTACCGGTCGAAGAACTCGGTAACGACCCCGGCCGAGGACTCGGCGGTGCGGGGAAGCTGGTTCAGTGCGGTCATGTAGGTCTCCTTGGCTCAGGCAATCGCGATCTCGTCGTAGCGCTTCACGGCGAGCCGCCGATAAAGCTGCGCCTGGCACCAGTAGGCGGTGACCTCGGTGATCAGGCCGCCGCCGACCACGAACCGCCAGGCCTGGTCGATGTCCAGGTGCTTTTCCTGGTTGATGGCGCCCGCGTAGTCCGCGGACTGTGTTCCCTCGGCCTTGAACAGGGCGGTTACCACGTCGCCGGTGGTGATCACCCGGCTGACGCTGATGAGCAGGTCAGGAAACCCGCGCACCAGGTCCGCCAGGACCGTCCGCAGCACGTCCGCACCGGTGTTATGGAGGCCGAACGGATGAACGGTTACCGATACCTGCGGATCGACGAGGGCGATGGCCGCTTCGATGTCGTGACGGGCGAAGGCATCCAGGAATGCCTCGACGGTCTGCGTGGGCGTCCTGGTGAGTACCGGGCTGGTCATATGCGATGCTCCTTGACAGGGCGGTAGATGCCTGGCGGCTCACGCGGCCTGGCGGGCGGGGGCACGAAGTTTCTTGATGACCGCGTCGGCGGTGGCCTCGGTCGATCCCGGGTTCTGCCCGGTGATGAGGTTCCGGTCGACGACGACGTGCGAGATCCACGCGGAGGGGCCGTCGTCGGAGACGGCGCCCGCGTTCTTCAATGCCACATCAAGCAGCCACGCCATGCCGAGCCGGCCAGCCTCGGTCTGGTCTTCCTCCTCGTCGGTGAAGGAGGTCATCCGGTAGCCATCGAACAGCCACAATCCGCCGGCCCGCTCAGGCGCGGACAGCAGTATGGCCGGGCCATGGCACAGCGCGGCGATGGGCGCGCGCTTGCGCGCGAAGACCGCGTCGAACTCGTCAAGCTCCTCGTCGGTCAGCGAAGACAGCGCGACCGGGCGCCGGAAGCCGGGGATCTCCTGCAGCTTGCGATGCCGCTCGTCGGATAGCCGCTGGCTGTCTGCCCGCTGCGCGCCGACCTCGTGCTGGATCTGCTCCCGGGTCAGCCCGTGCGAGCTGTCCTCGGCGAGCACGTCGGCGAACTGCCGGTCCTGCCGCCACGCGGTCTTCGCGGCGGCGCTGACAATCCGGTGCGCCTCGGCCGCGGTGCGGCCGTTGGCTTGCAGCCGCGCGGCCACGCGGCGGGCGGCGGCCAGGCCGAGCTCGGTGTTCTGGTGCAGCGTCAGCCGGATGTCGTCGACATCGTGGGCGAAGGTGCGCACGACCGAGGCGAGGCAATCCTTGTCCTCGTCGGGATAGTGGAAGAACCACGACAACCCGTATGGGTCCGCATACGGCGGTTTCCCGTCGGGCGTAAGCACCGTGACGTCGAATCCGGCGTCGACGAACCGCTCATAGGGCTTGAGCGCCTCCTCGGCGAAGTAGCCGGTCGGGTGTGGCGTTCCATCCGCGAGCGTCATTTCGCGTGCGCTGGTGACGAGGTACGCGATCCGGTTCATTCTGCTCCTCCGCAGTCAGTACCGCCTGTCGACGTGTTTCGTGATGGTTACTGTGCCATCGGATCGGCGGGACATCTACGGCTGGCTATAGCAGCTTCCTGCTGAACTGTTGCCCATTCCGGCCGGCATATCGGATTCCGGCTGACCTATGTCGCGATCCTCTCCGATCGCGGGTCAGCCTGGAGCTTTCCCCACGCTTGTGCTTCGCGACGTTTCGCCGTCGTCCTGGATAAGCTCGCTGTGAGCCGGGTGCTCTTTGCAATTTCCGGTCGGACGGTTTACCCGAGCGTGGCCCGGGAGCTGGCCTCTTCCGCACGCTGCGTATCCAGCTCACGGTGCAGGGTATGCGCGTCACAGTAGGCGCGCGGCGTCACGCCGAAGCGACTGCGGAATTCGCTAATGAAGTGCGAGACGCTGGCGTAACCGACTTCCTTGGAGATCCGCGCCACCGTGAAGTTGCCGTCGACGAGCAGTTCCCGAGCGCGGTCCAGGCGCATTTCCTTCAGGAACTGGTACGGCGAGCGGCCAGTGACATCACGGAACAAGTGCGCGAACGCCGACGGGCTCAGACAGACCAGGTCCGCCATGTCGGCGACGGTCAGCGGCTCGGACATGTGCCCCCGCACGTACTCCAGCACCGCTGACACCGGGTTGCTGGCCGCCTCGGCTGCCGCCAGGGCAAGCAGCCGCGCGTACTGTTCGCGCTGCAGCACCCGGTACACGATCTCCTGCAAGTACAGCGGCGCGAGGACCCGTCGGTCCGAATCGGTCCCCACTGCGCGCAGAAACCTCAGCACCACCCCCAGCAGTTCCTGGTCCATCGCCGAGACACAGGCGGGCTGGACGGGCAGCGCCTTAGCATCGCGTGCCCGGAATGCGGTCGTGCGCCGCTCCAGCATGTCGCTGGACACCTGGCGCACCAGCGCCGGATCGATCTGTAGCACGAAGGACAAGAATGGCCGGCTGATGGACGCCTCGAAGATCTCTGCCTGGAAGTGCAGGTGGCTCCCCAGCACCAGATAGTGGAACGGATCGTACATGTAGGTCTTGCCGTCGATCGTCACCGTCTTGCGCCCCTGGGCCACGATGCACAACGACAGGGACTGGATTTCCTCCCACGTCGGCCCGACTGGGCCGGTGAACCGGTAGATCGTCAGACCCGGCCAGAGCCCGGTGTTCGCGCCCACCTTCGGCGCCCTGGCAGCAAGTTCCGCAATCAGCTCACCGGAACTCACCGGATTACGGAGATACCCGGACACCATCGTGCTGCCTCCTTGCCTGCCTGCTACACCAAGCATGCGCCGCTCCAGGCTTGAGTGCCATGGTGCGCTCGTCCGGGCACCCGCCGCCGCAGGATCGCGCCGGGTTATCACCGGCATTGGCACCGTAGGCAGCAGGTGGCGCAAGGCCTAGGGCCGCGGCGAAATCAAGCCGGAATGGGCAATGACCCAGCAGGATCGCCGCAGCCGCGACTCAGTTGCCTGATGGCAGTCAGGAGTTGAAGGACCCGTGACGGCCCGCGCCGGCCGCGAACCGGGCGGCGCCAGAGCCGGTCTCGTTTACCAGCGCTTCACGCCCGTGCGCGCCGACACAGGCCCCCAGGGTTTCTCTCGACGTCTATCATGTACGTTTAGGTCGCGCGCCCGGGCGGATAACGGCTCACCAAGACGCGAGCGTGTCTACTAGGACTTCGTAACTGAGCAGGCGCCGCTGACCGACGACTTCCCGCCAGGCATCCTGTTGATCGGCGTTGGCATTCCTGGCTACGCTGGCATCCATGGCGTCATAAGCTACGTGATATACGGCGTCCACCTCACCGGTTCCCCGGGCGATCGAAGCGAGTCGGCTGGGAAGCGGTTCGGCGGTCACAGTCACTAGATGGGGCTGCCTGCCCCGGCGGTGGCGGATCATCTGCAAGCACTCGTGCCGGATATTCTGCACTCGGTCGGAGCGGACGTAGTTCAGGATTGGCGCGCACTAGCTCGTCTACCTGGTTGAGGTGGGCGTACTGATCGAACTTGGTAATGATCACGCCGCGGGCCACCATCCAGCCACGATCGGGATGCAAACGAGGGAGTGTGCTGGCTAGGTGGTCACGGACTTCCTGTTCCAGCGGGCCGCCAGGATCCTTAGGGACGTCGGAGGCCTCGTCCCTGGACACGGCGAGTTCGTCAAGCATGCCTGCGCCAATCCGCATCGACTCCGCGTTGTCTACGTCTGCGAAGTTCGGGACCAGTGGCCAGCCAAGCTTGTTCTTGGCGCTCGACTTCCAGCCGAGCAGAGAACGGGCAAACGGCGCGGTCACGTTCGGCTCCTCTTCTTGGAGTTGGAAGTCACGTCCCTGCATGGACACCGTAGCCCAGCGCCGCCTGAACGAAATCGAGGTGATAATTAGCCGCGGTCGCGGCCCGGTCCGCCATAGCAGAGCCCCGCAGAACCTGTACCCGATCTCCGGTCTCGAATGTGAGCTTCGCCGGCGCCTCGGTGACCCACGGCTGCTCCACCCGGCACTGCGCCGGTCGGCGGCGGAGAACAGCGGCAAGTGGTCAGGCCGCGGCCAGGCTCGCGTGGTGACCGAGGTCGGTAGCTTGCGGTGCCGGGCTGGTGGCTTCCAGGGCAAGACGGATCGCCTGACCCAGGGCCCTTGCCACCGGCGGGGGAAAGGCGTTGCCGACCTGACGGTAGGCAGCTGTCTTGCGACCGGAAAATGTCCAGCTGTCGGGGAATCCCTGAATACGAGCTACCATCCGCGTGGTCAGCTTGGGTAGCTGGTGAAGCGGGAAGTCAGGTCCGGGCGGCTCGTCGGCGACACCGAGCCCGTTGACGCCGAGCGCTTTCCATGATTCGCGTGCCCGGGTGGGACCCAGGTCGGGCCCACCGTGCTTCTTGCTGCCGCCGACGATGGTGGGCGCAATTCCGCTGGCGCGCTCGCGCCAGGCGTCTGCTCCCGACCAGCCTCGTACGTCCATCAGGTCATGCAGTGCCTGACCGACCGTGGGCGGCGGCACAGGCGATGGCTCGGGCCATTTGAAGTGAGCAGCCCAGGGCTCCTTGATGGCAACGAGTACGAACCTTGGCCGAAGCTGCGGTACCCCGTGCTCGCTGGCGTGCACGAGATCCCACCAGGTCTGGTATCCGAAGCCGTGGAGTTGCTCCAGCACCTGTGCCCGGTACGAATCGAAGCGGCGGGTGGCCAGCCCGCGCACGTTCTCCAGCAAGACAGCCCGGGGGCTGATCTCCGCGACCAGCCGGAGTGCCTGGGGGAACAGGTCCCTGTCATCGTCCTGGCCGAGCTGCTTGCCCGCGATGGAAAATGGCGGGCACGGCACGCCGCCGGACAACAGGTCGATGCCCGAGTACGCGCGCCCGTCAACGTTGTGGACGTCGTCTTCGATGATCTTCCACTCGGATCCGCGGTTGAGGCGGAGCGTCTCGCAGGCGTCTGGATCCAGCTCGACCGCCGCTTCGTGCGTGAACCCGGCTTGCTCTAGCCCCAGTGACTGGCCACCAGCCCCGGCGCAGATCTCCAGACAAGTCAGTTCACCCACGGTTCCTCCCGCCATCGCATCATGCCTCATTGTGCCCGCCGGCACCGACAGCCGGGGGTATCCCACGCCGATAGATACCTGTGGAGGCGCACCGAGTCTCTAGTCCAACGGCCGCCCCGCCTGCCGGTGCCGCCACAGGCACCGCAACGTCGCTTGCGCGGACGGGAAGGCTGGAGAATCTCCAACATTCACTAGATCCAGTTCCTGCCTCGCTCTTTTCACCTGTGCTCGTTGTCCTGCGGTCACAGTTACGCTTGAGGCTGGAGGGGCGGACGCGCACACTGACCGGGCCATCCCCGGATCTGAGCTGTCCGACATCATGATGAAGAAAAGGCGGGTCATCTGAGCCGCGGGCGGCATGCACCGGGTAGTCGAGAGCGCGGAGCTTCTCAAATGTCGCGAACGGCGGCGATCTCGTTCCGGTTCTGGATGATCATGCTGTCACGCGTGACAATCAGCCATCCCCTGGCGGCCACCTCAGGTATCCAATCTGCGTCAAGCACATCAGGGCTGGTGATCGGGCAATACGGCCTGTGCCGCTTGTGAATATCGGCTCCAGGGTCGCCGGGATAAGTCACGTCGTTGCGGAGGCTGGCGAGGATCTTGCCGAGCCCGAGAATGTCAGCGTCGACGTAGATGCGGACTTGCGCCGCACGCAGGCTCATGCGACAGCACGCTGCGACAACTCATAACTGTGCGCCCAGCGCACCGCATCGATATCAAGGCCGAAGTCGTCGGCAACCTCCTCGAGGGACGCTCCCCCCTCAAGCTCGCCCGC
>WNFC01002708.1_pt1 | contig 29824 bp, 23 predicted proteins | sample 5400541 | NCBI WGS metagenome assembly WNFC01 (sample SAMN13153342, study PRJNA577476) | soil metagenome | isolation source: 120 cm saprolite under Douglas fir tree site 2 hole 2 replicate 1 | place: USA:California | collected 2015-04-18
GACCGTCTTCCCGGACGTGCCCGTCGCCGGGCTCCTCACCTACGGCGAGATCGCGCGCTTCAAGGGCCGCCTCGAGGGCTGGCACAACACGACGGCGGTGGTGGTGGCGATCCCGGCCTGACCCTCCGGCCCTCCGCCCAGGCGGCGCCGGCCTGGTCGAGGCTCTCGCCGAACGTCGCGAGGAACGCGTGATCCCCCGGCGATCCAGAGTCTCCGGACGCGCGGAAGAACTCGGCCACGCGCGAGACGCCGTACGTCTTGATGAGGAAGGCCACGAACGATCCGGCGATGGGATAGGAGGTCTCGGGCTCCATGCTCTCGAAGCGGGCGGCGAGCACGGAGACCTTCTGCTGCCGCAGGGCCGCCGGCAGACGCACGCGGCCCAGGGCCTGGCCCCGCCACTTCGACCCGCTCAGCGCCACCGCCAGCCCTTCCTGGAAGAAGGGGCCGGGGTCGCCGAGCTGCGCGGCCACCAGGTGGACGATCTCGTGGAGAGGGCATTCGCGGCGAACGGTGTGGATCTGGCGCAGGCTTCCGAGCGTCACGCCGCTCGCGTACTCTCCGACGCTCGCCGCGACTTCCTGCGGCGTCCCGTAGCGGAAGTACTCGGCGCGGCCGGCCAGCTCCTGCCCCAGGAGCCGCTGGACCTTCCACAGCGAGCGCTCGACCTCGTGCACGTCGATTCTTTCGCCGTTCCGGCTGTAGAAGAGGAAATGCGGCGTCTGGGCCGCGAGCTGGAATCCACGCGGCGGCTGGGCCCACACGGGGGCCGTTGCGAGCATCCCGCACAGGAGCCCGCCCCCCACCTGCAAGGTCGTCGGCACGATGAACCCCTCTCTTCGGGTCCAGGGAGGGATGCTGGGGGCTGCGCGCTGTCCGTCGAGGAGCCTAGTGACGCACCGGCCTTCCCGGAGACGGACGAGCGCGAGACGAGTGGGGGGTTGGGAGTGTGACCATCTCAACTCTCCGCTTCTCCCGCCGAATCCACTCCCAGTGGTCGGCGGGCAGCTCTTACGACAATTTGGACCCGAGGACCGGAACCATAGCCCCGAGCCGTCCCGGGAGTCAAGCGCAAACGGCCGTGCGCGCTACTTCAGCTCGCGGATGCGGACGTTGCGGAGGGAGAGCGACCCTTCGTGGTCACCCTGGATCGCGATGTACCCCTTCTTGGCGCGGCCGTAGTTGGGCCAGTCCTTGAACTTGCTCGCCTTGACCTTGGCCTCCCAGTCCGGGCTCCAGAGCTCGTACTCGACCACCTTCTTGCCGTTGAGCCAGTGCTCGACGTGCGGTCCGCGCGCCACGATGCGGGACGAGTTCCATTCCCCCGCGGGCTTCACGACGCCGGCGGGCGGCGGATAGAGCGCGTAGGCGGAGCCGGCCGAGGTCAGGCGGTTCTTGCCGTCCGGGTGGGCCGCGTCGTCGAGGAGCTGGTACTCCGGCGCGCTCCAGTAGATGTGGTCGTACTCCTCGGTGCCGCGGTAGAACACGCCCGCGTTGCCGCCCGGAGCGAGCTTCCAGTCGAACTCGAGCTCGAAGTCGCCATACTGGTCCTTGGTGACGAGGTCGGTGCTCTTGCCTTCCTTGACGAGCACGCCGTCCACGACCGCCCAGCCCGCGGGGACGTCCTGCGTCTTGTAACCCCGCCATCCGGCCGTGGTCTTCCCGTCGAAGAGCGGCCGCCACTCGCCCGCGCCCTTGACTTCGGCGGCGGGGAGGACAGTGGCGGTGACGGCCATGAGGACGGCCAGACGGACGAGGGCGCGGGCGACGGCTTCTCGGCTCATGTTCTCCTCGCGATAAGGTTCAAGTGAAGATTCTAGTCCCTTGTCCGGGCCACCGGGCGAGGGGACGTCGCGATCAGTAGAGCCGCAGGTTGAGGCGGGAGCTGATGCGCGCGGCCACCGGAGCGTCGGCGGTGCGCGCGGGCTCGTAGCGCCAACGCGAGAGCGCGCTCAGGACGACGTCCTGGTGGGCCTGGCTGAGCGTCGTCTTGAGGAGCGGGTCGTGCACGCGGCCGTCCGTCCCGACCACGGCGTCGAACTCCACCTCGCTCTCCTGGCGGATGCGCCCGGACGGGGCGTGGACGTACGGGCTCACCGAGAGCAGGAGCTTGGGCCAGGTCTTCACCTTCCGCCCCAGCAGGGCCTCGGGCGCCCGGGCCAGCACGTCGGGACTCGCGATCTCCTTCGGCGTCTCCGCCTTCGCGTGGTCGAAGGCCACGCCCTTGGACACGAGGTACGCCTCCGGCGTCATGAGCACGGCGTCCACGCGCGTGGGAAGGTCGCTCGCCGCGGGCGAGAGGCCGGCGAAGAGGAGCTGCACGGTGGGCTGGATGGTCCGGCAGCGCGGCTCGCGCCCTCCGACCGCGGGCCGGCCGATGGTCTCGAGCGTGAAGAGCGCCCCGCCCTTCTGGAATCCGGCACCGCGCACGCGCACGGCCATGTCGCACTCGCCGCTGAGCCGCTGCTTCGCGCCCACGGTGACGCTCTTCTCGTCGGCCTTCGCGCGCAGCACGCGCACGTCGCCCACGTACGGACGCAGCGGATCGGGGCCCGCGGGAACGGCGGACCCGGTCTTGGGACGCCCGCTCTGGCAGCCGGCGAGCAGGAGGACGGCAACGAGGGCGGGGGGAAGCGATCGTTTCAAGGGGCCCTCCTCTGAAGGGGAGAGGATAGGCCGGCCGGACGTGGAGTTCCAATGATCGGGCACACGAGGCCCCCACGCGAGCGAGTGGCACGCGAGTTGCCACCCTGAACAGGTATGGAGGAGAGCCCTTCTCCGGGAGGAGGTGATGGTGCTCAAGTGCATGGTGCTGCTGGCCGAGGACTTCGAGGACACGCGCGACGTCTACGCGTTCTATCTCCGCCTGGAAGGGTTTACCGTTCACGATCTGCCCGATGGGGATTGCGTCCTCTCCCTCGCCATCGAGGCCCAGCCGGACGTGGTCGTCCTGGACCTTGGCTTGCCGGGCATCGATGGCTGCGCCCTCGCCGAAGAACTGCGGGCGCATCCCCAGACCGCCCACATACCGATCGTGGTCCTCTCCGCGCACGCGTACCCGGAGGACGAGCAGCGCGCGCGCGATGCGGGGGCGGCCGCCTTCCTCCGGAAGCCCTGCCTGCCGGCGGACCTGGCGGACACGGTCAAGCGTGTGAGCGAGAACTGCAAGAGGGCGTTGCCCGCACCCGCCGGCGGGCCGCCCGCGACGGTCGTCTAGGCGGCATCAAGACGCCGCCTTTTCGCGGATGGGCGTGTCGATGCGATGGTCCTTCGTCTCGCGAACGAAGAGGCCGCCGATGGCCACGGTCATGAGGCAGACCGCGATCGGGTAGATCAGGCCGGCGAAGATCGCGCCTTCTCCGAAGGTCGCGCGCGCCCAGGCCGAAGTGGTGACCGCGGTCGCGATCAGGGGCAGGAACCCCCCGAACCAGCCGTTCCCCAGGTGGTAGGGCAGCGACATCGACGTGTAGCGGATCGAGGTCGGGAACAGCTCGACCAGATAGGCGGCGATCGGACCGTAGACCATCGTCACGTAGGCCATCTGGATGAAGAGGAGCACGACGAGGCCCGCCGCGCTCGCCGGGGAGAGGCGGGTGACGCTGGGCGCCATGGTCGGATTCGCGAGCGCCTTCATGGCCTGGTAGATCGGGACGTAGGTGACCGCGGCGAGCAGGCATCCGCCGAGCATGATCCGCTTGCGGCCGATGCGGTCGGAGAGGGATCCGAACACGACGAAGAGCGGCGTGCCCAGGAAGAGCGCCGCCGCCACCAGCGCGTAGGCCAGGCGCCAATCCAGGTTCAGCGGCTTCTGCAGGAAAGTGAGGGCGTAGAACTGCCCCGTGTACCACACGACGCCCTGGCCCGCCGTCGCCCCGAACAGCGCGAGGAGCACGTACCTGAGGTTCGTGGGATTGCCGAAGCTCTCCTTCAGCGGGTTCTTCGACACGCGGCCCTCGGACTTGAGGCGCGTGAACAAGGGGGACTCGCTCATGCGCAGCCGGATGTAGAGGGACACGCCCAGCAGCACGAACGAGAGCAGGAAGGGGACGCGCCAGCCGAAGGCCTTGAACCGCTCGGGGCCGTACCAGTAGCGGCAGGCGGCGATCACTCCGAGCGAGACGAAGAAACCGAGGGTGGCCGTGGTCTGGATGAAGCTCGTGTAGTAGCCACGGCGGTGGTCGGGCACGTGCTCGGCGACGTAGGTGGCGGCGCCGCCGTACTCGCCGCCCAGGGCCAGGCCCTGGAGGAGGCGCAGGCTCACCAGGATCGCGGGGGCGAGGAGCCCCACCTGCGCGTAGGTCGGCAGGAAGCCGATGAACGCCGTCGAGAGCCCCATCGTCACCATCGTGATGACGAAGGTGTACTTGCGTCCGACGAGGTCGCCCACGCGGCCGAACACGATCGCGCCCAGCGGCCGCACGCCGAACCCGGCGCCGAAGGTGGCCAGGCTGGCCAGGAGCGCGGCGCGCTCGTTGCCGGGTGGGAAGAAGAGCTGGCCGAAGAACACGGCGAGGGTGCCGTAGAGGTAGAAGTCGTACCACTCGAAGAGCGTGCCCAGGCTAGAGGCCAGGATGACGCTGCGGATGGTGGCGGGCGCGGCACTCTCGCGGGCGATCGGCTCGGGGCTGGCCATTCGGAGTGACGCTCCCATACGTCGGGGCGAGCGTCAACCGCCTCGCTACTTGGCCCGGTGCGCCGTGAACTCGGACGTGCGGTCGGAGCCCTCGCGATGCCGCGTGAACTTGATCTCGTCTCCCGCGACCTTGCCCTTGTACGTCATCTTCATGGCGTTGCCCTGCATGCTCATGGTCACGTCGAACGAGAGCTCGTCGCCCTTGACCTTGCCGTCGGTGATCTCCACGTCGCCCTGACGCCCCGACATGGTGCCGGTGAGCTTCTCGCCGGCCGCCTTGAGGTTGAAGGTGACCTCCCGCGTCTGCCCGTCGCGTCCGGGCACCTGCGCCGTCCACTTGCCCGTCATCCCGGCGGGAGCGGCGACGTCCGCGGCGGCCGGGATCGCGGAGGACACGACGGCCGCGGCGAGAACGGCCATGAGGACCGAAAGCCTGAGCTTCATCAGATCTCCTGTTCGTTAAGGATGTAAAGCATTGAGGACTCGTCCCTTCGCAACATAGCACTCGCTGTCCCCGGCTTGGCCACGTGACCGTAAAAAGATGTACGCGAATGGTGAAGGCGACCCGCGCGGGGCTAATATCGTTCGCGGAGCAACTATTGTCGAAACAAGATTCTCTGGGCCGCCTGATCGCGGTGGCGCGCCGGCGCTTGAAGCAGACGGTGGGGCGCCGCGTCGCCCATCATGGCCTCAGCGCGCAGCAGTTCTGGGTCCTCGTCTATCTCGCGGAGGCGGACGCGCCCGCCCTGTTCAGCGTCTGCGATGCCCTGCGCATGGATCCTCCCACCGCGTCCCGGATCGTGGCCGCCCTCACGCGCCGCGGCCTGGTGCGTTCCACGGCGGATCCCACCGACCGCCGCCGCGCGCGGCTCAAGCTGACCCTCCCCGGCCGGACCCTCGCGCGCGTGCTGCATCCGCTGGCCCTGGAGTTCCGGGCGGCCGTCGAGCGCGACCTCTCGCGGCGCGAAGCCGTCGAGCTGCGCCGCCTCCTGGAGAAGGTCATTGCCGGCATCGACCGCTACGAAGCCGAAGGGGTCGCGTCATGAAGCGCCGCGTCCTCCTCGCCCTCGTCGCCGTCTCTGCCGCCGGTGGGTGCGCGCGCGCCGCCACCGCCCAGCGCACGGGAGGGGCGGCGGCCGTGCCCGTGACGGTGGCGGCGGCCCGGCTGACCAGCGTGGCCGACCGCCTCGACGCCGTCGCTTCCGTCGAAGCGTACGAGACCGTTTCCCTGAAGGCGCAGGCGGGCGGCCAGATCGTGGGCGTGCGCTTCGCCGAGGGCCGCGACGTGCGCGCGGGCGACCTCCTGTTCCAGATCGACCCACGCCCCTACCGCGCGGCCCTGGCCCAGGCGGAGGCGACCCTCGCCCACGACGAGGCGCAGGCCCAGAAGGCGGCCGCGGACGCCCGCCGCGCCGAGGAGCTGTTCGCGCAGGGCGTGCTGGCCAAGGAGCAGCACGAGCAGCTGGCATCGGCCGCCACGGCCACGCGCGCGACGGTGGCCGCGGACCAGGCCGCCGTCGAGAACGCGCGGCTGAGCCTGGCCTACACGGAGATCCGCGCGCCCATCAGCGGCCGCACGGGCAGCGTGCTCGTGCACGAGGGCAACGTGGTGAAGGCGGTGGACGGAAGCCCGCTCGTCGTCATCAACCGGATCGACCCCATCTACGTTTCGTTCTCGGTGCCGGAGAAGCGGCTGGGCGCGATCCGCGCCGCCCAGTCGCGCCACGTCCTGGGCGTGGAGGCGCTGGTCGCGGGCGAGACGACGGTGCCCGGGGGCACGGTGACCTTCGTCGACAACCAGGTGGACGGGCAAAGCGGGACGATCCGCCTCAAGGCGACGTTCCCCAACAAGGCGGGCCGGCTGTGGCCCGGCCAGTTCGTCACCGCCCGGCTCACCCTGGGCCAGCGCGAGGGCGTGGTGGTGGTCCCCTCCGCCGCCGTACAGACGGGCCAGCAGGGCAGCTACGCGTTCGTGGTGAAGCCGGACCAGACGGTCGAGCAGCGAGCGGTCGTGGCCGAGCCCGCCGGCGAGGAAGGCACGATCGTGGATCGCGGCCTGACCGCGGGCGAGACGGTGGTCGTGGATGGCCAGCTCGGCCTCGTGCCCGGGGCCAGGGTGCAGTCCCGGTCCTCCGCAGGCCGCCCGTGAACATCGCCGAGAATTTCATCCGCCGTCCCGTGGCCACCACCCTGGTGATGGCGGCCATCCTCGTCTTCGGGATGTTCGCGTACGCGCAGCTCCCGGTGAGCGACCTGCCCAACGTCGACTTCCCCACCATCCAGGTCACCGCGAACCTGCCCGGCGCGAACCCCGACACCATGGCGGCGGCGGTGGCCACGCCGCTGGAGCGGCAGTTCTCCACCATCGCCGGCCTGGACAGCATGACCTCGGTGAACGCGCAGGGCCTCAGCAACATCACGCTCCAGTTCAACCTCGCGCGCGACATCGACGCCGCCGCCCAGGACGTGCAGGCCGCGATCGCGAAGGCGGCGCGCCAGCTCCCGCCGGACATGCCCGCCCCGCCCTCGTACCAGAAGGTGAACCCGGCGGATCAGCCCGTCCTCTTCCTGGCCCTGAGCTCGCCCACCCTGCCCCTCTCCAAGGTGGACGAGTACGCGGAGACGCTGCTGGCCCAGCGCATCTCGACGGTGAGCGGCGTGGCCCAGGTCGGGGTGAACGGCTCGCAGAAGTACGCGGTGCGCCTGCAGCTCGACCCGGGAGCCCTGGCCGCGCGCACCCTCGGCATCGACGAGGTCGTCACCGCCGTCCAGAACGCGAACGTCAACCTGCCCACGGGCAGCCTCAACGGCCGTGACCACGCGCTGACCATCCAGGCCAACGGCCAGCTCACGAGCGCCGCCGCCTACGCGCCCCTCGTGGTGGCCTACCGTAACGGCGCGCCCGTGCGTATCAGCGATATCGGTCGTGCCGTGGACGGCGTGGAGAACGACAAGATCGCGAGCTGGTTCAACGGCACGCGCGCGATCGTCCTGACCATCCAGCGCCAGCCGGGTACGAACACGGTCGAGGTGGTGGACGCGGTCAAGGCCCTCCTTCCCTCCTTCCGGTCGCAGATGCCCGCCTCCGTGAAGCTCGACGTGCTCATCGACCGGTCGCAGTCCATCCGCGAGTCGGTGGCGGACGTGAAGTTCACGCTCCTCCTGACCATCGCCCTGGTGGTGATGGTCATCTTCCTCTTCCTGCGCAACCTCTCCGCCACCGTCATCCCCAGCCTGGCCCTGCCCATGTCGATCGTGGGGACGTTCGCGGTGATGGCGCTCCTCGGCTACAGCCTGGACAACCTCTCCCTCATGGCCCTGACCCTGTCCGTCGGCTTCGTGGTGGACGACGCCATCGTCATGCTCGAGAACATCGTCCGCCACATGGAGCAGGGGAAGCGACCGATGGAGGCGGCCCTGATCGGCTCGCGCGAGATCGGCTTCACGATCGTTTCCATGACCATCTCGCTGGTGGCCGTCTTCCTGCCCGTGCTGTTCATGGGTGGGCTGCTCGGCCGGCTCCTGCACGAGTTCGCGGTGACCATCGCCGCCGCCATCCTCGTCTCCGGGCTGGTGTCGCTGACCCTGACTCCGATGTTGTGCAGCCGGTTCCTGAAGCCGCAACAGGAGCAGCGTCACGGGCGGCTGTATGCGGCCTCCGAGCGCGTCTTCGAGCGCGCGCTCGCCCTCTACGAGCGCTCTCTGCAGAGCGTCCTCCGTCATCCGCGGCTGACCCTGGCCGTGTCCGTGGCCCTGCTCGTGGTGACGGGCGTGCTCTTCCACGTCATGCCCACGGGGTTCCTGCCCAGCGACGACCTGGGCCAGATCTTCGCGATCACGGAGGCGCAGCAGGGCATCTCGTTCGAGTCGATGGCGGAGCACCAGCAGGCGGTGGCCCGCATCATCGGGGCCGATCCCAACGTCGAGGCCTACATGTCGACCATCGGGGCCAGCGGGCCCAACGCCACCGCCAACTCCGGCCGCGTCTTCGCGCGCCTCAAGCCGCGCGCGCAGCGCTCGCTCTCCGCGGACGAGGTGATCGAGGAGCTGCGGCCGAAGCTGGCCCAGGTCCCGGGCATCCGCGCCTTCGTGCAGAACCCGCCCCCCATCCGCATCGGCGGCTCGCTCACCAAGAGCCTCTACCAGTTCACCCTGCAGGGGCCGGACACGGACGAGCTGTACCGCATCGCCCCCCAGCTCGAGCAGCGCCTCAAGGCCCTGCCCGGGCTGCAGGACGTGACCACCGACCTGCAGATCCGCAACCCCGAGCTCGACGTCCAGGTGGACCGCGACCGCGCGGTCGCCCTCGGCGTCACCGCGCAGCAGGTGGAAGACGCGCTCTTCACCGCCTTCGGCACCCGCCAGGTGTCCACGATCTACGCGCCCACCGACGAGTACCGGGTGATCATGGAGCTGCGTCCCGAGGACCAGCGCGATTCGGGGGCGCTCTCGAAGCTGTACATCCGCTCCTCCAACGGCAACCTGGTGCCGCTGGAGGTGACGTCGAAGATGGTGCCCGGGGTCGGCGTCACCACCGTCAACCACGTCGGCCAGCTCCCGGCGGTGACGATCTCCTTCAACCTCAAGCCCGGGGTGGCCCTCAGCGAAGCGGTGGAGGCGGTGCAGCGCGAAGCGCGCCAGGTGCTGCCCGCGACCATCACGACCAGCTTCCAGGGCGCAGCGCAGGCCTTCCAGTCGTCATCGAAGGGCCTGGGGGCGCTGCTCCTCCTGGCCGTGCTGGTCATCTACATCGTGCTGGGCATCCTGTACGAGAGCTTCCTCCACCCCCTCACCATCCTCTCCGGCCTGCCCGCCGCGGGCGTGGGGGCGCTCCTCACCCTGATGGCGTTCGGGAAGGCTCTGGACATCTACGCGTTCGTGGGCGTGATCATGCTCGTGGGCATCGTCAAGAAGAACGCGATCATGATGATCGACTTCGCGCTGGAGGCGCAGCGCAAGGAAGGCAAGCCGCCCGCGCAGGCGATCTACGAAGGCTGCATCGTGCGCTTCCGCCCCATCATGATGACCACCCTGGCCGCGCTCATGGGCACGCTGCCCATCGCTGTCGGCTTCGGAGCGGGCGCGGAGTCGCGGCGCGCGCTCGGCCTGGCCGTGGTCGGGGGCCTCGTCTTCTCGCAGCTCCTGACCCTTTACATCACCCCCGTCATCTACACGTACCTCGAGGCCCTGCAGGCGAAGGTGCGGGGTGGCGTCCTGGCCCCCGCGGCCTGAACCCCTGGTCAGCGCGCGTCGATCGCGCGCGCGACGGCCTCGCCCACCTCGACCGTCGAGGCCTGGCCGCCGACGTCCCGCGTGCGCAGCCGGCCCTCGCCGAGCACCTGCACGACCGCGGCCTGGATGGCGGCCGAGGCCGCCGGCTCGCCGAGCCACGAGAGCATCATGGCCGCGGACAGGATGGCTCCGACGGGGTTCGCGATGCCGCGGCCGGCGATGTCCGGCGCGGAGCCGTGCACGGGCTCGAACATCGACGGATGGCGGCGCGTGGGATCGAGGTTGGCGCTGGGGGCGAGGCCGAGGCCACCGGTCACGGTGGCCGTGATCTCGGAGAGGATGTCGCCGAAGAGGTTCGAGGCCACGATCACGTCGAAGCTCCAGGGGCGGCGGATGAGCTCCATGGCCGCGGCGTCGACCAGGATCGACGAGGTCTCGATCTCCGGGAACTCCGCCGCCACCTCGCGGAAGACGCGGTCCCAGAACGTCATGCTGTGGCCCTGGGCATTGGACTTCGTGATCGAGGTGACGGCGCGCCGCTTCTGCGTCCGGGCCAGCTCGAAGGCGAAGCGGATGATGCGCTCGGTGCCGCGGCGGGTGAAGACGGCGGTCTGCACCGCGACCTCGGTCTCGGTGCCCCCGTGGACCTGCCCGCCGACCTGGGCGTATTCGCCCTCCGTATTCTCGCGCACGAGGACGATGTCGATCGCCTTGTGCGTCTCGGCGAGGGGGGTGGCCACGCCGGGAAAGAGGATGGTCGGCCGGACGTTGGCGTACTGCTCGAAGGTGCGCCGGATGGGGAGCAGGAGGCCGTTGAGCGTCGTGTGATCGGGGACGCGCGGATGGCCGACCGCGCCCAGGTAGATCGCGTCGAAAGCGGCCAGGCGCGTGAGGGCGTCGTCGGGCATCATGCGGCCGCGGTCGAGGTAGTGCTGCGAGCCCCAGGCGGGATGGCGGCGATGCGATGCTGCTTCATGCGCAAACCCCTTCGCGATCCTACCCCATCGGGATCGCGCGCCGCGGCGCGGAGGCCGTCGCCAAAGTCAGCTAGAGTGAAGGCCGATCGGAGGACATGCCTCATGACCATGCGCCCTGCGGCCGCCATCCTTCTCTGGTTTCTCGCCGCGGCCGCGGTCGCGCCCGGCGCCCGCGCGGAGTCCTACGATCCCGGCCTACTGCGCGAGCTGCGCTGGAGGATGATCGGCCCCCATCGCGGGGGGCGGACCAAGGCGGCGGCGGGCATTCCGGACCGTCCCGGTGTCTTCTACGTCGGCGCCTGCAACGGCGGGGTCTGGAAGACCGACGACTACGGCCGCACCTGGACGCCGATCTTCGACGACCAGCCCACCGGCTCCATCGGCGCCATCGCGATCGCCCCCTCCAACCCGGACGTCCTCTATGTGGGCAGCGGCGAGGGGCTGCAGCGGCCCGACCTCTCCACCGGCGACGGGATCTACAAGTCGACGGACGGCGGGCGCACCTGGCGCCATCTCGGCCTCCGCGAAGGAAGGCAGATTCCGCAGATCGCGGTGGACCCCCGCGATCCCAACCGGCTGCTGGTGGCCGTGCTCGGCAGCCCCTACGGACCGGGCCCGGAGCGGGGTCTCTTCCGCTCGACGGACGGGGGCGAGACCTTCCAGAAGGTCCTCTTTCGCGACGAGGACACCGGCGCCGTGGACGTGGTCCTCGACCCCGCCGATCCACGCACGGCCTACGCCGTGCTCTGGGAGGCGCGGCAGGCGCCCTGGGAGAACGGTGTCTTCAACGGGCCGGGCAGCGGGGTCTACAAGACGACGGACGGGGGCACCACCTGGCGCCCCATCGTGAAGGGCCTGCCCACGTTCGCGGACGACGGCCTCGGCCGCATCGGCATCACGGTGGCGCCCAGCAACCCACGCCGCCTCTTCGCGACGGTGGAGGCCAAGAGAAGGGCCGGCCTCTACCGTTCGGACGACGCGGGCGAGAGCTGGACGCTGATCAACGCCGACCCGCGCGTCACCGACCGCGCCTCCGATTTCGCGGAGGTGAAGGTCCACCCGCAGGACCCGGATACGGTGTTCACGGCCAGCATCGTGACCTGGAAGTCGACGGATGGCGGGCGCACGTTCACCGCCCTGCGCGGCGCACCCGGGGGCGACGACTACCACCGCATCTGGATCAACCCGCGCCAGCCCGACATCATGCTGATCGCGGCCGACCAGGGCGTGATCATCACCGTGAACGGCGGCCGCTCCTGGAGCTCCTGGTACAACCAGCCGACGGCGCAGCTCTACCACGTCAGCACGGACAACGCGTTTCCCTATCGGGTCTGCGGCGGACAGCAGGAGAGCGGGTCGGTGTGCATCCAGAGCCGCGGCGACGACGGGCAGATCACCTTCCGCGAGTGGCATCCCGTGGGCGCGGAGGAATACGGCTACATCGCCGCCGATCCCCTCGACCCCGACATCGTCTACGGCGGCAAGCTCAGCCGCTACGACCGCCGCACCAACCAGACGCAGACGATCGCGCCGCGGCCCGTGCGCCCGGCCGAGGGCTATCGCGTCATCCGCACGGAGCCGGTGCTGTTCTCCCCCACCGACCCGCACACGCTGTTCTTCGCGTCCAACGTCGTCTGGAAGACGGGCGACGGCGGGCGGACCTGGACGGCCATCAGCCCGGACCTCACGCGCAAGACGTGGACGGCCCCGCCCAACGTGGGCAAGTACCGCGGCACCGACGCCGCCCGGCCGACGCAGCGCGGCGTGATCTACACGCTCGCCCCCTCCCCCCTCGACGGCAAGCGGATCTGGGCCGGCACCGACGACGGGCTCATCCACGTGACCACCGACGGCGGCGCGAGCTGGACGGACGTCACGCCGGCCGCCCTGCGCGACCGGCCGTGGAGCAAGGTCTCCCTCCTCGAGGCCTCCCACTTCGACGCGGGCACGGCGTATGCGGCCATCAACACCTTCCGCCTCGACGACCTGCGGCCCCACATCTACCGCACGCGCGACCTCGGCCGCACCTGGACCGAGATCACGGCCGGACTCCCCGACGGCGCCGTCGTGAACGCGGTGCGCGAGGATCCGGGGCGCCGGGGCCTGCTCTTCGCGGGCACCGAGCAGGCGGTGCACGTCTCGTTCGACGACGGCGAGAGCTGGCAGTCGCTGCGGCTGAACATGCCCGCGACCTCGATCCGGGACCTCGTGATCAAGGACGACGACCTCGTGGTCGGGACGCACGGCCGCTCGTTCTGGATCCTGGACGACATCACGCCGCTCCGGCAGCTCACGCCGGCGTCCGTGCAGGAGGCCGCGGTCTTGTTACGGCCGCAGGAGGCGTGGCGTTACCGGTGGAACACCAACACGGACACGCCCCTGCCGCCGGACGAGCCGGCCGGGCAGAACCCGCCGGACGGCGCGATCGTGGACTACTTCCTGAAGGCGCCCGCCACCGGGCGCGTGACGCTCGAGGTCCTCGACCCCTCGGGCGCGCTCGTCCGCCGCTACCAGAGCGACGACCCGCCGGAGCCGCCGGTCGAGGGCCGCAACATCCCGGACTACTGGATCCGTCCGCCCCAGGCGCTGTCGGGCCAGCCCGGCCTCCATCGGTTCGCGTGGGACCTCCACCATCCGCCGCCGGCGGCGGCCGTGTTCTCCTATCCGATCTCCGCCGTCTTTCGCGAGACGCCGCGCGAGCCCCGCGGGCCCTGGGCCGTACCGGGCACGTACACCGTCCGCCTCTCCGTCGACGGACGGACGCTGAGCCAGCCGCTGCGGGTCAAGCTGGACCCGCGGGTCAAGTCCTCGGCCGAAGACCTGCGCGCGCAGTTCGAGCGCTCGATGGACGTCGCGCGAGAGATGGCGCGCACGCGCGACGCGCTCGAGCGCATCAAGGCGGAGCGCGCGCGGGTGGCCGAGGGTCCGGCGGCGGAAGCGCTCTCCGTGCGCGCGACGACGCTGTCCGACCTCAACGCGCGCCTGGTCACGTTGTACGAGATCCTGCAGGAGGCGGACGCCGCCCCCACCTCCGCCGCCCTCGAGGCGGCGGAGACGCTGCGCGGGCAGGTCGCGAAGGCGCTCGCGCCTTGAGCATGGCCGCACCGGCGGATCGACGGGACGCGCCCTCGCGACCGAGCCCGTTCACGGACACCACACGCTCCCTGGCCGCGGTGCGCGTGATGGCCGACCAGGCCTTCTCGCGGGCGGCGGGCGCCCCCCTCGTGCACGGCAATGCCGTGCGCGTCCTCAAGGACGGAGCCGAGAACTACCCGGCCTGGCTGGCCGCCATCGCGGACGCCCGCGAGAGCGTGCACTTCGAGTGCTACATCGTCCATGACGACGAGGTCGGGCAGCGCTTCGCGGACGCGCTCATCGCGCGCGCGCGCGACGGCATCCGCATCCGGGTCATCTACGACTGGCTGGGCGCGCTGGGCAAGACGGGCGGGCGCTTCTGGCGGCGCCTGCGCGAGGCGGGTGTGGAGGTGCGCTGCTTCAACCCGCCGCGCCTGGACGAGCCCCTGGGCTGGCTGGCCCGTGACCACCGCAAGTCGATCACCATCGACGGACGGATCGCGTTCGTCACCGGCCTGTGCATCGGAAAGGCCTGGGAGGGCCGGCCCGAGCGCGGCCTGGCCGCCTGGCGGGATACCGGGGTCGAGATCCACGGCCCCGCCGTGGCCGACGTGGCCCGCGCCTTCGCGGATGCCTGGGCCGCTTGCGGGGATCCCCTTCCCGAAGAGGACCGCACGCGGCCGGTCCCGCCGAAGGAGGGCGACATGCCCATGCGGGTGGTGGCGGCGACCTCCGGCACCTCCGGCCTGTACCGGCTCGACCCGCTGGTGGCGGCCCTGGCGCGCAGCACGCTGTGGCTGACCGACGCCTACTACGCGGGGACGCCGTCCTACGTGCACGCCCTGGGCGCGGCCGCGCGGGACGGAGTGGACGTACGGCTGCTGGTGCCCGGCCGCGGCAGCGACATCGCGATCATGCAGACCATCTCGCGCGCGGGCTATCGCCCGCTGCTGGAAGCGGGCGTGCGCGTCTTCGAATGGAACGGACCGATGCTGCATGCCAAGACGGCGGTCGCGGACGCGCGCTGGTCGCGCGTGGGCTCGACGAACCTGAACCCGGCGAGCTGGATGGGCAACTGGGAGCTCGACGTGGTCGTCGAGGACGAGCGGTTCGGCCGCATCATGGAAGCGATGTACATCGACGACCTCGGCAACGCGACGGAGATCCTGGTCGAGCGGCGGCGGCGGGTGCGGACGGCGGACGCCTCACGCCTTCCGCGCCGGCGCGGCGGCGGGGGCAGCGCCACCCGCGCAGCCGCGGGCGCCCTGCGCATCGGAAACGCCATCGGATCCGCCCTCGTCGCCCGCCACGTCACCGGGCCCGCGGAGCGGCGGCTCTTCGTACAGGGCGCGTCGATCCTGGCCATCATCGCCTTCGTGGCGTTCTTCTGGCCGCCCCTCCTGGCCTGGCCGGCGGGAGCGCTCAGCCTCTGGCTGTCCGTCTCGCTCCTGTTGCGCGCGGTGCGCCGGCGCTCTTCGACCGACCCCGCCGCCGACCGTTCGCGGCCGAGCTGAGCGCGAAGGGCGACCGCCCGGCCTCCCGGATCACCGCGACGCCGTGATGGTGCGAATCGCGCGCTCCGCCGCCTGACGCACCTCCGGTACCGGGTCGTGCTTCGCGGCCACGAGCGCACCCACGGCCGCGCTGGCCGAGGGACCGATCTGGACGAGCGCGAGCGCGGACTCATAGCGCAGCTTCTGATCGGCGTCGGACAGCGCGCGGGCCAGCGCCCCCACCGCCGGCGCCGCCGCCGGGCCGAGCTTCCCGAGCGCGCGGGCCGCCCGCCAGCGCGCCTCGCCCTCGCCATGCGCGAGCACACCGGCGAGGCCGGCCACGACCGAAGGGTCTCCGGTCCCGAGGTTGCCCAGAGCGCGCACGGCCAGGGTGCGGACGCCCGGCTCGGGATCGTGGAGACGGCTCTCCAGCGCGGGAGCCGCCGCCACCGCCGCCGCCCCCGCCAGGTCGAGCGTCCACACCGCGAAGCCGCGGACATAGGCGTCGGGACTCTCCAGCGCGTGCAGGGGCCAGGAGACATCGGTGCCGATGTCCACCGCGCGCGCGGCGAGGGCGTCGGCCGCCGCCCACCGCACCTCCTGGTGCGGATCGTCGAGGAGGGCGACGAGGTGCGCGTTGGCGGTCGCGCTCGGCTGGCCGGCGGGCCGTCCGGCCGCCGCCACGCGGGCCAGGGTGCGCGCCGACTCCTCGCGCACGCTCGGGTCGGAGTCGCCCAGCGCGCGGTCGAGGGCGGCGCGCGCGCGCTCCGATACCGAGCCCCGACGGCCCATCGCCCAGACCGCCTCGCGCCGCACCACGGGAGAGGTGTGGCCCGCCAGCGCGGCCAGGGCGTCCAGGGAGGCAACCTCGGGATCCGGAGTCTCGCCGCGGGCCCCCAGCGCGTCGCGCAGCGGCTGGGTGCTGTAGGCGGCGGGGGGGACCTCGTCGAGGACGGCGTCCGCGACTCGCGCGCTCCCTCGCGGCGTGAAGTGGATGCGGTCCATGAAGCCGGCCGGCCCGTCACCCCGGAGGGCGGGCAGCACGTCGATTTCGGGTAATCCCTCCGACCGCAGGAACGCCCCGATCCTCTCCTGGGGGGCGGGCGGTGGCGGGTCGGACCCGACCTGGTCGGCGTCGGGACAGATCATCACGACGAAGCGGGCGCCGTCCCGACGGACGTCGTCGGCGAGAAGGCGGATCTCTGCGAACAGCCGCCGATAGCCGGCGGTCACCTTTGACGTCTCCGGCTGGCGGAAGAGCTCCTCCACGCTCCGGATCTCGCGGCCTTCCGGGTCCATGGCCCATCGGACGAGGGCCGAGCGCTTGAACAGCTCGACGAGGAGGCGGGGTGGCCGCGTGAGGTTGTTCTGGAGGTCCTCGAGGTCGTTCAGCACGAGGGCCAGGACGACGGCATCGGGATGGTAGCGGCGGGCAATCCGTTCGTAGGCATAGCGCTCCTGCCGGGTGGACCAGCCCACCAGGGCCACGTTGAACACCTCGACGCCGGGGCCACGCGCGTTCACCTTCTCCTGCAGCGCCTGCGGCCAGGCCTGCTCGCGCGGGAAGCCGTATCCGAGCGTCACGCTGTCGCCCAGGCCGATCACGCGGTACGTGCGCGACGGCTTCTCCAGGGGATGGAGGCGGTCACGCAGACCGTCGCGGTTGAAGTCCTGGGTAGGCGGCCATCCCACCGCCTCCGACTTCATCACGTAGAAGTCGTCCTGCCACTCCTCCTGCCAGTCCAGGCCGTGCGTATCGGCGAGGGGCAGGACGGGCGCGGGCTTCTCGACCCAGCGGGCGAGGCCCTCGGCGCCGGCGGCGAGGGCGACGGTGACCACTACGCTGAGTGACAGGTTGATCAGCAGGCCGCGGAGGCGGTGGGCGTGGACGCGGGGCGGACCAACAGGTATCGGCACGGCGTGTTCGATTCTAGGCCCGATCGGCCGGCGCGGCGGCGGCGGCATTTGACGAGCCGGCGGCGACGACCTAGCGTGCGGCCATGCCGCGCTTCAAGGTGACCCTCGAGTACGTGGGCACGCGCTACCGGGGTTGGCAGATCCAGAAGAACGCGCGCACGGTGGCGGGCGAGCTGCACCGGGCGGTGCAGACCGTGGCCGGCCGCGAGCCGGGCGAGCTCTACGGCTCGGGCCGTACCGACGCCGGCGTCCACGCGCTGCATCAGGTCGCCCATCTCGACCTGGAGACGCGGATGCCGCCCGCGCGGCTCCTCTGGCGCATCAACGAGGAGCTGCCCGCAGACATCAACGTGCTCGCTCTGGAGCCGGCCGCGCACCGCTTCCACGCCCGACACGCGGCGGTGGCGCGCAGCTACCTCTACCAGATCGCGCGGCGGCGCACCGCCCTGGGCAAGCCCTTCGTCTGGTGGGTCAAGGACGCCCTCGACCCCGCCGCCATGGCCGTGGCCGCGCGCGGGTTCGAAGGACTGCACGACTTCCAGTCCTTCACCGACCAGGATCCGGAGGACGGCTCGACCAAGGTCAAGGTGGAGTCCGTCCAGGTCCGCGAAGAGGGTGCGCTCATCCTGATCCGCATCGTCGGCTCGCACTTCCTGTGGAAGATGGTCCGGCGCATGGTCGGCGTGCTGGCCGAGGTCGGACGGGGCGCCCTGGGAGAGGCCGACGTCGCGCGCTTGCTGCGCGCGCGCTCCGAAGCAGTCGCGCCCCTGACCGCGCCGCCGTCCGGCCTCTTCCTCGAGCGCGTCCTGTACGAGGGCGATCCGGGCCTGGGTCCGATGCGGGCGGTGCTGTCGCTGTGAGGCGCGGCCGTGCCGCGCTCGTCGCGTCGATCGCGTGTCCGCGCACTCCCTCGGATCTGCGGACCGAGCTCAGGTTGGTTGCAAGACCGAGCGCGCCTTCCTTGAATACGAGGCGAAGAAACAAGCGGCGGCGCGGTCTTAGACATCGATGGCGGAGGCGTCTGCAATCGACGCTACAACCACGAGGGTGGATCAGAGGCCTCGCGCAACCAAATCGCTGAAATCGCCCCGCCGGTGTGCCCAAATTTCAGGAATCTTGACTTGAATGATCGTTTTTCAGGAGTTATAATCAGATTTCAGCCCGCGTCTGAGTAGGTGCGCATATTTCATGAGCGAGAATCAACATTCACCCAACGGGGCGGCTAGAGATCGGTTTTCAGAGGCTGTAACCGTTTTTCACGAGCGCGCCCTCCCTGAGCGTGCGACGCCGGTCGGCTATGCCGCCCTGATCGACAGGTTTGATTTAAGGGTGCCGCTGCCCCGTACTCTCTCAGCAGTGAGTGAGCGCCACCGCACCCGTACCGAAGCCGGATGGCGCCTTCTCACACCCCGCCATGCTCCAGCCGCGAATTTGACCGGCCACCTCACCTTCGCTCTGAAGTATGAGGGTCTCGACCTGGCCGTGTTAAAGAGACTGTTCGCCACCACAGGCTCTCCCCCTATTGAGCAGATCGTGCGGACGCAGCCCACCGGCCGCTACGCGCGCCGCATCTGGTTTCTGTATGAATGGCTGATGGGCGCGCGGCTCGACTTGCCCGACGCTGACCAGGGTACCTACGCGCCCGTCCTTGATCCCGACCAACAATGGCCGGGACGCGCGGAGACGTCGTCGCGACACCGGGTCAAAAACAACCTCCCAGGCACGCCCGCATTCTGTCCCTTGGTTTTCAGGACGCCGGTACTCGACGAGTTTGCAGCGCTCGACCTTGTCTCGCGGGCGCGGCGCGCAGTCGCCGACGTGCCTAAGGATGTCCTCTCCCGCGCTGCGGCCTTCCTGTTGCTGAAAGACTCTCGCTCAACCTACGCAATCGAAGGCGAGCGTCCGCCTCCGGACCGCATTCACCGATGGGGACGTGCCATCGGCGAGGCGGGAAGGCGTCCGGTAGATCTAGATGAGCTGCTGCGGCTACAGGCCATAGTCATCGGCGATTCTCGCTTCGTGAAGCTCGGACTGCGCCAAGGCGGGGGTTTCGTCGGCGAGCACGACCGCGAGACGCGCATGCCGATTCCCGATCACGTCAGCGCCCGGCCGGAGGATCTGCGAGCACTGATCGACGGCATGAGCGCCTTCGACAACGGGCCGGCAAAAGGGCTAGATCCTGTGATCGCGGCGGCCATTCTGGCGTTTGGGTTCGTCTACGTCCATCCGTTCGAGGACGGGAACGGCCGGATTCATCGTTATCTAATTCACCACGCGCTCGCGCAGCGTGGGTTCAATCCCGCCGGCGTGGTGTTTCCCGTATCGGCGGCCATCCTGGAGGGTATCGACGAATATCGCACAGTGTTGGAGGACTACTCCCGGCGTTTGCTTCCCGTTGTCGAATGGGAACCGACGGAGCACGGGAACGTCCGGGTTCTCAATGAAACAGGTGATTTCTACCGATTCTTCGATGCGACGCCGCACGCCGAGTTCCTTTATAGCTGCGTGAAGAAGACGATTGAAGTGGACCTCCCGCGCGAAACCGAATTCCTGTCTCGCTACGACCGCTTTCGGGCACGCATCGAGGCCCTCGTGGACATGCCCGACCGGACAATCGATCTTCTGTTTCGCTTCGTTCATCAAAACAACGGAGTGCTGTCCAAGCGTGCGCGTGAACAGGAATTTGCCAGCCTGACCGAGCGCGAGGTTGGCGCGGCCGAAGCGGCATATCGGGAGATATTTTCAGCCGGCATGAATACTTCGGACGAAGGCTTCGCCGGTCGGTAATCGTCATCCTCCTCATCATCGTCGGCCCCGGTGTCAGGGGCCAACCACGCGAGCGTTCAGCTAGGTTCGGAGGGAATGAATGTTTGGTGGGCCTGGAAGGACTCGAACCTTCGACTAACCGGTTATGAGCCGGCCGTTCTAACCATCTGAACTACAGGCCCGAGGGAAGGGTACCAGAACGGCCGGAAGCGCGGGCGCGCGGTCAGCGCAGGCGGACGGACTTGAACACGCCGCCGGCGGCCCACTCGCGGAACCAGCGGAAGAGCTGATCCGTGGTGGGCGCGCGGCGGCCACCGCGGGCGAGGGCCGCGGCCACCGCCTTGCCCAGCGGCTTGCCCGCGACGAGGTCGGTGAGGAGGTCGTGCGCGGGCTGGCTCAGGTCGTGGCGCCACACCGAGTAGTCGCGCCGGTAGACGGCGACGTAGGTGTCCTTGCGTTTCAGGTCCGGGTGCTCGTGGTCCTCGTCGCGCACGGTCTGCAGGTACGCGTTCACGGGATAGCGGAAGGCGAGGAGCCGGAAGGCCTCGATGGGCGCGAGGCGCGCGCGCTCCCAGGACGCGGGAGGCACTGCCGCGATCTCCGCGCCCGTGAGCGCCTCCACCTCGGGAGCGTCGAAGACTTCCGCGATCGCGAACTCCAGGCGCGCCAGGTCGTGGCAGAGCGCGGGCCGCTTGGCCCCCGGCCAGGTCGCGACGAAATCGGGGAAGTGGTCCCCGAGCCGATTGAGGGTGTAGGTGACGGACGGGTGCGCGGCCACGTAATCGCGCACGAGCGCGCTGAAGGCACGGCCGCCCAGGAGGTGCTTCAGCGCCGAGTAGTCCGACTCCAGCGCCTCCTCCATCCGCATCAGGTACATGCCCTGGTAGATCCCGACGCGGTCCGCCGGACCCAGCGTGCGCGAGGGAAGGATCACGTCCTCGATGGCGGCGCGGCCTAGGGCCTTGCGCGCGGAGGGCGAAGCCACCGCTTCCGCGATGTCCCCCGGATGCACCACGACCTCCTGCATCCAGCGCTGCATGCGCGGGAGGGACACGCCGGCGGCGGGCGCCGTCACCGCGCCGCGGCGAGGACGGCCTGCTCGCGGAACGCGCCCGCCTTCAGCGCTTCCGCGTGCATGACCTCGAACTCGGGGATGTTCTCGTCCCACTCGTAGAGGGTGGCCACGTTGCCCGTGCGGCGGCAGGAGCGGCCGTAGAGGTCCCAGACCTCCTGGATGGCGTGATCGCTGTGGGTGTCGACGATGTGCGTGCCCTTGTTGGTGTGGCCGGCCAGGTGATACTGCACGACCCGGTCGGCGGGGATGGCGTCGATGTAGTCCCGGGGATCGAACGAATGGTTGAAGGAGCTGACGTACACGTTGTTCACGTCGAGGAGGAGGCCGCAGTCCGCCTCGCGGCTCAGGCGCGTCAGGAACTCCCACTCCGTCATGGTCGAGTCCTTGAACTCGACGTAGGACGACGGGTTCTCGAGGACGAGGGGCCGCTCCAGGATCTCGGAGACCTGCCGCACGCGTGCCGCCGTGTGGCGCAGGGCCTCCTCCGTGTAGGGCATGGGCAGGAGGTCGTGGACGTTGCGGCCGGCCACGCCCGTCCAGCACAGGTGGTCGGAGATCCAATGCGCGCGTACGCGCCTGCCCAGCGCCTTGAGCTTCTTCAGGTACTCGCGGTCGAGCGGATCCGTGCTCCCGATCGACATCGACACGCCGTGCAGCACGACCGGGTAGCGCTCGGCCACGCGGTCGAGGACCCAGAGCGGCCGGCCCTCGGTGTCCATGAAGTTCTCGGAGAGCACCTCGAACCAGTCCACCTTGGGCCACTTCTCCAGGATGTGGCCGAAGTGGACGGTCCGCAGGCCGACGCCGACCCCGAGATCAGGAAGATGGAAGCGATTACCCAACGTCATACCCTTGCGGAGAAGTATGGAGGATGAAAGAAGAATGGGGAAGAGGCCTCTCGGCCTCCTCCCCGTTTGGACGACCAAAAGAAGGTCGAGTTACCGGCCCTTGCAGCCGCTCTTGCCCTTGCAGGAGCTCTTGCCCGGCTTGTCCTTCATGGCCTTCACGTGCTCCGCGTTGAGCGGCACCGAGCAACCGCCCTTCCCCTTGCAGGAGTTCTTGCCCGCGCAGCCGTTATCGCCCGGCGAGCAGCCACCCTTGCCCTTGCAGTCGTTCTTGCCCTTGCAGTCGTGCTTGGCCGCGGCCGAGGCGCACTCGCCCTTGCCCTTGCACGCGTTCTTGCCGTCGGGACCATGGCCTTTACACGCGTTGAGGCCCTTACAAACGTGCATGTCGATCGCCTTGCCCGCATCCGCCTTCTTGACGGCCTTGGCGGCGGCGGGAGCCTTGTCGTCGGCGGCAAAGGCCTTGCTGCCGGCCAGCATGCCGGCGGCAACCGCGCCCATCACTTTGGTGAACTCTCTCCGGTCCATTTCGCTCTCTCCTTAGTTTTAGCCGTCCGTCCCCGGTACGCACCCCCGGTACCGCTTCGCCCGGCCATGCTCCGCGGGAGTGTCCTTATGCTCCGTTTCCACGTCCATGTCAAGAAGATCCGCCCCCGCCCCAGACGCGGCCCAAGGGGCTCCGTGCCCGCGCGAGACGGGCCCGTCGAGGGGGACAACGCCGGCGGGCGAGGCCGCATTCCCCGCGTGGTGTTAGAATTTCCTCCCGCATGAACCCCCGCCTCGAACAACTGATTCACCTCCAGCGCGTGGAGAGCGACCTGAGGCGGACGCAGGCCGGGCTGGCCGAGATCCCCAAGCGGAAGGCGGAGTTGGAGGCGGAGCTGGCCGCGGATCGGGCCCACCTCGACGCGGCGCGCCACTCTCTCGACGACTCGCTCAAGGCGCGCAAGCGGCACGAGGGATCCCTCCAGGACCTCGAGGGCAAGCGCTCGAAGTACAAGGGCCAGCTCATGGAGGTCAAGACCAACAAGGAGTACACGGCCATGCTCCACGAGATCGAGGCCGTGGAGCGGGAGATCCGCGCCATCGAGGACCAGGTCCTGGCCGAGATGGAGAAGGCGGAGTCGCTCACCGGCGAGGTCAAGCGGGAGGAAGTCGCGTTCAAGGCCCGCGAGGAGCGCCACCGCACGGACGTGCGCGGCCTCGACGAGCGCGCGCGGGTCCTGGAGGGCGACGCCGCCCGCCTCGGCGCCGAGCGCGATGAGGTCGCAAAGGGCCTCGACGACGACACGCTGGAGATGTTTCAGCGCATCGCCAAGCTCCGCGGATCGGCCATGGCGGAAGCGCGCGACGGCATGTGCCAGGTCTGCCACGTCAAGCTGCGCCTGCAGATGTACGCGGACCTCAAGCGCAACGAAGAGATCGTGCAGTGCCCGGCCTGCAACCGCATCCTCTATTACGAGCCGCCCGTCCCCGTCACTGCACCCGAGCCCTGAGCGACCCCCTCCACATCCACATCGACGGCGCCAGCCGGGGCAACCCCGGGGAAGCGGGGTTCGGCGTGTACGTCACGACGCCCGAGGGAGCGCCCGTCGCGGAGCTGTACGGCTATCTGGGCCGGGCCAGCAACAACGTCGCGGAGTACCAGGCCCTGATCCACGCGCTGAAGTACGCGCTGGGCCGAGGCGCGACGAGCGTGAAGGTGTTCTCCGATTCGGAGCTGGTGGTGCGCCAGATCGGCGGGCAGTATCGCGTGAAGCATCCGGACATGGTCCCGCTGCACGGCAAGGCGAAGGGACTCCTCTCACGCTTCGAGAAAGCCAGCGTGTCCCACGTCCGCCGCGAGCAGAACAAGGACGCCGACCGCCTGGCCAATCAAGCGCTGGACGAGAAAGCCTCGAAGCTCGAGTAGGCGCCGGTCGTGATGGCGAGCTGCGACCGGCTGCCCGCCGCCGAGACCCGGTATCACCCTCGCGGGGACGCGCGCGCGCGCTGGAACCTGTTCGCCCCACGTAAAGCAGTGCGCGCGCTCGCTCCGCTGTCACGCATCCCGCGGGTGAATGCAGTGACAGAGGCCCCGCTACGGGCGATACCGTGGCCTTGGCTGCGGGCAGATGGCCGAGACCTCGATCGTCACCGACCGGCGGCTACTTCGCGAACCCCACGAAGCTGATCATGCGGCCCGCACCTTTGCCCTCGCGGCGGTACGAGTGGTACAGGTCGGCGCGGCACATCGTGCAGTCGGCCACGTGGTGGATGTGGTCGGGCGTGAGTCCCGCCTGCTCGAGCTGCTGGACGTTGGCGGCGCGCACGTCGAGGTGGGGCTTGCCCCGTGGCCCCGGACGGAAGAAGGCGGCACCGTCGCGCCCGAACTCGTCCCGCAGCTCCGGCCCGACCTCGTAGCAGCAGGGGCCGATCGAGGGGCCGAGCGCGGCGATGATGTCCGTCGGCCGGCTGCCGCGCGCGACCAGCGCGGCGACCGCTTCGCGCGCCACGCCCTCCACCGTCCCGCGCCAGCCGGCGTGGGCGGCGGCCACGCGGCGGCGCACGGGATCGACGAGGAGGATGGGCTGGCAATCCGCGGTCTCGATGCCGAGGATCAGCCCGGCCTCGTCCGCAACACCCGCGTCGGCTTCCGGCCGCCCGTCCCAGGGGGCGGCCTGGACGCGGCATCCGTGCACCTGCTTGAGGAGCTGAAGGCGGCCGGCGCCCGCGAGGGCCTGGGCCATGCGGCGACGCGTCTCGTCGCGGTCCTCCCAACCCGGCGGTCCCAGGCGCTGCTCGAACCCGTGCACGAGGCCGGGCACGGTCTCGAGGGCACGAACCATGGCGGTACGCAGCGTGCGGCTCACGTCACCATCGTACCCGTCAGGCGATCCGGCGGCGCCGCCCGACCGATTCCGCAATCCAACCGCCGATCAGGGCCAGGGCCACGCCCGCCAGCACCAGCAGACAGGCATGCATGGGCAGGACGTAGCGCAGCTCGAAATGCACGATCGACTGGAAGGCGACCTGGTAGAGCGGCACCACGAGCGTGAAGAGCGCGCGCCGCGGCGCCACCACGAGGAGTGCGGCCAATCCCACCAGGACGAGGGGCAAGGTCACGACGGCGAGCGCCATCTGCAGCGGACGCAGGCCGGGCCGCAGGACGCCGAGGAGTCGCCCGATGCGGACGGCGTCCCGGCTCGTGATCCGCGGGCGAAGCCGGGCGAGCAGCTCCGCGCCCCAGAGATGCGTCGCCGACCGGCCCTGGCCCGGCTCGTACAGCGTCTCGAGCACCTCGTGCGAAACCGCGCCCCGCGCCGCGACCGGAGGCGCATCCGCTCCCGCGTAGTCCATCATCTGCGCCGCCCGCCGCAGGGCCGCGCCCGCGAACCAGGCGGGATGCTCGGCGATGACGGCCAGGCTGCGCCGCACGCGGTCGCGGTCGCGCCGGATCCCGTCCGGCGAGGCCCACCATTCGCCGTAGCGCGGGTCGCCGTACATCTCCGCTTCCTGTGCGGCCACGTCGATGTCGTCCGTGCGCGTCCCCCAGGCGTTGCCGCTGGCCTCCCCGATACCCTCCCACAGCACGACCCCGAGGTTGGTGCTCACGGGGACGAAGGCGCGATAGAGGACGAGGTTGCGGATGGTGATGGGAGCGATGGCGAGCACCGCGCCCGCGGCGACCGCCGCCGCCCGCGCCCACTTCCGGGCGGGGGGACGGGCGAGGATCGCGACGGCGGCCGCCATCGTGGGCCCGAGCAGGAGGAGGTTGGGGCGCAGCCACACCGCCAGTCCCAGCACCGCCCCTGCGCCCAGCGCGCGGCCGACGGACAGGCGGCCTCCACGCGCCACGGGCACGAGAAGGACGAGGGCGAGGAGGACCGGCACCGCGCACACCACGTCCGGCGTCAAGAGAGCGGAGTAGTACGCGAGGTGCGGAAGGAGCGCGGCCAGGAGGCCGGATCCGATCGCGGGACGGCGGCCGAGAAGGGTGTCCGCGAGCAGGAAGACGAGCACGGGCACCAGCGCGTTCAACGCGTTCTGCACGAGCTGGGCCGCGAAGAGCCCGCGGCCCACGAGGCGATAGATGGCGGCGAGGAGGATCGAGTATCCAGGCGGGCGGGAGAGGAGACCGGTGTCGGAGGGATCCACGCCGGAAACGAAGAGGAGCCCGTCGCCCCGGAGGATGGCGGCGGCGCCTTCGTCGTAGCGCTGCATCATGCGCGAGCCCGGCTGCTCCTGCGATTCCAGGGCGGGGGCCAGGTCCACGGCGTAGAGCGAGCGCACGGCCAGCGCGATCAGGAAGACCGACGTCATCCAGGCGGCGCGATGGCGGCGACGGCGCGGGCCGAGGAGGCGCGTGATGCGAAGAATGGTCGCCGGTGAAGTCACGCGCGGGAAAGGTCGCACAGTCCGGCCGACCTTGCCACCGTTCGCAGCGGCGTGGTAACAATGCCCGTGACCACCCTGTCCGCCCCCGCGCCCGATGTCGTGCCCGCCCCCGCGGCCCATCCCGGGGCGGATCGGATGACGGCGGACTTCCTTCGTGCGGTGCGCGTCGCCGTCTTCGGCAGCACGCTGCTCCCCCTGATCACGACGCTCTGCAGCGCCTGGCTGCTCCCCAGTCCCGAGCACCAGGTCCGCATGCGCGAGCTGCTGCTCCACTTCCTGATGATCGCGGTCGTCAACGTGGCGGTGACGCTCGCGCTCGCCCGCGGGACGGCCCGGTTCGACCAGTGGTCCCGCGCGCAGGCCGCCTTTCTCGATGCCCTCCCCATCCGGAGGCTGGACCCGGCCATCGTGGCCGCGGCCGCGCTGAGCCTCTTCCTCGAGCTGGCCGTCATCCGCTGGCAGGGATCGGTGTTCGAGCTCTTCGCCCTCTACAAGAACCTCGGCCTGCTCGCCTGCTTCGCCGGCCTCGGCCTGGGCTATGCGCTGGCCGGCCGCGAGCGCCTGCCCCTCTTCGCCACCCTGCCCCTTCTCGCCGCGCAGATGCTGCTGCTCACCTCGCTCCGCCACGGACTTCCGGGCGCCCCCATCGAGACCAACGGCTACTCCTGGCGCGTGCAGAGCCTCCTGGCCACGCCCTTCCCCGAGCAGCGCAACATCGGCTTCGCGACGGCGCAGAGCGCGGCCCAGTTCATCGCCGCCTACGCCTTCCTGTCCGTGCTCTTCGTCCTGAGCGCGCTCGCCTTCCTGCCCGTGGGACAGCTCTGCGGCCGGCTCATGGCCCGCCGCGAGCAGCTCCGCGCGTACGCCCTGAACCTCGTGGGCAGCCTGGCCGGCGTCCTCCTGCTGCTCGTGGTCAGCGCGCTGTGGACGCCGCCTCTCGTATGGTTCGCGCTGCTCTTCGCGCTCCTCCTCGCCTTCCAGGCCTTCGACCGGGGGGTGATCCTGGCCGGCGCGGGCGCGGCCCTGGTGGCCACCGTCGTGCTGGCCTGGCCGGTCTCGTTCCAGTGGGAGCGGATCTACTCGCCGTACCAGGTCATCGAGCACGGGCCCGGGGAGCGCGGCCTCACCGTCATCCGGGCCGCCGGCCATTACTACCAGAAGGTCCACGACCTCTCCGCGCAGGCCCAGGCCAGCTCGGAGGAGCGTCATCGCATCGGCTTCTACTACGAGCTGCCCTACCGCGTGCATGGCGCGCCGGGCAAGGTGGCCATCCTGGGCGCGGGCACCGGCAACGACGTGGCGGCGGCGCTGCGCGCGGGCGCGGAGCACGTGGACGCGATCGAGATCGATCCCGTGATCCTGCGCCTGGGCCGGCTCTACCATCCGGAGCGGCCCTACGACGATCCGCGCGTGCGCGGCATCGTGAACGACGCGCGCACGTACCTGCGCACCACGCCCGAGACCTACGACCTCATCGTCTACGGCCTGCTCGATTCGCACACGCTGCTCAGCCATGCCTCCAGCGTGCGTCTCGAGTCGTTCGTGTACACGGTGGAGGGGATCCGCGAGGCGCGCGCGCGGCTGAAGGACGATGGCCTGCTCAGCCTGTCCTTCGCCGTGGTCTCGAAGGAGATCGGCCGCAAGATCTACATGATGATGACGGAGGCCTTCGACGGGCGGCCGCCGCTGTGCCTGCGCGGCGCCTACGACGGGTCGGTCATCTTCCTGCAGAAGAAGAACGGCGGCGTGACCGTCCCCGCCAGCCTCAGCCTCGACCGCCACCAGGGCTTCTGGGTCATGGAGCGGTTCGAGGACCCGGGCGTGCGCGCGGACGTGTCGACGGACGACTGGCCCTTCCTGTACATCGCGGCGCGCGTCTATCCGCGGTCGTACCTGTTCATGGGCCTGGTCGTGATCCTTCTCTCCGCGCTCCTCACCGGGAACTTCCTGCGCGAGCGTCCCGCCTTCAGCCACGCCGTGTTCTTCTTCCTGGGCGCGGGGTTCATGCTCGTCGAGACCAAGGCCATCACGGAGCTGGGCCTTACCTTCGGCAACACCTGGCACGTGATCGGGATCTCGATCGCGGGCATCCTGGCCATGGCCTTCCTGGCCACGGTCGCGGTGAGCCGTTGGCGGCTGCGCGGCGTGGTGCTGCCTTTCGTGCTCCTGCTGGCGAGCCTCGGCCTCGGCTGGTACGTCTCGCGCGCGGGCGGGTTCGCGCCGACGCCGACGGGCAAGCTCGCCGCCGTCGCGCTCTTGAGCCTGCCCATCTTCTTCTCGGGGATCCTGTTCGCGCGCTTCCTGGACACGGGCGTCTCGATCGGGGGCGCGATGGCCGTGAACCTGCTGGGGGCGATGGTGGGCGGCCTGCTCGAATACAACTCCATGTACTTCGGATTCCGGTTCCTCTACGGGCTGGCCGCCGCGCTCTATGCCTGCGCGTTCCTGCTGGCCTGGAGGGCCCCCGCGCGCCTCGGCGCGCAGTGACCTCGCGCGCCGTCTGGGCCTGGGTCGCGCTGGCGCTGGCCGTCTACGCCGCGCTCGCGACCCTTTCCGAGCGGCACAAGTCCGCCGTCTTCGACGAGATCATCCATCTCCCGCCCGGCTACGCGATCGTGAAGCTGGGCGACCACCGGATGAACCCGCTGCACCCGCCGCTGGCGCGCGTGATCGCCGCCTGGCCGCTGCTGTTCATGGACGTCCACGTCGATCCGGACGACCTGGCCTGGCGCACGGCGCGGCCGTGGGAATGGGGCAAGCGGTTCCTCTACCGCTGGAACGACGGCGACCACCTGCTCTTCTGGGGCCGACTGCCGGTCGTGGCCCTGGCCATGATCCTGGCCGTCGCGGTCTTTCTCTGGGCCCGGCGGCTCTGGGGGCTGCCCGCGGGCTTCCTGGCCCTGTTCCTGTGCGTCCTCAATCCCGACGTGCTGGCCCACGGCCATCTCGCCACCAACGACCTGCCCGTCGTGCTGTTCGTGTTCCTCTCCGTGATCGCGTTCGATCGCGTGGCGCAGCGCGTCACCCTCGCGCGCGTCGCCATCGTCGCGCTCGCCGTCGGCGCGGCCTTCGCCACGAAGTTCTCCGCGTTCGCCTTGCCCCCGATCCTGCTCGCGCTGTCCGTGGTGGTGGCGCTGCGGCGCGAACCCCTGAGCGTCGCGATCGGACCGCCGCGCCAGGTACAGGGGCGCGGGACGAAACTCCTCGTTCTCGTCGGCGTGGTCATCGCCATCGGTGCTCTCGCTCTCGTCGTGGTGTGGGCGGCGTACGGATTCCATTCCGCGCTCACTCCCGATCACGCCGTCGACGCGTTCATGCACGCGCACGACGCGCCCCCGGCCGGCGCGGCCTTGCGCGTCGGGGCGGCCTTCGCCCGCGGCGGGCACCTGCTGCCGGAAGCCTGGGTCTGGGGGTTCCTGAACTGCTTCAAGTCG
>WNFC01002394.1_pt1 | contig 29822 bp, 27 predicted proteins | sample 5400541 | NCBI WGS metagenome assembly WNFC01 (sample SAMN13153342, study PRJNA577476) | soil metagenome | isolation source: 120 cm saprolite under Douglas fir tree site 2 hole 2 replicate 1 | place: USA:California | collected 2015-04-18
GACAGAGCAGGCTGCGCCAACTTTTCGGCTAACAGTGGCTGTCCAGAGAGGATGATTCCCAACAGTTTTGCATGGGGAGTCTCAAAATCGGAGAGGAGCCTTATCGTTTCCAGAACAGGTCCATCGAGATCTTGCGCCTCATCAACGACTACCACAAAGCGCCTGCCCGCCAGCATCTCGCTAAACAGGACCTCATTCAGTTTATTGTGCATTGACACGAGACCCATTCGAGCGGTCTTGATGCCAAGCTCGCTTAGGATGTAGCGGAAAAACTCGCGAGAATCACACTGGGTCTGGAATAGAAAGACAGTACGCGCGGAATCCCGTAGTTCGTCCATGAGCCGGTATAGAATCGTGGTTTTTCCCATTCCAGGCTCGGCGATGAGTGCCATGAATCCACGGTCGGCTTTGATGCCATCCAGGAGCGCACCCAGGGCCTCGCCGTGAGTACGGCTCAAATAAAGGTAGTTGGGATCTGGTGTTACGCCAAAAGGTTGTTCACGGAGACCGTAATAATCTAGAAACATGCCAGTGGCCTCCTATTTCTTGTTCCAAACGTCAATCACCACTGGAGAACCGCCTCCGTTGGACCAGGCTCCGATCACGGCAAATCCTTGGAGCTCAGGACCAGATTTCCCGAGTTCAACTCGATCTTTGCGCAAACCATACGCCTATGACCCTCTTGCGTCAATCTCAAATCGCCCTGGCCGAAGTTGAGTAGCAAGCGCAGCTCCTTTCGCGGTTGTGCTGACCGTTCTGCCCTAATCAGCGGTGTCGGTGGCAGTCAGTTACTCGGAAAGCTTGGCGGACTTCAATCTCTCGGCCAGATTGGCAACATCGGTACTTCGACGTTGTCGGAATCTCTACCAAAACCAGTTGTCCGGTAACGCGACTCAGGAGTTAGCTGGTGACAGAAGGATTACGAAGAGCTTTCTGGGCCGGAGTAGGCTAAAAAGGATGGAAAGTAAGCCGTCATGAAGAGAAGCATCATCTGCACAAGAGATAGAAGCAACCCAATCCCTTTGGCGCTGGACGTACATTGAATTAGCTGTTGGAAAGTGGAGTCATACGATGCTTTCATTTCGGAGAAACTGCTCAGCAACTTTCGACCGAAACCTTTTTGCAACTCTAGCCCACTAAGGATAGCTCCCCACTGGCCCATCGTAAAGTACTCGCCCATCCCAGATCGAATTGTGCCCGCCATGTACTCGGCTTCTCGCAATTCTGGTGTGCCGTGTGTCCGCCTAAGGAAATCAAGGACCTCACATGCGATTCTAATTGTCACTTGCAGTACGGCGAGGTCCTTAGGCTCATCGAGAAAATCCTCAGACTCGCGAAGAATGAGCGCTTCGATTTGAACCCTAAGTTCGTCTAGGTCTGGTCTTGAAAAATACATCGAAGGTCTCCCGCAACAGTATGGGTAAACACATTACTACGCGAGAAAGCCTACCATCAGCTAACGGCTAAGTCCTTCCATGAGAAGGCCGGTGTGAGTCAAGTCTGTTTTTCTTCTTCCTCCCCCGTGGTTTTCAGTGTCCGGGCCGAGCCGCCTCTGTCGCCATCCTTCCATCCGCACTTTTCTATTGAGTGATGGTCGCTCGGTGCATGCTCGGCTATCCGCTCATCCTCAGGACAGGGAATGGCGCACCTCGAGTTTGGGTAGGACCGGTTGGCCCAACCGTATCCGCTGCAGGCGTTCGAGTTGGTTCAGGGTGCTTTCATGCTCCTCTTGATACCAACGGAATTCGTTCATGATGTTCACGACGTTCACTACCGATTTCTACCACTCCGTTTTCCTTGGTTCAAACACAAATTTCGAATCAAAGTGCGACTTTATTAGCCGAATCATCTCGTTCTCATCATCAATTGTACAGAACTCGCACTCTTGTATGTCGTCCGTAGAAAGATGATGTCGAAAATGCTCCAGGCCATAACGCGAAACTAACTCATGGATTCGCTTAATCCCCGCCCTATCTAGGAAGATCTCCCACCCTAATCCTGTTCGTTTACGATTCAAGATGCCAAGTGCTGTAAGCGCAGCACCCACTGCTCTGGGACTCATGCGAAAACTCTGCTTCTCACATTCGAGAAACTCATTTACCCATCCAGTTAATCGGCCGGTAGCGAAATGTTCGGAGATTCTGTACCCACATGTATGAAGGCGAAAATAAAGATACTCCAGAACGGCTGCATGCGGAGGATACAACGGTTCACGGCTGAAATCCTGTTGGACCTTGAGCCCATCAACAAGACGTTGACAGGCATCTATGTTTTGTCCCAATGGAAGGGCGAGTGCTTCATATAGGTCCCGGGCCCGTGAGTACAAGCGTGTGTCACCATCGATCCTCGGCAAGTTTAGAGCCCTGTACTTTTCAAGTCTGTACCGCAGAAGTTGCTTTTGAAGATCGTCCGCGGCGTCCAGAATATTAGGATCCGTTGGTCTTTTCAGATCAGTGCGTTTTGACTCATGCAAAGGAATCACAATGCATCGACTGTTCAAAGCGGGGTCATCAGGGAGTTCGATCCAAGAGACTACTTTGGCCCCGAATGCGTGGAAAGATTGATCCTTCTGCAGGGCTACGGCATCACGCGAAATGCCACTCCTCAGCAAGTGAAACAATTTTCGCTTTTCGCCAGCCGTTCCGGTTTCGTCGATGAGAAGAGTGGGAGTGAGCCGGTCACAGACACGATAAAACGCGGCGGAGGTGATATCTGCGGTCACCAAGCTTCGTCGACACAGCAAACTCAAAACCTTAAGCACAGTAGATTTTCCAGAACGGGGCAGACCAATCAATGCAACGTAAGGTGCTACGGGCAAACGTTCAATGAACCAAGTGCTTACGACAAAACTTGCAAGAAGAAACCGATATTTCTCTTCGAGATCTAGGCAGCAAGAGAAGACCGCGTCTATTTCTCGCAAGAGAGAGGCGACCGACTCATATGGCATCGTGCCTCGCGGCAGGCGCACATGTCTTACGACTTCTCTTTCTCGTGGGAGTGGGACGAGCACCTGCCCTCCGCACTCATGCTCATACGCATAGCGCACTTCTCCAGCTTTGAAGATTGCCAGCAGGGTTCTTGAGGATTTCTCAGGGTCTTCGATCATTTCGACGAGCGATCCGTCTTCGAGCTCAGCGAAATCTGTCTCTATGATGGGGTTCGAAACCAGAGTCGGTTCGGAGACTACGCCATGCTCGAATGCGTTGTGCTTGCTTCTCTCTTTGCCTTCCTTTGTCCGTGGACCTGTGGTGTTGCACCCAACAAGGGATAAGTTTTTGCCATCGTTACCCCTTGCCTTCGAATCCCGTGATAATGGCGCGATGGGCGGAGATCCACCAACTGCAAACGCGTCCGATGCTTTGTCCAGGGGAGGGTTGGTCTCTGGTTCTGACTCTTCTCTTCCGGTTGTCTCTCCCGCTGTGTTCATAGTTACCTCCAAAATAAAATAGGCAGGCTCTCAAGAGCCTGCCTTCGTAATTACCCGGTTGCGATGCCCCAATTGCTGCGGCCCGAACATCCCAAATTACTTAGGACTCGTCGCACACGCGCTTACTGTGCACCCGGGTGCACAGATCGCTTATCCGCTGAATCGTCCTTTATATCCGCTTTGAATTCTATCGCAAATTGCGCATTGGTTGGTCAACAAAAAATTCCCTGCGCACGCCTACCACAAGACCTGGCACGACCGCCGGAGCGAAACTATTCGGTGGGATCCTTCTTCTGGCGAGACAGAAAGCGCTGAAGGAAACTGGGACCTCTCTTTCTAAAAGTCTGCGTTCCGGCTCTAAGGAAGGCTTCACAGACTTGAGCTACACTGCGACCCTCGGAAGAAGCGATCGCTTCCAGTTGTTGTATCGCCCGCGGAGGTTTATAGTGCACTGCAATGCACTGCAATAAACTGCAATGCACTGCAGTGAGGAGGAGGAATGAAATGAGAAAAGCTTCAGGGGCTTGGCCCGCCAACGCGAGACGCGCTCGGTCCATTTGGGGCAACCTATCGGCCACGGCGATAGACGGACTCAGGCAGCTGACTGACAAGCTTGGGTTATCCGTCGCGGCCGGAGATCTGCAGTTCTTGGATGGGCGCTGGTACGTCACACACTCCGCGCTGCTTCGCATCGCTGAGAGGCGGCGCTGTTCGGGTATCAAAACAGCAATTCAAAACTGCCTGTCTGACCCTCACGCCAATCGATGGGTTTTCAAGGCCACCGTCTATAAGGATACGTTGTCGAAGGGGTTCGTCGGCTACGGCGACGCTGACCCCACAAATACGTCTCCCCTTGTCCGCGGCGCTGAAATGCGCGTTGCCGAAACGAGGGCCGTCAACCGAGCCCTCCGCAAGGCCTACGGAATCGGGCTCTGTTCTGTTGAGGAGTTGGGCTGGCTTACCGAGTCTCCCGGTCCCGCCCGGCAACAGAGCCAGTCCGTAAAGCCACCTCATCAAAACGCGTCGAATAACGGTCAGCCTAAGCTGCGAGACAGGCTGTGCGTGCTCATCCGCCAGTACAACCTCGATCCCACTTTGGTAAAAGCCTATGCCGCTGACTTCTGCGGCACACCGACCGTCAAAGATGCCAGTCGCGATTTAGTTGAGTCCTTTATCTCTCATCTAGCGACATCCGCGAAGGAAAACAGGGATGGCCTGGTGTGCAAACTCAATTCCTACGCCCAGCCTGTGGAGGTGAAGCTATGAGGCGGCAGATTCAGGGCCTTCATTTGAATCAACGCGGAGTGGAAAGCAAGCTTGAAGGTTTATTTCTTGTTCGGGTGGAGCAGGCCCGCTACCGATGGCACCCGCAGAAGCCATTCGTAGAGATCCGCTTTGTTGTTCTGGAACCCAAACGATTCGAAACCCGGATCTTCTCCGGACGGTTGTACTGCACGGAGAGAGCTCTCTGGAAACTCAACTGGTTTCTTCGGGATTTTGGCTACGACACACAGCTCCTCAAGGATGACCAGGTCGATGAAAAAGCGCTCTGCAATCTTCGCGGGGTCGTCCGAACCTCTTATACCACCCTGAATGGACGCTCTTACCAAAACCTCGATGCCTTCGCCCCCGAAGGAGATTGGGAGGCACTCGATTGCACCTCGATGGCTCACAGCGATGGGCTGGGAGGCGGCGATGGTCTATAGCTACACGCAGATCAGTCAATACCTGCGTTGCCCTCGCAGCTATCGCTTCCGTTACCTGGATGGGTGGCGGGAAAAAGAGACCCGGGCAACGATGGTCTTCGGTCGCTGCTTTGAAAAAGCTCTTGGGGCCTACTTTTGTCAGGAGGATAGTGGTGCTGCGCTTTTTAAGGAATGGGAAGCATACCGCGATGCTCCTTTTGAATACCGCAAAGGAGAGTCCTGGGACCGCCTCTTCCACCAGGGAGTCCATTTACTCGAAACATTTGCGCGGGATAATCGCATTCGGATTCGCAGTCCGAAGAAGAATCTACAAATCAAAATCCTCCAGACAATGCCGGGAGGAAGCGAATTCGTTGCCTATCTCGATGCCCTCGGAGAGGTCGATGGCCAGCACTGCCTGATCGACTGGAAGACAACAACCAGTCGCTATTCGACGGAACCCGAGGGACTGCTTTCGCTCGACCCTCAGCTGATTTGCTATTCCTGGATCAGCGGGATTCCGCAAGTAGCACTGGTTGTCTTCGTGCGGAAACATGCTCCCGAAATTCAATATTTGAGAGCGTCGATTTCGGAAGAGCAGCGTCAAGAGTTCGGGCGCCTCGTGGAGACAACAATAGGCCAGATCGAAGCGGCTCAATTTGTTTCGCATAGCGGTATCCGCTTCCCCCAAAACGGCTGCGTGAGCTGCCCACATCTAGGGCTTTGTCTGAACAACCAGCCGTTAGTCGACACGAATCTCGTACGCAAAGCAGGAGCGAGCGATCTTGATTGGCTTGACGAGCTTGTGGATTAACGGACGGACTGCCGTGGCACCGGAATTGAATCGTCGGCGGGCAGTCTTCGTCTTGGGCAAGATCGACGAGATCTTGAGCTGGGAGAAGACCAAAGAACAAGAAAAGGACACGCGGTTTGTCGAGCTCGGAGAATATTTGTGCGAGGTCAGGTCGAAGCAGTATTGGAGGTTAGAGAAACTGAAGTCCTTTGATGAGTTTCTAGCAAAGCGTTTCCCTGAATCGCGGCGAAAAGCCTATTACCTGATGGCCATCCACGAGAATCTGACGCGAGTCCCGAAGCAGCAACTCCGGGAAGTCGGCTGGAGCAAGGCAGTGGAACTGGTCAAGGTAGCGCGGAAGGACGGAGAAGACTTTGATTGTGCAACCTGGTTGCACAAAGCGACGGAACTACCGAAGGAAGGATTTAAGGGAGAGGTGGAACGGCATCTAACGGGCAAGGAAACGGAGGCTTGGGAGATTATCTACTTCAAGCTTTATAAGAGCCAGCTGCCTGTGATCGAACAGGCGCTCGAAACTGCTGGCCTGATGCTTGGAACCGATAGGTCTAGGGGTTACTGTCTTGAGATGATTTGCGCTGATTTTCTGGCGGGGGCCAACCTGACCGAAACTCAACAGTAGATTTGATCATGCAAAGTTCAATCAATTCGGTGCGTCTACCCCAGAAACGACCTCGACTCAAACTGGCTCCGAAAGAATACGCAATCGTCCGGACACGAGTGCTCGAACGAGATGGTTGGCGGTGTCAAGAGTGCGGTTCCATGGAAGGACTGGAGGTCCATCACATAAAACGCAGGAGCCAGCTCGGTGGCGATGTGATGCACAACCTGATTACGCTTTGCGTCGGTTGTCACGCGAAATGTCATGGATGGCACCGGTAAAGAGTTCTTAGTCAGGGCGTGCAAAAGTACCAAGCGAGATCATGGGAAAAGTAGGGACGCCGAGAGAAAGCCGTAAATGGCTCGAAGCTGCGTGCCAGCTCCCGACCAAACACCTCAAGAGTGTCTGCGTAGAGCCCACGGGAGACGGAACTGGAAGTGTTGTGGCAGGAGCTTGCCTTGGGCGAGCAACCGATATTCATTCTGTTTCGGAAGATGCGATGCGTGGCGTGACGTTAAGAGCTTTGGCGCTCAATAAGGGTGCTGCGAAGCAGGCACTGGAGATTCTGCAGAAGGGACTGCTGTGTTCACAAACCCGTGCGACACGCGTCACCTCATATCCAGATGTTGTCGTGCAGACTGTCGTTTAGGCTTGCCTAACCGTATATCGACCCCAACCATGGGCCCGTAAACATTAATGCCGTAGTCTAAAAACTTCGGCTCGGATAAATAAAGATTTGATATATGCATCCAACTTACGCCGGCGGAAATGGCATAGCGAGGATTGAAATTGTATCGCACTCCGCTCCCCATCATCATTCCTGTTTAACGCATTATAAAAGGGCGACCCCTTTCGACTAGGTTTTGATCGTTCGCATCATGGCCTAGGGGTTACTGCCTGGAGATGAAGCCCGAATGCTATACTGGCTTCCGCGGATTTCACATGGCCGATCCACTAAAGATTTTCAACATTGTCGGCGCACGACCGAATTTGGTGAAGATAGCGCCGCTCATGCGCGAAATGTGCAAGCACGCCAGTGTACAGCCGGTCCTGGTGCACACAGGTCAGCATTACGACGAAAACCTATCGAACATCTTCTTTCGTCAAATGGGCATTCCCGAACCGCACATTAATCTTGGAGTCGGTTCGGGTACTCACGCAGAACAAACTGGGGAAATCCTTAAACGCGTCGAACCCATCCTCCTCGAACAGCAGCCCGATCTCGTCCTTGTGGTTGGGGACGTTAATTCCACGATTGCCGTTTCCTTGGCGGCGGTCAAAATGGGAATCGCCGTGGCCCACGTGGAAGCTGGCCTGCGTAGCTTTGATCGTTCTATGCCAGAAGAAATAAATCGAATTCTTACGGATGCTCTAGCCGAATATCTTTTTGTGACGGAAGAAGACGCAGTCGACAATTTGCTCAGAGAAGGACGACCCCGCGAATTTATCCATCTCGTGGGGAATGTCATGATTGACTCGCTCCTTCACTTCCTTCCCTTCGCCCAGCAATCTCGCATCGGCGATGAGCTCGGACTCCGCAACGGTAAAGGTTGGCAATCCTTTGGCGTTCTGACGCTTCACCGTCCGTCAAACGTCGATTCTACGGAAAAACTCTCTGAGCTCCTTGGCGCAATCGATGCGATTGCCCAGCGAGTGCCCATAGTGTTCCCCGTGCATCCGCGCACTCAGCAGCGGCTCAGCCAGGACGGCATCAAACACCACCCGCAACTCCGCCTAATTCAGCCACTGGGATATCTCGATTTTCTCTGCCTGCTCAGCAAGGCTACCTTGGCTTTGACCGACTCGGGGGGCATCCAGGAAGAAACCACGGCGCTCGGTGTCCCTTGCTTGACCCTGCGCGAGAATACCGAGCGCCCGGTCACCGTGTCCCAGGGCACAAATGTACTCGTAGGAACAGACCCCGCAAGAATCGTCGGGGCGGCTCAAGATGTCCTCTCCGGAATGAGAAAGGCGGGCCGCATCCCCCCTTTATGGGATGGCCATGCTGCTGAACGCATCGTTGAGATTCTCTTGCGTACCGTACCATGCAGAAAAAGCGCCCAAGGCATCACGTAACAATTCGTAAAAAAACCTACGGCTTACCGCCACTAACTGACACATGCGCTCGATACTCAGGCTGCCTTGCAACGAGATCACTTCCCGGATTTGCTCGTAGATGCCATCTCGCCAGAGTCGCCGCGCTTCTGGTATCGAGCCTCGACTTTTTGCAAGGCACCTTTGAAAAAATCCACTTCCATGATCTTCTCGGCCAGCGATCGCTTTAGCTGTTGAATTTCTTTCCGGTAGCAAGCCGTATGCGTGCTCGGACGCGATGCCTGTTCCCCAGGTTCAACCACCTCGAGTTTTGTCCGCCACTTGTAGAGGTATCGTCGGGTCACTGCCAGCTCCCGAACCAATTCACCCACATCGTCGCCGGTCAGCATGCGCTCGACGGCCATCCGCTGAAATTTCCGGGAGTATCGCTTTCTCTTCACTGTGGTTCCTTTCCCGGAAACTGTGCCCATTTCTGTGAGTCAGTTCAAAGGTTCACTCCATCTTGCTATGCCTGAACCTGTAGATTCTTTGTAGATTGCTGAGAACAAAACCCGATCCTGCCTGGCTCGGCTGGGGTCGTAAGAGCACAGTTGTAGTGCGCGACGGTGCGCATGCTCCCTGCTAAGTTTAATCCGTCAGTGAACCGGCTGCCGTTTTGCGGGTTCGACTCTCGTGGATGTCCCCGTCGTCGTGAACAGAGGCCTCCAATCGCACGCAGGCTCGGTCCACGGCATTCGAAAGGGCGGTTCGAAATTCCTGGGTAAGAAGATTAACATCCAAGGCTAGCGCCTCGCTATCGGACATGCGAATTAAGGAAACATATCCCCACCGTTGTTCAGCGCTCGTGACCAGCTCTAGGCGTAATTCCCACGAAGGTTCCACTACTTCACGGCCGATCCATGAGAAAAACAGATTGCCATTGGGCGCGCAGCGGAAAGGATAGAATGAGGAAGTCGGAAAACCATTTGGCTTCAGCATTTGCAAGCAGATTCCGTCGAACCCAATCGGTTGAAGAGTGTGTTGGAGTACTTGGCAAATGCCCGCGAAGCTGTCGCACACGTTGAATGACTCCGCAGCGTGCCGGACTGCCACATGATTTGCCAAGATCTCTCGGCGACGGGTTACGCGCTGGAAGATCGACATCAATTCGGCGAATTCGTGGTAGCGAAGTTGTTGAACTCCGATCAGGATTCCGATACCTGTCACGGCTAGTACCAGAGCGATTGTCCCCCTTTGATGGAGCATTACGAGGCTCAAGAATCCAAATCCGGCCGTAACGGCGTAGAGGATGAGCACTGCTTCGCGCTGGGATAATCCACGCCGGAGCAGTTTATGATGGATGTGATGATTGTCGCCGCTGAACAAAGGCTTTCCGGCGAGAAACCGACGCACAACTGCAAGTGCGACATCCAGTATTGGCAATCCGAGCGATACGACCGGGATCGCTACCGCAACCATCGTCGGCGCCTTCTGGGATCCTGCCAACGCCATCGCGCTGAGCATGAATCCGATAAACAAACTCCCGGAGTCGCCAAGAAAAATAGACGCCGGGTGGAAGTTGAAGCGCAAGAATCCAAGAGTGGCACCAGCCAAGGCAATCGCAAAACACGTCACCATGGAATTCGAGAAGACCAGCGACAAGATAAGCACGACAATTGTAGAGAACAGCGCCGAACCAGCCGCCAACCCATCTAGACCATCGATAAGATTGAACGCGTTCGTGATCAGCAGGACCCAGAGTATCGTGAGGGGCAGACCAACGAAAGAATCAAGTTCGCGGCCGGACGAGACAAGAGCCAGCCTATGGATTCCGAATCCTCCCAAGTAAAGTAACGTTGCCGACACCGCCTGTACCCCGAATTTCCCATACGGGCCGATACCGTACAGATCGTCATAGAGGCCTAGGAGAAATATGATTAGCGCAGGGCCCAGGAGGGTAAGGGTCGATTTGAGAGGTAGCGCGACGGAAGTATCTACGCGGCCCAGGACGAAGATCGTTGCGCCAACGGCAATCATGAAGGAGGTATAAATGGCTACCCCACCGAGTCTCGGCAAAGGGATAGTGTGTACATGCCGATCTAGCTGCGGTGGTTCCAGCCAGCCGTGGGCGTGCGCCAATTCACGCATGTACCGCGTCAAGACAAGCGAGAGGAGAAGACTAAATGAGAAAATCAAAAGGTAGCTTATGAACACGAGACCTTTCCCCTGTTAGCTCTTCGGCACGATGAGAGATTCCATTAAGGCTCTACGAAGAGGTGGAAACCAACAAAGTCGCTTCGGAGTGCCCGCCCAATGCCTGCGAACTACGAAGCTGAAGCCGGACACACTTTGCGCACTTCTCGAAATGGAGATGTCGAGAAGTTGGCTACCCTCGAAAACTTGGCTCGAAGCATACGATGTGCGCGTAACGAGAGCCCGATACCGCCCGTGGGCTCACAATCCACCTGTCAACGGCAGGGAGCCAGCAGGCTCAATCGCTACTGCCTGTTCAACAACAGCTGCCTGTCGAGGAAGTTGCTTTGTAATCTGGCCTACGGCTGCGTCGACAGAGAACAACTGTTCCAAAAGCTTCCGGGAATTGCTACCCATTCTGGCCCGGAGCTCGGGACTATTCGCGAGCTTAAGCGCTGCGGCACAGAAACTATCGTCGTCACCGTTCAAGAAACAGAAGCCGGCTTGGTAGTTGTGGAGTATCTCGAAAAGATCATTGCCAGGATTAATGCTCGCCAGCGTCGGTCTACCCCAGTACATGTATCCTAGCAGTTTTCCCGGCAGATTATGCGTTTTCAGCCGCCGATCTAAGGAAAGTAAGCCCACATCAAACTCCGAGAGCATTGCGAGATATTCTCGAGGGTTAACCGTTGGGAGAATCTGAATATTGTCCAAGCGCTTCTCTGCCAGCAGTGTCTTCAGGCGAGGCACCTCGCTGCCTTCACCCACCAACAGAAATCGAATGTGGTTCTGGCCAGAGAGACGCACGGCGAGGCGTACCATGTTGTCAACGTCTTGTGCTACACCAAGGTTGCCACCATAGAGGAAGACAACCTTGCCTTGCAAACCAAGCTCTGTCCGATAGCTCGTCCGCGGTAAGTCCTCTACGTGAAGGCTCATCCAGTTGTAGAGCACTTCTAGCGGGAAGCAGCGGTCCGGGAACTCCGTAGTAAAGTATTCGAGATTGGCCGGTGACTGCACGGCGATTCGATCAGCAGCGTCATACTGGTTAATCTCTCGTCTTCGGAAGAACCAGTAAATCAGCCCTTTCCGAAGAAGGCCTGCATCGACTGCCCACGCGGGGAAAATATCCCTTAAGATCAGGTAGGAAGGACACCCCCAAAGGGACTTCAGTCGTTTTACCAAATCGCCCCAAAAGATGGTAGGAGAGTAGAACACAATCAAATCCACGGGATTTCCTAGCAAGAATTGCTTTGCTCGTCGCCAGACTACGCTCGAAAGCCTAGCCTCTTCCAGAGCCCGGAATACCTTCAAGGCCCCTTTGATCTTCCGTGTTTTCACGCGAATCACTTGCACGCCGTCTTCCCAGGCGACTTCCACGTTCTCCGAAATCCTCTCACTGGGGGTGAGAACGACTACATCATGGTCCCGACGACGGAATTCCAGCGCCATATCGTGCATTTGCGTGGCGCTTGATTTTGAATGAGGAAAATAGCAATCAACGAGCAGCAAGATTCGCATTTAGGGCTCCTAACATTATTTCAGAGCGAGAATCTGATCCGTTGTTCAGACTGAATTTGACATTGCACCACTCAAGACCATAAGCCTCACGTACAAATCGACTTCCATGGAGCATCTTGAGGTGCCTAGATTCTGCAAAATAACCGGAACGAACTCGGCTCACGAGATCTTGGTAGATTCTCTCGCTCGGGCTCCCGCCATTGGGGTTCAGAATAGTACGATCCCATTGTGAGGCCATCCGCAACGCTCGATGAGCGTTGGCGCACAAATCCCCATCTGCGAGAACGGTTGCGCCAGCTGCGATCGTTTCCGGTCGTTCAGTTGAGCGGCGGGTGACAAGACACGGCACGCCAAGAATCAACGCCTCCTCTTGCACCGTGCCACTGTCTGTAACGATTATGCGCGCTTCTTTTTCGAGCTTGAGGAAATCGATAAACCCCAGCGGTTCTGTAATTTTGACCTTCGAATCCTCTAGAATCCATTCAAATCTGTTTTTTCGAATGCGCGCCTTCAGCCGCGGCATCATCGGAAGTACGACGGGGAGAGTTTGCGACAGTTGTCGAAGTCCTTTCAGCTTGTCAATGAGGACCTCGCGGTCATCTATGTTCTCTTCCCGATGCAGAGTGCAAAGTACGTATTCTTTCTGGGTCAGACCCAAGCGATCGATCACCTGGCTCTTGTCCGCGGTGTTAAGAAAACTCGAAATCGCATCCACGATGATATTGCCCACTGTGACGATACGAAACTCAGGAATGCCTTCGCTTACCAGAATCTGTTTGTATCGGTCCAAGTAGCAGTAGATGAGGTCCGACATATGGTCAACGATGATCCTGTTTTTCTCCTCGGGCATGCGCCAGTCGAAACTTCGGCCACCACCCTCAATGTGGATCACCGGGATGTTGTACTTGGCGACGATGATCGCCGAGAGAACTGTGTTTGTGTCACCCAAGTAGAGAACGGCGTCGGGACGGAGACGCTCGAGCATTTGAGCGGTCTTTTGAAAAAGTAGAGCAGATTGATGTACATGGCTCGTCTCGCCTGTTCTCTTTAGAGTCCGTCCGGTTCTCAGATTCGGTTTTGGGGACCTAACGTTCAGCTGGCGATGGAAGACACCATCCAGTTGATAGTCAAAATGTTGACCTGAGTGTGCGTAAATGTGATGATAACCGTACTGGGCCTGACCTCGGTCGAGTAAGGCCAAGAGCTTGTGCATCCGAACGATGTCGGGCCGGATTCCCAGCAATGTTAAGAGCTTGAAGTTTTTCTTCATCTGGCTTCAGTTTTCAAGTGCTTCTACCAATTCCGTGAAAGAGGGAATGTTCAGCATTTTGTTTAGTTCCTTTGCCGAGGTGATCGTACGGTTCAGCCTGTTTTCTTTGTCCGCTTTGATTGTGCACGAGACCCCGTACTTACGTTGAAAGGCCAAGAGCATCTCGTACTTGGACACGACAGTAGAGAAGACGTGGTAAACGCCCCGTCGCGGAAATACATCTAGAGACTGCATGATCTGGTCACACAGTATTCCAAACTGCTTGGCGGTGATTCCATTCCAATAGTGCTCCGAAAAACCAGTAATTGTTTTCCCGCTTTGCTGCAAAAACCACTCGAGTAGCCCTGTGAAACCATCGAGCTCCCGACCAATGATCGACGTGCGAATGGTCAAACAGTCGGTAGGCTCGCCAAGGCTCTTCGAAAGTCCGTAAAGATCAGCAGGCGATTTCGGGGAATTCTCCTGATAGGGAAAGCCTTCCTTCCCGCTGTAAACGCAATCGGTCGTGATATGGATAAGCTTCTCTCCGAATGTCCGCGCTAAGATGTGGGGGAGTGCTCCATTTATGAAGAATGTCAGCGCCGGCTCGCGCAGGGAAAATGGGATGGTCACACCGATAGCATTAATTGCAAAATGCACATCTCCTGCGCGGCGAAGAAACTCTGTCATGTAAAGGCCAGGGAACCCCTTTTTTGCAACGTAATCCTCATAGATTTGGGACGCATCGAATGGGAGAACTGTATGTCTCTCAGTTCCTCCATATGTCTTCTCGAGTAGCCTGACTTTGTCAAGGTTTCTGACGGCGAGAATGAGGTCGTACTTCTTATGGAGTACGCTATAAATGGCGCTTCCCAGCATGCCAGTGGCGCCAAGGAGCATGACTCTTTTCATCGGGCTATACCTTCATGTTGGTGCACTTTCAGCGGAACCCTACTTCCCATACGTCTTTTCCCCAGTGGTCATAAGGAAAACGGTAATCGTCTTTGGACGAATCTTCCAAGGTGGAAGTTGAGAAAAATGTGATCTTCGTTTTAGGCTCGAGCGGGCGGAATCCGTTGGCATGCCCCGCCGGAATGTGAAGAATCTGGGGCTGTCGGTCCGACAGGACAAACCGATGTGGCTTGGCGTCTCGATTCGGATTGCGAGGATCATCGAACGGAACTACAGCCACGATGGCGGAACCGCTGACGACAAAGACGAATTTTTCCTCTTTCAGATGCCCATGAAACGCGCGGATCACATTCGTGGAGAAGTTTTCCACCATGTAGAACCGTCGGATATTCGCAAACGAAAAACCGTTAACGAACGAAACCTGGCCGCGATCGTCCACGGCCAGACCACCCTCAATGATACTGGGTCCCTCAGGCAAGTTGTCCATAAGCTTTGAGGTTCCCGACGTGACGCACGTTGAAGTAGATGTCGTTCTCGGTCTGCTTGATCCGGCCCAGGTTGACCAACTCGGTGATTTCCCGGACGCCGTCTTCGACCGTGCGCACGGTATGGGGATTGAAGATGGCGTCCCGCAAAGCCTTGGAGGTGCTCACGTGATAGTTTCGCGGGTCTTGGAATTTCTGCTCGGTATGGCAGACGCGGCAGTTCGTCAGCCGCGCAACAATCGAGGCCAGGTCCTTGATCTGCAGATTCACCGACGCCAGGTTGTACACGCCGCGCACGGGCCGTTCCAGATTGTGGACGATCGCCTGGGCGATATCCTTCACGTGGATCAGCGGCCTCCACTGGGTCCCACCGTATACGCACAGTTCGCCCTTGGTGAGCGCATTAGCGGTCATGTAGTTCGCCACCAGGTCCATCCGCGGCCGCGAGTATGTGTCGGAGACGCCGAAGGCTGTGCCGAGCCGGAAGATCAGACTATTCTCCGCTTGCAGATAGCCTTCCGCTTGGAGCTTGGTCTTCGCGTAGAGCGAAAGCGGCTGCACCGCAGACTCTTCTGTCATTTCCGCGTCGTGCTGGCCATAGACCGAGCAGGTGGAGGCGAAGACGATCCGCCCGCGGAAGTTCGCGGCCGGCCACTCGACCGCCTTCTGATTGACCTCGACCGTGAGCGCAGGATTTACCTCGCAGGCGCCGTCGCCCACAATCGCGGCGAGCCAGATGACATGGCTGCTGCGCTCCAGCAGCGGTTTCAGCTTTTCGGTGTCGCGCACATCGCCCCGGACGAAGTCCACCTGCTTCAGATAGTGCGGCTCGTAGATCAGGCTGTCGTACACGGTGAACGGGAGCCCACGTTCGAGCAGCTGCTCTGTGACCGCCCCGCCGATGTAACCCGCACCTCCAACCACCAGCACTCGCGTCATTGTCTTCCCCTTTACATTCGGTTGACTAGGTGAAACGAACATTTCCGACCGCCCCGCAGGGCAGGACCTGAATATGCCTGGTCTGTCTTTATTGTTCGGGAGTCATTCGAGCAGAGCAGCCAGCTTCCCCGCCTCATCTACATTGGCTGGATGGTGCATTGTCAATAGCACATAGGGGCGAGTTCTGCCCGCCGCATCGCCCGGGTGTGAATTGCAGGCAAGTCTGAAATCGCGCAACTCTGAAGATCGTCGCGTAACCGGCAAGAACTTTTGTAGCGAGTCAATCATGTGATAATTGAGCGCATTTGAGACGCGGATGTCAAATAATCGCAAGACCCGAAAATCCTTGAAACAACGGGGCGCCCCAATAAGAATGCTAAAGCGATCCTTCGCAAAAACTAAACTAGTTGGTTGTGGCAGTTGATTAACATTTCCAAACCCTAGAGGTCACGGTCGCTTTCCGAGTTCGGTTGGCACACTGCCCGTCGTGCCTCATCCACTCGGGGTTTCTCAAAGCGAAAAATTTGAATGCGGTACTCGGCGAAGTCTTTTCGGAACACGCGCCTCTTCAACCTGAAATCAGGATCGCGGAAGTATCGCCAAGCCTTGCATTGCGAATAATTGTCAGCCAACCAAGCGAGAGGTGGTCCGCTAGCTTCCTGCAGCGCAGGTTCCGACAGGATCAACCAAACCCTGGGCACTGAGCCTCCCTTTGTCAGTTCCGGGAGAGCCGCGAGGACTTCCTGACCGTAGACCGGGATGTGCTTCTGTGCGTAATAAGAGAGCGGCTCGGTTCCGATTTTCGGCTTCAAGGCAACATGGATGATTGTGTCTCCTTGCATGACGTTAGCGCCGATAAACTGCCCTACCTCGCGCCAAGGAGTAACGTGCGCGAGCACGTGGAATTGCCGGTCGGAGTAGTAGTTGCTGATCCCAATCCCCCAAACGAGAGTCAGGGCCATACCCAGGGAAAATCGCAGAGGCACAGGCCGGACTGCCTCCATCCCCATAGCCAAAAGCATATAGAAAAGGGGGCCCGTGAAGAGGTAGTAGCGAGGCATGGACTCAGAGAGCAACGGTCCTAAAATAACGGGAAGAACCAGACAAGAAACAAAAAAGGTCGGTATTTCCCGTTGCTCGCGCATTCCCTTGTGGGTGAAAGCCAAACTGGTTAGCACGACAAGGCCGCCAACAATTGCCACAGGATTCCAAGGAAGGATCGTCTGGCCTAGCGCAAACCCGTAAGCGATATAGATAGGTTTGACGGGATACCCGAGAAAAATGGGGAATTTCCCGCCTTGGCTGAGCGATTGGTTAGCCTCTTGGAGGTGTCGAAGGAAGGTGGGCAGCATGGGCAAACAAAGAAGACCCACGGTGGCCAGCGAAAGCACGAACACTTTCCAATGGGGCCGAAATCTGCTGAAGCTGAGACATACGAAAACCAGTTCACCTAAAACCAACAAAAATCCGTGATAGTGCGTGTACATGGCCAGCGCGGTGAACGCCGTGTAGCCCAACCAATATCGCATTTGTCTTTTTCGGAGGCCACGGACAAGAAAATAGAGCGACATTACCGACATCAAAGTGAAAAGAGGATAGTTTCGAACCTCCCTGTCGTAGAGGAGGAACAACGGAGAGGCGGCGACCAAGAAAGATGAGAGGAGGCTGACCAGGATGGTGAAGAACTGACGAGCGAGCGCAAAGGTAGCGGGAATAACGGCGATTCCCAAGAACACTGAAAGCAGGCGCGCCCACGATTCGCCCTTGCCAAAAAGAAGCCACCCCTTGAGCAGGAGGAAATACAGAGGCGGGTGCCAATCGCCCGAGCTAGGTGCGAGAAAGGAGTGCCATCCAGTGATTTCCCCGGCATGATTCAGGCTAAGAAGCTCATCGATCCAAAAGCTCTTTGCACCTAGATCAAACCCGCGTAAGAAGCCGCCCACAAGCACTATGATGACGAGGCATAAGGCCACAGACTTCCAGGAGTTGAAAGACATGAAAGCCGGGATTTCTCCCGCGTATCCTTCATCTTGCTCCACGGGCAACCTCAGTGCTGACTGATTGTCCTTGCTCCCCTTCACTCGACCTCGCTATGCGTCGGCGACTGCCTGACTCTAAGAACTTCTTCGTACACTTCTTCGTATTTGTCCGCCATTCGACTGGCGGCATACTGTTCCTCGACAAATCGCCGCGCTGCCTTGCCCATGGTCTTGCGTTTCTGTTCATCCGCAAGCAAGGAGAGTATGGCATCCGCGAGAGGATGTTCCTCCCCCGGCGGAACGACGATAGCCGTCTGACCGGGAGCAACCGCTTCGCTCAACCCTGGAATATTTGTCACTACGCAAGGCTTTTCTAGCGCTTGAGCTTCCAAGACGGCTAAGCCAAATCCTTCAATTAACGAAGGGAGAACGAATACATCCATGGCTCGGACGAATGATAGAACTTGTGTATGACTTACTTGTCCACAAAACAAGACCCTGCCTTCCAAGCCCAGATTCGCGACCAACTGGCGGAGTTCTGCCTCTTGCGGACCTCCCCCCACCAGGAGGAAATAGGACTTGGGAACTTGAGAGACAACCGTTCGCGCTGCCTGGACTAGATGCACCAGCCCTTTTCGTGAGTTCAGAACGGCAACCGTCCCAATCACAAACGCGTTTTCTGGAATTCCGAGACCCTGCTGTATGCGCTTTGCGCCGTCAACAGAAGGGTCAAACTGCTCAAGTTGAATTCCATTTCGCACCACGGCTACTTTTTGCGGAGGAATGCCTTCAACCTCCAAAAGATACTGCCTGACCCCTTCTGAGATAGCGACCAATTTGTCAGCTAAGAGCATGCTAAGACGGTTCAAAGCGGAAACCACGCGTCCCCGAAGGGCTCCAAGGTCAGCAACGTAGAGGAAGCGGTCCTGGTTATGAATGGTCGACACTACCTTGGGATATGAGCACCAGCGCGCTACGGTGCGGCCGTACCAATCTGCCCGTGTCAGATGAGTATGGACGATGTCGAACTTTCCACTATTGATAAGGAGATTCAAGCAACGCCACGCTCTAACTTCGAGGAACCGATTCATCCGCAGACGAACCCAAGGTATCCCTTGCTCCAATGCGGGAATGGGAATTTCCAAAGATTTGGGAAGCTCGTACATGGTGCAAAGGGTCAGATCGTACCGAGCGCGATCCAGGTTCTTGATCAAACCAGAGACGACATAACCGGGACCTCCCATCCGCAATGCTGGAATAATCTGGAGGACGCTAATTTTTCGCTGAGGCATAACCCTGCGGTACCAATCTTGGTTAATCCTAGCAGTGTGCTGAAAAACTCCATGTCCGTCATTCCGAACGGAGTCTGCGGAGTGAGGAATCCCTCTTATTCTTGGCTTTTCACGCGAAGAGGGATTCCTCGCTGCGCTCGGAATGACATGTGGGAGACTTTTTCAGCAGCCTGCTAGAAGCTAGATAGAGACTCTCTCAGCAGTCGCGAGCAAACAAAGCATGCTTGCGTTTCCGCCAATCCCTCCGGGGGCTGAAGCGTGCCGCATCTTGGGGCGACCGATTGTAATTATTCTTCTCGGTCCGTCAGCTAGTTTGGTCAGAGACTTCACGTATTCTCCGGCACGATCTGCTCAGGCACCCGCGTCTTTTGCACGCTGCGCGCAGCTGCCAACCCGCTCAGCTTGTGCACTGTGAGGGCAGCCGCAGAAGGCTGATTCTCATGGACCAACGCGGTTGTGACGCCCAACAGGATCCATGGCTCCATGCCTTCCATTGCCTCCGCACTGACTAAACTGTAGACCAAGTAGGCTACGCTTGCAGCCAGCACGGAGCGAACAAGCACGAAATTCTTTGGAAGCTGTGAGGGTTGCCGCGCGAGCCGAATCAAAGCACCCAGCCAACAAAAAAGAAGTCCAGAGAAAACTGCGGCTCCAAGCAGTCCAAGTTCCCCGAGAACCTGTAAGAAGAGGTTGTGAACCGCGATATACGTGTCCAGTATGACGTTTCCGGCACCCACACCGAGCCAAGGGGCTGACATGAATGCCTCCACTGCGCGACTCCACAAGTCGAGCCGTTGCAGCTGCGAGAGATCCGTGGGAATCGATGCGAAATGCACGGCGATCACCCTCGCAAACCCTATGGCGACAAGACCGATGGCAACCGCCAGACCGACGAGGATAAGAGCCCTATGCCTGCGGCCCAAGGTTTTCAGGACAGGTGGTCCGAGGAAAAGCATGCCAACTACCAGAGCCACGATTGCGCCCCTGGTGAGTGAAAGAAACACAGCACATGTTCCCGCAATCGTATAGTAGGTGACCATGCGTCTAAAAGCCGGTCTCCGATTCTGCAATCGCGGCAATAGCCCGGCTGCCAGAAAAACGGTCATCATGGTCCAATTCGCGATGTCTGCGAAGAAGATAGTTGCGCCCTGGTCCAGGCGAAGAAAGACCAATTCCGGACCCTGGGACCCCAACTCTTGAACGGTGAGTAGTGCCCGGAACGCTGCCAGGCCGCCTTGTGTCCAAAACGAATAAGCGAATCCGCCCAGGACGGCCCACCCTGCAAGCACCATTGCTGTTCCGAGCCGTTGCAAGTTCTTATCAAAGCCGCGCGCCAAATAGTCCACAATAAGAAAGAACAAAGCGTAGTTGCGGAGAAGTTTGCCAGCCCGCAGAATTGCAAATGCTTTGTCTTCGGCCCAGACCACGGACAATACGTTTAGCAATACAAAAAGGACCGCGATGACTTCCAAGCTGGTGGACGGGCGAGACGGCCCCGGGCGTTCTGTGGCCTTGCGCGCGAGCCATATTAGACCCACGGCAGCGAGAACCACGTCACCGACTCGCACTTGTGCCTCCCCGATGGTTCCGAGGGACACCTGGCGAACGGGGATAAGGAGTATCACGAGAGGAATCGCAAGCTCATGTTTGCTGGCCCAGTCGAATAGCAACACACACAGGAGGGCGACCGCCAGCGGCAAATAAGAAACCACCGCAAGAATGGCTACGACCAGAAGGAAACCGGCTTTCCAGGTCGAATCTTCTAGCACCCACAACCCTCGATCGACGTTTCGGCCCACTTGGATCGGCTTAGACCTCGTGCCATCCATCTCGTCCTCAATGCCGCAACACTGTGAGAGGTATTAGTATTCTGCTCGGAGATGATGCTCAACCCATAGGTTTCACGAATCTCATTTAGCCATACAACAGCTGAACGTGCTTCTAGATCGTCAGCTCATCTTCCGCGCCAGCACCAGGGTCGCAGAGGATAAAGTAGCCGATGGGAGCGTTCGATCGAGAAGCCTGCATGCAAAGAGTACGGGCAAATCCAAAGCCGCAAAGGCACCATGTGCCAGCCGGGCTAGCTGGGGGCCCAGTTTAGCCACATGAAGAATATTCATGTCGAGCAATTGGATGTAGGAGGAAAAGGAGACGTCTAAACCAGCTTCCTGATGATATTGGTTGAGCTGGTCGCGACTAATACTCTTATGTGTCTCATAAAAAGCGCGGTCCACAAACCGAAGCATAGGCCCCATAATCCCAGGGATATTCGGAATGTAGGTAATGAGTATGCCGTTCGGTCGCAGGCATGCGCCGAAATGCCGGATCACAGCGCCGGGGTCGTCGAAATGCTCGATCACGCCGAAAGACACGACCAAGTCAAACTGATTTCTCAAGCCGTGTTCCATGTCAAAAAAATCTGCCTGCACAAGGCTTCCCTCACAGCCCGCCCGTGATAGGTTCACCCGAGCCTGCTCGACGCCGGTCCTTGTGTAATCGATTCCGAAAACTTCATAGCCAAATTCTCGATGAAAATATGGCAGCCAGACCGAGCTTCCACAACCGATCTCCAGGAGCCGCAGTCCGACCTGTCTGGGCAAGAGTTTTTTGAAAACTCTGTCCAGCTCGAAATGAGCAAGTCGCCAACGAGGATTCGGTAGATACCGTTGCGATCTCCGCGTGCCGTGAAAGGCATGCTCCCAAAACTTGCTATCAGAAAGTGGCACCACTGGTTCGTTGGACACCTTGCTGGACCTCGACGAGATTCTTGCACTATAAGAAAAACACCGGCCCCATGCTCAAAGGTAGTCAGCGGCGGCCGCAAGCTTTGAGACATAAGTGACGTGTCTAGGCCATCTAACCGTCCTGGAAAGGGCCAGCCGAGTTTGCATCAGTCGCCCTCATGAACACACGACGGTAGATCCCGCATGCATCGCTCCTGCGTATGCAAAGCCCCTCAGGTTTCTCTACTTGGTTCTTGTTCCACAAACTGTTTGATCAGATGGGTCCTCAGCGCTTTTTTCAACGTCCAGAAAAGGTAGGCGGCATAGGCGGTGTAGCACCCAGCGGTCGCCATAGCAATTCCCGTCAGACCGAAGCGGGGAACGAGCAAAGCGTTCAAAAGCAAAAGCGCACCAACTCCCACCAGCGCCGTTTCCAGTAGAACCCGCGTGTTCCTAAGAACCAGGTGTGCCCGTCCAAACACAAGGCCGATTGTATTAGGCAGAAGACCCAGAAGATACACTCCGTAAAGTTGTGCCACTTGTCTCAGGCTCTCTTGAGGAATCCTACCCCAGCCGAGGGCCAGAGAAACCAGGGGATACCGCAGAGCATACAAAACAAGCGAAGCTATCAGCGCCCCGCCAGCTAACAAACGAATAGTCAGGTATACGTTGTCCCGCAACTTTTCCGCGTCCGTTTCTTGAAAATTCAGCGACCAGTGAGTGAGTACGACAGTAAGAAATCCGCTCCCGAGGAGGCCTGCGGGGATATAGAACATCTTCTCGGCATATTCCACTATGGACACGCTGCCCGGTCCCGCGTTGGAAGCGATCATTCTGTTGATAAGTGGCGGGAGCCCCGCCACGGCCATCCCTACGATCATGTAGAAAGAGAGCTGCAGAAATTCGCGCAGGGTTTCCCCTCGTTCCAGCGTCAAGCGTATTGGGCCAATTCCTCTCTTGCGCAGCACACCCAAGAGGAAGAGAAGCCGGCAGAGCTCACCTGCGACGTAGCCTAATGCGACCGCGTGAACCCCAATTTCCCCCTTGCCAAGGCAAGTCGCACCGATCACCACAACCACAGCCAGCGTGGTGGAAGCTGCCGGAGCCCAGAAAATCCGATAGGCATTAAGTGTTCCACTCAGTACACTGGAGAACATTACGAGAAGCAGGACCGGACTCAGTTCCAGCAACAGAACGTAGGTCAAGTTGATTGTGTCCACAGACAGACTCGTTAGCAACGCTAGCAGCGCCTTCGCAAGGGCGAGCAAAACGATACAACTCGCAAGCACTCCGAGTGCCGACCAAAATAAAACGGCCCCGACGAAAGCAGCGACCTTCGCCTCGCCTTTTGCTCGCAGCTTCGCGATAAACGGGACCATTACTGCTTCCACTGCCCACGTGAACACCCCTGTGAATAGCACCAGAATCCCCAAGGCTAAAAATACTGCGTCGGTATCCGCTGAAACGCCGAAGAGCCCGCCCACAACGAATGGAATAAGTAGGTTGGCGCTCCGCCCAATCACCCCGAGGACAGTGGTAGTCAGCGTATCACGGGTTATGGGATGCCTTGTGATTCTGATCCACAGAGTTGCTAGTGTGTTTTCCAGTGTTCGTCCTCCCCTGGTCTCGGGAGCGGCAAATGCATTTTGACTGGTGCGACCGCACAATCAGGCAGTTCGGGCGCTTACATTCATCCTTCTCGCGGGATCTCCTGAGTTGACAGATCAACTTTCTCAGCCACTAGGAAGTAATTTGGCGTGAACTCTTCAAACTTGGCGATCTTATCCAGCCATATCCCCAGGCAGTTCATGAAAAAGACGCATAACAAGAGTAGGGGCGTGCCAATAAGCTTTACAGTGCGTACGAACCTTGTGGACTTCCATGGACTGCGAAAAAGAAATCTGTTTACGATTTTATTTATAGAAGCTCCGAAGTAACCCTGGTGTTCCATTAAGACGATTCTCGCTCTCCGTGAAGGGGCTCGCAAAAAGGGACTGAAAGGAGCAAATACCCGTCTTGCTTCAGAATTCGACTTGCTTCCGACAGTGCTTGCTGTGGGTCAGGCACGTGCTCCAAAACTTGGGTCATTAAGATTGTGTCAAAAGACTCATTACGGAATGGAAGACTGTTTACATCCCCACAAATGTCAGGTGCCGTGGCATTCGGAACCATGGTCTGTGTGGAGGGCCGATCCAGCCCTACATAACTCGAAACTGCGGATTCTAAAAACTGTTTATAAGGCTGGCTGCCTGAACCGATATCTAGCAAACTCCCAGTGACGTATCTCCGTGCTCCTATGATGCTTTTCCTCATGTAGTGCCAGGTAAGCCATTCATAGTGAAGCATGTTTGTGTTGGTACCACTTCCGCAAAACCTTACCAACAAGCTTCGGGCAAACAGCCTCCCCTTTGCTTGTTTCTCAGTATCTGCGCTGAATGGAGAACCTTGATGCAGCATCCTAGACCTTCGCCCTCCCAGCGCCCGCTCGCCCGACTCGATCTAGTGACTGATTGCTGCAAAATGCCATGTTCTTGGGCCCCACGGCTCACGAAACTGCAAGGGATGGGAAACGGTATGCCACACTGGATAAACGAACGCTTAGCTTCTCATGGCATCGCTCTCTCGAGTATGGGCCAAGGTCTTTCCTTGCAAACGAAGCCAAGCTGCTTCGAGGAGGACGCGGCTGTACCCTCGGAACGCCTTAGAAAATCGAAACTTGGATTTGCCGTGCACCCGCCTTGTTTGTCGCCCCGTGACCTCGCCAACCTTGCCCCCCGTGAAGACCGTCTTAAACGTGATCTCCGGAGATATTTCAAACCCGCGTGAATTCAACGGGAGACTGCGAACAAAATTAGGGTCGAACGCGCGGAAGGCATAAGTTGTGTCGCGAAACTCGATACCCAGCGCGTAGCGCGTCAACAAACGAAATCCCCAATGGAAAAATTTGTAAGAAAGAGGAATGGACTTGGAATCGCTTGGCGTGGCGTGACGTGAAAGAAGGACCAACTGACAGCCTTCCCCCAAGACCTTGTGGCAAAACTGCGGCACCGCAGATTCGAGGGGATCCACCCCATCCGCCATAACGACAATGGCCACCCGACCCCGTACCTGCGGAAGTGCCGTACGAATGCTGTTGCCAATACCTCGAGGGGGGTCTTTATGTAAGACTCGAACCTGAGTATGTTGTTTCGCCAGCTCGCTACTCACTGCATAGGTATTGTCGACACTGGCGTCGTTTACAATGAGAATTTCGCATGGGTAGCCGGAACCGGTCTCGATCGCTAGCAACCTGTCGATGAGAGGCGGAAGGTTCTTCTCCTCGTTGAGGGCAGGCACAATAAAAGAGATGACAGGCACCATCGCATTCTCCCCCAAACGCACGAACCTATGCATGCGCCCGAAACTGAGCTGACGAGGACCTGCTAAGTAGTTCGGGCAAAATGGTCTCGCGATACACCTGTTGCATCCACTCGATGGTGGTGGGCACGCCTTCTTCGAGTACGATCTTGGGATTGTGTCCGAAGGCGAGCTTCGCCTTTGTGATGTCGGGCCGCTTGTTCAGCACATTGTGCTTATCCTCGGGCATGTACGTGACAAAGGAATCGTTTACATTGAGATAGTTAATAACTAAGTTACTAAGTTCGCGAACACTGCGGAACTCTTCGCCACCAATGTTATACACTTCACCGGGAACGAAGTTGTTCACAACGTTCGCAAGCGTCGGAATGAAGTCGTCGATGTACATGAATACCCTGTGGTATCCCTCATATACTTCGTAAGGTAGGCCGTGCAGGGCTCGGTAACAGAATAAGCAAACCACACTGCGATAGTTGTGGAAGTGCTCGCCAGGACCATATGCATTGAAAAACCGCAAGCGTACGCACTGGTTCCCGTATCGTTTTTCGAAGTTCATGATCTGAATCTCGTTCACCCACTTGGTGGTGGCGTAGTCGTTATGTTGGATGATGGATTTATTCAGAGGTATTTCCTCATCGAGTACCTCGGCATGCCTGTCGCCATAGATTTCGGAGGAGCTGGCAAATAGGAGTTTGAATCCCGTCTTCCGCTGCCACTCCAGAATGTTTCGAGTCCCAATCACGTTCGTTTGCCACAACGTGTCGTAGTACTCCTCACCATTAAGTCGGCCAAATTCTGCAGCGAGATGATAGACGTAGTCGTAGTCCTGTTGAAAAACTCGCTCGAGCTGCCGATACGAGGAAACGTCAGCACGGATGTACTTCGGAGCAGCATCATGCTGGAGATCAACGCCCCACACGTCATGGCCCCTCCGCACCAACTCGCGCACGAGCGGTTTTCCTAAAGTTCCTTTGCTACCTGTAACCAGTATTTTCGCCATCATCTCCTCCTAAGGTTTCATTCCTGATGTTGCTTTGGTGTTCCGGTTAACATGCGTGGTTCGCATATACAAGAAAGCAGTACATCGATGATGCGCTCGGAAGTGCGACCATCTCCGTACAGACTACGAACCTGCGCCATTCGTTGCGGTTCTTTCGAACGGTTCAGCCGAACTTCGGTCTCTTTCACGATTTCATCCGTTGTTTGCCACATCCGCCACGTCCACCTCGACAGCGGCCGCGCACATGATGGCATTGATGGACAGAATCAGGCGCAACGCTCCTTTCTTCCGAACCAACATCCCTTCGATACCCTTAAGGGGGCCGCTGACAATGCGCACGCGGCGGCCGACGGTGAGATATGGGTGAGGCTCGACGCGCAGCCCCCGGGCCAGACCGTTGCGTAGCGCTTCCATTTCGTCGTCGGGCAGAGGCGCAGGATGACCGTTGAAACCCACCAGGCGAACGACGCTTGGAATCTGCACTACGCGCAGCCGGTCGCGCAGCGCCAGCCGCACGAAAACGTATCCGGGAAAGAGAGGCAAGTCCAAGGTCACGCGGCGGTCTTTCCAGCGCCGCACGGAACTATACAGAGGAAGAAAATGTTCTACCTTGCGCATCCCCAGCTCCGTCGAAACGCGCTTTTCATGTTTTGCGCAGGTGTACGCGGCGTACCAGTGCTGTTCGGCCCAAAGCGCTGTCTGCGCAACCGCGCCAGCGTAATCTGCCGCTCCGCGTGCTGCTATCGTTGAAGTCGAAGATCCCATATCGAACTCCACCTACAGCTTCGCCCCGTCACTCACAGGGCGATATGTGACCTAACCCTTTATGCTTCTGTTACTTAGAGCCAGTTCTACAACTTCCCAGGTCTACAGCTTCAACGATCCGCCCGGAAGCGGGCCGCTGCTGTCCTGGCTCACAGAATCCTTTTCCTCGGACACCGCTCCGGCCCCGTTCCGCGAAGCCCATGGCATCCGCGCCTTCAGCGTGCCAGCCACTTCATGCAGCAAAACTTTGCGCGGATCTTGTGGATCAGCCTCTTCCCAACGCGCCGATCCCAACACCCAGACCACAGACATGGCGAAAACCAGAAATGTGCCGAGAAACATGATCACCAAACGTGGAGGAAAAGATTTCTTCTCCGGAATTCTGGCCGGATCTAAAACTTTCACGCTGGGTGTTTCTTTTGCCTCTTGCACTTTTGCGAGTTCGTACTGTTCGGTCAGCAGTTCGTAGACGGTCTCCTGGATTTTGGCGCGGCGGTAATATTCTCCATATTTCGCCCCGAGAAGTGGCAAGCTCTGGAGCGTGGGATAGTGTAGTCCACTGGCCTGTGCGGCCGACGGATCCGCAGGCTGTTCAGTAGATGGACTCGCGTCCTTTACATCCTTCGCCTGGGTACCACTAAGCTTCTGAAGCTGCTTGCGAAGTTCCGCCACGCGAGCATTCAGAGAGCGGACGCGAGAGTTGTTGTCGGTATAGATCTGGCGGAGCCCCTCGAGCTGCGATTGCGCTGCGATCATCTCGCCGGCGATTGTTCCTGCCGTGTCCAGCATCGCCTTACCTTCCTGCTGGATGTCGAGCGTCTTGTTCTTGCTGGAGAATTGAGCAAGTTGGTTCGCTGCATCGTCAAGATCGTGCTTGGCAACTTTTAGGCGTCCCTCGAGAAAAACTCGTTCGCGGTGCGCGGAGGAAGTTGACAGCTCGGAAGCACGCGAGTTCAGCTCATCCACGTAGGCGTTCGCGAGGGCTGCGGCTCGCTGCGGGCTGTGATCTGTCACGTTGATGGTGATGATGCCGCTTTTGCGGTCTTCCGAAATCGATGTGTTTTCATCGAGTTTCATCCGCGCATCTGTGAGGAGCCTCTTGCCGTAAACGGTTCTCAGGTCAAACTGCTCGACGAGGCGGTCCTGCGAGGTCTGACTCCTCAAGACACCGATGAACAGAGCGCCCGAACTCTTGAGCCCAAGTAGATCTCCCGCCACGGCTCCTAAGCCGCCTGCCCCCTTCGCCGCCATTGCGGCCATCATGGCCATGCCAGAGGTGGATTGGGGATCGGGCGGCATGAGTTGTGTAGTCGAGGTGTAGGATTTCGGAATCACGAACGCGACCAGAGTTGAGACGAGGAGACCGATTGCCCCAGCTCGGAAAAAGAGCCGGCGGCGTTCCCAAAGCAGACGTAGCCGTTCCGCCTGCCACTCGCGAGGATCCTCGAGTGGCGCTTCGGGGAGCAATACCTCTCCCACAACCGGTTGGGGTGGGGTCTCAGGCTGCGGTTTGGCTGCTGTCTGCGTCACGTCTCTCCTTCTTTCCGCTCTTTCCTTTCTTACCGCGTCTACGGCCCCATCACTTCCAGGAACGAGGCCAGAAGCTCAGTTCGACCGATGTGGTCACGTTTGACTTTGACAGCGGGTCTAGGACCGGGTAATTCCACTTTTCGTATTGCACGGATCCCGAAAACTTCAGTGTAGAGCTCAGCCAAAAATCCGTTTTCACACCGCCGTCGTTCAGCGTTCCTCCCTGAGGAAGATAAAGCGTGCTGATTTTCTGGTGCCGATAATTGAATTGAATCTTGTTGCGGGAGGTGAGCCAGTACGTGCTCCAAGCCTGCTCGCCCTGTCCAGCGCGCCCCAACCAGCTGCCCACAAGATTGCCGAGATTTGTGTAAGAACCATCCGGGTAACGATTGTTCACATAAAAGCAGCCATTGCAGCCCGGAAAATCGGGAGGTACGGTCGATCCACCTTCCACTCGTAGGTCAAGCTTTGGAACGCCTGGAATCCGCGGCATATAAATCCCTCCCCTGATCGCAGACTTGCGGGGATAAGCCAAAGGAGAAAACTCATCTTCTGTAAAAGCGTCGCCGTAGAACGTCAGCCAATTTCGCAGCCCGGGAACCCTGTAGCTGAAGTCCACACCCGAGCGCCGATCCCCCGGATCATCGACGCCGCCTTGACGGAAGGTATTCCCGAGCGAGTAACTCCGCAACAAGGTGTGCCAAGTCAACGCGCCCGGACCACCTGCGAAAACAGTTGTAGACGAAACGCTAAACTCGAAGTTCGGTGTAGGCTTCAAGCTAATTTTTTGTCCTTGCAAGAAAGGCTGCCGATCTAACGGACGGCCAAACTGCCCCACGATACCGGTGTCGGTCTGGAAGACAAATTGATGGCCGTCGAACTGCCCAAGGAACCACTCCACCCGGATGGGCCCCAGCCAACCCAGGACGCTGGGGAGCTTGAATGGTGAGACACGATTGATTCGAAACATGTTCACCGGCTCGGCGTTGTCGCTGAACATCAGTGGACCGCCCCCAGTGGGGCTCCACCACAGGCTTTGTTTTCCGAACGAAACCTGCCAGTTCTCGAAATTCATCCCGACATACGCGTCGAGCAATCGAACTCGATTGGCGGAGGAAATCGGCGTAGCCGGCGGAACGCCGGGAATGTTATCGACCGAAGCGATGAACTGCCGCGCACCATCGGGCTGAGCCGGAGCTGATGGGGAATGTTGGTATTCAGCGCGCACATAGCCAACCCAACGCCCGGTTGTTGTCCAAGCCGAAAAGCCATCGACGGAGTTGAACCCTTCCTGGTACGGCCGGCCGTAATCATTAATC
>WNFC01000917.1_pt1 | contig 29799 bp, 22 predicted proteins | sample 5400541 | NCBI WGS metagenome assembly WNFC01 (sample SAMN13153342, study PRJNA577476) | soil metagenome | isolation source: 120 cm saprolite under Douglas fir tree site 2 hole 2 replicate 1 | place: USA:California | collected 2015-04-18
CTCTTCTGCGGACTCTCGCTGCGATCCGCGATGCCGATGTGAGGGTGTGCGAGATAATGCTGGCGCCCCTCGAGCTCGACGATGTTAGCCGGCTCATCGCCGATGCGCTCCACTGCGAACCGGGGCGCGCACGGCCATTGGCTGAGCTGGTCAAGGAGAAGACCGGCGGCAATCCGTTCTTCGCGATCCAGTTCTTTTTCGCGCTGGCCGACGAGGGGTTGCTCCGCTTCGATCATGACGCGGCGCGCTGGCGCTGGAAGCTCGATCGCATTCACGCCAAGGGGTACACCGACAACGTGGTGGACCTCATGGTCGGAAGATTGACCCGCCTGCCGGTCCAGACCCAAGCGGCGCTGCAGCAGTTCGCCTGCCTCGGCAACGCCGCCGAGATCACGGTGCTTTCGATCGTTCTGGGGAAATCGAGCGAGGACGTTGGTTTGGATCTCTGGGACGCCGTTCGTCTGGAGCTGGTCGAGCGCTTGGAGCATTCGTACAAGCTCGTCCACGACCGTGTTCAGGAGGCCGCGTATTCTCTCATACCGGAACGGTTGCGCCCCGAGGCGCACCTGCGCGTCGGAAGGCTGCTCGCGGCGCATACCCCTGCGGAAAAACGCGAAGAGGCCATCTTCGACATCGTCAATCAGCTCAACCGCGGCACCGCGTTGATCACCTCACAAGACGAGCGTGAGCAGCTGGCCGAGTTCAACCTGCTCGCGGGTCGCCGCGCCAAGGCCTCCGCCGCCTACGCCTCGGCGCTCACCTATCTCGCCGCCGGTGCGTCCGTGTTGCCGGAAGACCCGTGGGAACGCCGGCACGAGCTTACCTTCGCGTTGGAGCTGCACCGGGCCGAATGCGAGTTCCTTACCGGCGCGCTGGCGGAAGCGGAGCAGCGCCTGGAGGCGCTATCAACCCGTGCCACAAATACGGTGGAACGAGCCACCGTCGCGTGCCTGCGCTTGGATTTGTACACGACCCTCGATCAGAGCAGTCGCGCCATTGCGGTCGGTCTCGAGTACCTCCGGCATTTGGGCATCAACTGGTCGCCGCATCCGACGAATGAGGAGGCCCGACGCGAATACGAGCAGGTCTGGTCGCAGCTCGGGAGCCGCATGATCGAGGATCTGATCGAGCTGCCTTTAATGAGCGACCCTGCATCGCTGGCGACGATGGACGTTCTGACCAAGATGGCGACGCCTAGCTTGTATACGGATACGAACCTGGTTGCCCTGGTCGCCTGCCGAGCGGTCAATCTCAGCATCGAGAGCGGCAACTGTGACGGCTCGTGCATGCCCTATGTATGGCTGCCCATGGTCGCCGGCCCGCGTTTCGGCGATTATCGGACCGCCGTATATCGCTTCGGTCAGCTCGGCTATGACCTGGTCGAAAGACGCGGACTGACGCGTTTTCAGGCCAGGACCTATGAGCTGTTTGGATATGGCGTTGTGCCCTGGACGAGACATGTCCGGGCCGGCCGCGATCCGCTGCGCCGCGCGTTCGAGGCCGCTCTCAAGAACGGCGATCTCACTTTCGCCGCCTACTGCGGCACCCAATTGAACACAAACCTTCTCGCGGCGGGCGATCCGCTTGCCGAGGCGGAAGGCGAAGCCCAGCAGGCCCTCGCGTTCTCGCAGAAGATGCGTTTCGGGCTTGTTATTGACGCCAACACCGCCCAGCTCGGGTTGATCCGGTCGCTGCGCGGCTTGACGCCTACATTCGGCTCCTTCGACGATGAGCAGTTCAATGAGGCTCGGATCGAGCGCCGTTTTTCAGAAAATCCGGATTTGGCTTTTGTCGAGTTCTGGTACTGGGTCCGCAAGCTGCAGGCGCGCTTCTTTGCCGGCGACTATGCGTCGGCCATCGAAGCCTCGTCGAGGGCACAATGGTTGCTGTGGATTTCGGTCTCAGCATTCGAAACGGCGGAATATTGCTTCTATGACGCGCTGTCTCGAGCCGCCTGCTGCGATTCCAGTGCGGCCGGCGGGCGTCAGCAGCACCTGGACGCTATCGCTGCGCATCACAAGCAACTCCGGCTCTGGGCGGCGAATTGCCCGGACAATTTCGAGAACCGCGCCGCGCTCGTCGGCGCCGAGATCGCGCGGATCGTAGGCCGGGACCTCGACGCCGAACGCCTCTGCGAAGAGGCCATCCGCTCGGCCCGCGCAAACGGCTTCGTCCACAACGAAGCGATCGCCTACGAAGTGGCCGCGCGCTTCTACGCCGGGCGAGGCTTCGAAGAGTTTGCCCGTGTGTATCTGCAGAAAGCCCGCAACTGCTATCAGCGTTGGGGGGCCGATGGCAAGGTGCGGCAACTCGAACAGCTTCATCCGCATCTCCGCGACGCACCAGTCGCTGCATCTCCTACCACTACCATTGGCGCGCCCGTCGAGCGGCTGGATGTCGGGACGGTGCTCAAGGCCGCGCAGGCGGTGTCCGGCGAGATCGTCCTCGGTGAGCTTATCAAGACGCTGCTGCGGATCGCAGTCGAACATGCCGGCGCCGAGCGTGGCCTGCTCATCCTGTTCGCGGACGACGAGCTGCGAATCGCGGCGGAAGCGACGACCGGCCGCGGCCAGGTTGAGGTCACGCTGCGCCAGACGGCCGCCTCACCAGCGGAGCTTCCCGAGTCCGTGCTCCACACCGTGATCCGGACGCGGGAGAGCGTGATCCTTGATGACGCCTCGGCGCTGAATCCGTTCCCGGCAGATGAGTATATCCGCAAGAAGCACGCCCGGTCGGTCCTCTGCCTGCCCCTGGTGAAGCAGGCCAAGCTGATCGGCGTGCTCTATCTCGAGAACAATTTGGCATCGCACGTGTTCACGTCCTCCCGGATCTCGGTGCTGGAATTGCTGGCATCTCAAGCGGCGATTTCGCTGGAGAACGCCCGTCTGTACAGCGATCTCCAGGAGCGGGAGGCCAGGATCCGCCGTCTGGTCGACTCGAACATCGTCGGGATCGTGATTTGGGATATTGAGGGCCGGATTATCGAAACCAACCAGGCCTTTCTCGATATTGTCGGATATGCCCGGGAAGATCTCGCCTCACTGCGATGGACGGAACTGACGCCGGCCGAATGGCGCGATGTCGACGATCAGGCCTTCGCGGAGTTGAATACGACTGGAACCGTCCAACCCCGTGAGAAGGAATACTTTCGCAAAGACGGCAGCCGCGTGCCGGTGCTGGTCGCCCGCGCGCTTTTCGAGTGGAAACCAGACGAAGGGGTTTCCTTTGTCGTCGACATGACCGACCGCAAGCGGTCCGAAGAGAGGCTGCGCGCTAGCGAACAGCGCTTCCTCGATGCTCAAATGGAGCTTGCACACGTAACGCGGGTGACGACGCTGGGCGAACTGACAGCCTCCATCGCCCATGAAGTGAACCAGCCGCTCGGCGCCGTCGTCAATGCCGCGGCGGCCTGCCTGCGTTGGCTCGACCGCGGAACTCCCGACCTGGACGAAGCGCGCCGCGCTGCGAAGTGGATCGTCAAGGAAGGCAATCGGGCGAGTGAGGTTATCCGGCGCGTCCGGTCGCTTGCGAACAAGACCGACATTGAGAAGGTGCCGCTCGACATCAATGACGTCGTTAGGGAGGTCATCGCGCTGGTGCAGCGTGAGCTAGTCAGCCACCAGGTGTCGTTGCGAATAGAGTTCGCACCCGCTCTACCCATGATCCTGGGTGATCGGGTCCAACTGCAGCAGGTGATCATTAACCTGGTGATGAATGGCATTGAAGCAATGCAATCGGTCACGGACCGGCCGCGCGAACTGGTGATCCGATCAGGCCAGGACGATGCACATGGAGTGCTCGTAAGTGTGGCGGATTGCGGCGTCGGGATCTCCGCCGAGAATGCCGACCGGCTGTTCAACCCCTTCTTCACCACCAAATCCAGCGGCATGGGCATGGGACTCTCGATCTGCCGTTCGATCATGGAAGCCCACGGCGGCCGACTGTGGGCGACGGCAAACGTACCCCACGGTGCCACGTTTCAGTTTGCCCTGCCGGTGAATACAGACACAGCGTCGTGAGATCGCGCCCATAAGCCTTCCAAGAAGGCGGCCCGGTTGCGAGTTGATCTCTGGGTCATTTTCGGACGTCTCCTCGCGAGGCGTCAGCCGAAAGGTGGCTTACCGGTACGTTCAGCCCGCATGTCCGTTCCGGGTCCATTCGCGTCGTTCTGATCGTGCGCCGATCGCTTCCGGTCTTCACCGCTAAACGGACATACTCAGAGGGCGTCGGCATGTCTCAAAGGTGCCAAGACCGGGCATCGGCTGCAGCCCTAATTGAGAGTTATCGAGCTGCGGGACGACGCCGTGGGGATAGCGATCCCGATTTCGGCGCCTCCGTCAGCTGTCTGCACCGGCGTCGATCCACCCGGAGGCTCGAATCTATTGGATCGAGGTTGCGGCCGACCGAGCCAGGGGCAAAAAAACGCCGCAATCAGTCCCACAATTCGTAGCGAGGGGCTGCATTTGATCCGGCAAGAAGACCTCCCAGAGGTGCCGGATACCAACGCTAACGAGCGTGGCATGCCCAAGACGCGACAGCGGATCGTGTATCAAACGGCGAAGACTCTGGCGTATGTTGTCGTGGCCACCATGGTGGCCAGGAGATTCTTAACCCTTCCCGAGAATGTCATGCACGGGCTCAACATCGTGGAGACATTCGCGATGTTCGGTGTGGCTCTGATGAGTATGCTGTTGGCGGTCGGGTACATCAGGGCCCTATTTGCCCGCGCTACACGTCTGCCCTCGTCCGACCAAAGACCGGAATAGGAAACGGCCCCGGCACCAGAGCAATGGAGTTTTGCCGCCCAACGATGGGGGTCACAGCCAATGCCCGCAGCATGAGCACGCTTTCATCACGCCGTACGCGCACTTCATTCGGGCAGAGGGCTGGCGGGAAACGCGCGCATTCTTCGACTCCGTGCCGGTCTTCGCGCGCCCCCGAGTGATTGGCCTGTTTCGCCGGATCAATGCGCCGACGACTGGCAGCAGCTGGACGTCGTGATGGCGCACTGGTCCGGCGAAGTCGAACCGATATCTCCCCGATACAGGTACTGGTCCACGAACGGCGAGATTCATACCATCCGTAGGTGCGCCTCATGCGATTCAGAGCGTTTCTACCTCCGACGCCCGCCCGGCCCCTTCTCGGGCTGGCACTTCGAGTGCGTCGCTTGCCGCACGCCCCGTCAACTACTGCAACGGGACCGCTGGACACTGGGGATACTCGGACCGCTCACGACGCAGACCGAACCGCAGGATCGGGCCGTGTTTGCCGAAATCAACATGGAGCCGATCTCCTACCGGGCATCGGCTGTGCACTATACGCACGGCGATCGACTACTTGTCTTCAACGAGGACCGCTACCTCCAGCTTCTCGCGGGGGCGCGCGAGGCCGAACTCGCGACATTCCTCGCGGGGAACTTCGGATACCCGGCCACGACCTTCACGGATCAAGAAAAAGAATCGCTCCTGCGGGATGCCGGTCGGGGCAACGAGTGGTCGAACTACGCCCAGCTACGGTTGGTGGCACAGATGCTGCAGGGAAACCCGGCTACGCCGCGACCGATGATCGACGCGCAGCTTGCGACGATCGCGAAGATGGACGCCGACTGGAACGCGACCGTGTTCGCGCAGCATCGTCAGGCAGAGCCGGGAATCGTGAACGCCTGCGCGGCGCGGCACGAATTCGTGCGCCGTTTCGATCCCATTCGGATGGCCGTCGAACACCGGACGCTCGCCGAGGAAAAGCTCCGTGGCGGCCAGCTTGCCGACGGCAAGCAGATCTCCGTCGACGTGACGGTCCTGGACGAATTCCTGTTTCCGGACGAAGTAATCGAAGAGACAGAAAGGGAGCAGATCCGTTCCGCCTCGCGCCGGCGGCTGGATCTCCTTGGAATTGCCGAGATGCGATTGGTGCGTGACGTTCAGGTCTGCGAATACACCTTCGGGTACACGCGGACGTCGGCCACGCCGACCGTGCGCCGCGACAAGGCTGGACAGGGAGAGATGCCGGTCCGCTTGAGGCTCTTCGACCGGGTAATGGTCGGCGAAGCGCCTCGACATCCGGTCCTCTGCCTGATGCAATCCAACGAGGGCTTCTACATTCGGCTGGACGAAGCGAACGTGCTGCGCTGGCTATCTGTGAACGAGATTCCGCTCGGTCCGGCTCCCAACGGAGTGCGCCTGGGTGGAAGTCTTATCGAAGAATTCGCCCTCATCCAAGGCAACGACGACGTCAGGTTCTCCCGCTTTTTGGACGAGTATCGTCGGGAACGAAGCGTTGTCAGGCATGCTTACCCGTTCGTATATACGCTCCTGCACACGATGGCCCATCACCTCATCGACGTATCAGCGTCGATGTCAGGACTGGACCTTGGTTCTTTCGGCGAGCACATCTTCGCTCCGGACCTAGCCTTCCTTGTCTACCGACGGGGCATGACCATGGATCTCGGAAACCTTTCCTCCATGTGGAGGGAACGGGGAGACCGCAACTTCGGAAACGAAGTCTTGAACAAGATGGTCGATCCCACCGGTCTGCGCTGCGGCTCGGAAAGCATCTGCAACCACCGTGGTGGTGCATGTCCCGACTGCATCCTCATCCCCGAGAGCGCCTGTTTGACCCGCAACGAACTGCTGTCGCGGTCCGTGTTGATCGGACGCGGCAAACCCCGCTGGGACGCCGGGACGAACGCCATTCGAGGCTATTACGAGGTCTCGCGCGACAGTCTCGGCGGCAACCCTTCAGACTAGGGCGCGTGGACTCATAAGCGCGTAGCCAAAGCTTGGCCCACCCCGCACCCCGTTGCCGAAGAATTGATGCTGGCCAGCAGGCTCTTCTGGTTCGTTCGCCCCTGAGCGGAAGGTACATCATGCGCACACTTCAGGAGCTTCTGGAAAAGGAATTGAGGAATGTCCCGCGGCAGATCCTCGAAAGGCGGCTCGCCGAAAAGTTCAAGGCGGCAGGCCTCAGGGCAACCAAGGCCAGAACGAGAACGCTGGCGGAATACATACTGGCCGGAAATACCGGGGACATCGCGATCGCCAAGGACCGTCGCGACGCGTCCATCGTCGTCACCGACGAGGATCTCGATCACGTGCTAAAGGACACGGAGCTCTTTTTCGGCGAGCAGTACGAACAAATCGTGCGGGACGCCGCCGGGAACATCGCCGATCTGCTCCACAAATCCCTGACTACGGGTTGGCCCGGTGAATACAAAGCCGAGGAAGCCGAGGTCGCCGCGTTTAGGGGCCGACTTGAAGGGCGCTGGGGCGAGGCCTTAGCCAAATTGGGGATGCTTCTTACGATCGCGCGGGAGTGGACGGGAGGCGCGTTCGAGCGCAGGCAGCACGCCAAGGCCGTCGGCCAGAAATCTCATCTGGCGGACGTGATGTTGCGTTTGCTCGTTCGGGCTTGTCAGATGACCAACGAGATCCTCGTGCTGCTTGAGAACGGGTTCGCGGACGCGGCCATGGCGCGGTGGCGGACCCTGCACGAAATCGCGATCGTGTCGGCCGTTATCGCAAAGTATGGCGAAGAGATCGCCGAGCGCTATGTGTATTACCAGATCGTCGAATCGTGGTCTGCCATCAAGGCGTATGAGCGTGATCACAAGGACCTCGGATTTCGGCCGATCCCGAAGCGGCTAAAGGAGAAGGCCCGAAGAGACTACGATAAGGCTGTCAAGCGATTCGGGAAGAGGTTCAAGGACGAGAACGGTTGGGCGGCACACCACCTGAAAGTAACCGAAAGGGAGATTGTCAAGTTCACCAGGTTGGAACTGGAAGCCGGCGAGCAGTATATGCGGTCTCCCTACAAGCTCGCGAGCTACAACGTTCACTCCAGCCCGAAAGGCATCTATGTGAAGCTCGGCAGCCTGAACGGTCCGGAGACGTATCTGGCGGGCAGGAGCAACGCCGGATTAGCCGACCCAGGGCAGCATGCGGCAGTCAGCCTTTCCCAGATCGTGCAAATCAACATCGGAGACAGCTTGATCTTCGACGACCTTGTCGCCGCAAGCATCGTCGACCGGCTGAAGTTCGAAATCCCTCGGGAGTTCGGGAACCCTCGAGTTCATATGCAGCGTCCTGCTCGGGGTCTGTGTGACGGCAAACGAAGCGGTGGGCGGAACGGAGAGCGACGAGCGGCTATGGACGCTCGGGGATGATTACTGGACGCTGAGCAACGGAGCAAAGCAGCGCGGGATCAGGTCAAGGAGTGAGGGATGGCACTGCCACCGAACAATCCGAACGCAGCCACGGCTGCAGTTGAGGCCGAAATCAAAAGGATGGGGCCGAAAGACCTCGTCGGGTTGCCCGATTTGGATGGTGGAGACCTCCAGCTCATCGGCACGCTCATCCAGTATTTCTCCTTTATGGACCTCAATCTCCGCCGCGCGCTGGAGGCGTTCCATGCGGAGAAGATGCTGCCGAAGGACTATGTGAAGCTTTGGCCAAGCAACCTGCCGGATTCAAAGCTAACTGAGGCGCTCGCCGCCATCGTGACAGGGATGGACCCCGAAAAGGAAGAAATCGAGCAGTCGCTCCTCTGGATTCAGGTGATCGAAAGTACGCGGCTGAAGCGCAACCTCGTCGGCCACTTCGCGGGCAAGCGCTACAACGGCCATGATGTGTACGTGTTTGCGAGCAAGAGCTACAAGGATGCGAAGAAGGTACTTGGCACCGGGCTGGCCGAGCACGAAGTGCACCTTGTCGTCACGCCCCGCCCCGAGTTCGCGGAAATGGTTCAGTCTGCAAAGACCGCGCACGAATGGCTCGCAAAGAAGGTGCCGGAGTGGAATGAGCGGTACTTAAAGAAATAGTCCGACTGAACGCAAGGGGCGGAGTTCCGTCGTTCCCGGGCGGCCTGCCTGGGATGTAGGTGGCGGCTCCATCGCCAAGGACTAGAAACGAGCGCGACTGGCTTCGACCATCCCGATCTCTCCCAAGGGGGCGATTCATTTCATGCTATACAGCTGCTGCCATTTCTTGATCGCAGCGAGGCAAGCCGAAACAACATCCTGAAAGGACTGCGACGCGTCAATAATTGCATCCGCCAGAGCGGGCAAATCATTGCCTAATTCTGCTTCGACCCGATGTCCAACTGCGCGAGCGAAGTCATCTTTGTCTGGACGTCCAGCCACGCGGTCCGATCGTTGGATTTCATCGGCACTCAGAAACAGCAGACGGGTAGAAGATGGTGCAACGATCCGTGTCAGAATCCCAAAAATATCGACGTGTCGGATGCCATCGAGAAGAAAGTTCTCGCCCTTCTTGAAGCCTCCACTTGCCAGCACTGAACGACAAAATGCCTCGGCATCAGCTTCGACCAGGCGCTGGCCAAGATCCTGCAAAGCTTCGCGGGAGGTTGGGTCGCCCCCGGCCCTCACAATCTCCGACCTGAGATAGTCGCCGAAACCCGCGTGACTCCAGCCGAGAGCCTCCGCGATCGCCGTGCACACCGAAGACTTACCACTTCCGATTTGCCCTGAGAAGCAAACGAGCATCGTCATGAGAAATCAAAAACCATTTGCCGAGACCGAAGTGATACCCAACCTCGTCGGTCCCTTTTGTTGCATGGCACTGGGGCGATTGAAGCCGCGGCGCCGAGTTCGATGAGCGTCACATAAAGCGCATCAGCCCGAGTTGCCCAAAATTCATCGTCGCCGCAGATACCAGGGCCAAAGCGATTTCTAATGCGCTCAATCGGCTCACTCACAAGACCATAGAACCATGTCCGGCGTGCGAGCGCGACGCCGCAGATCGGCCCGGCCACTTGCTTGATCAGAATGATGTCGCCGTCGCCGATCTCGCCGTAAGGCGCAATGCGGTTGCGGCTAAAGCGCGACTCGATTGTTTTCCGCCCTGAAAGGACCAATGAGAGGAACGGCTCCGCGAAAATCGCGAGGTGGATGCCGATCGGGCTGACAGGGTCGGCCGCGTTTGAGAGGTAGGTCAGCCAGAAGCTGTGGCCCTCAACTTGCTGTAAGAGCTCGTCAAACTCGACGTCCAAGGAATGCTCCGTTCCAGCGCCACAGGGTGCGAACCACGTTCTTCGCCAGCCTCGCGCACGGCCAGCTCCATAAGCATATCTCCGATTCGCTGGACCGCGTCCCGTTCATAAACATTGCCCCACAGCGAGGGTTGGGCACCGCGCTGGATATGTTTGCCGCTGCGCGAGAGCGCGGCTTGGAGCACGAGATTGGCATTATCCGTCCGAAAGGCGCGATTGCCGGAAGTCCAGACCTTTGTACCACGCCGCCGGGGATCGCGCCGGCTGACAGACGGCAGGATGTCGCCATCGATAGTGGGAATAAGACCTTCCAGACCGGTCGTGGGGCTTTGCTCCGGCTTGATAAAGAGCCGCATTCGGCCGATCGACGTCTCGATCCATTCGCGCCGACGTCCGCGCAAAGCAGATATGGGCCTCGTCGGCCTGCGTGATTTTCGGAATATGATGAGGTCGCCGCGGCGCCATTGGGAAGGCGCGAATACTCCGGCCGCGGCGAGCGCGTTCGTTTCGAAGAAGGGCGTATCATAGCCGATGGCAAGCGGAAGGTAATCGATAAGGTCGAGGCCAAGTCTGCCAGCGAATCGGACCGCGGCGTCCCGGTCAGATTCGGCGCTCGGCCGGGTTCCGAGGGGAGGCAGGCTGGCCAGCACAACGCCGTCGGCACGACAAGCCGCTGCGGCCGCCGCGAGCATCGGCCTGATGAAATCCATGTACCAAGGCGGGTCGAGGACAACCGCATCGCAGCTATTGCGCGGCAGACCTGCACTACAGAATGCAATTGACAGAGCAGAGCCGGTCGCGCGATTGAGAGCGATCAGGCGCCGCGTGACAAGATTGTCCTCTCCGAGAAAGGAGAGCCAGCGATTTGTTGGCAGCGAGAGCGCCTCGACCGCCAGGCCAGGCGTTCCGAACAACAGGACATCCGCGTACAGCGGTGTCAGATCATTGGCGATGTTCAACAGATCGCGCGACGCGCGGGGCGTGAAGCGCCATTCGAAGTCAAGAGGATGCGGGAGCGGAAGCAACGAGCGTCCCTCCGGGGGCTCAATCGGTCGTGTCGAAGCCTGGTCACGCACTTTATCGACGATGGCGGAGTTGACAGCTCCGCAGTCGCCGAGCCGGGCAAGCGACGCGAGTAACTCGGTCGGATAGACAGACGGCAAGTAGCGTAACAGCCCAGCAAGACTCGTCACTCCCTCGCCGACCGCGGCCAAAACGGAGCGGTCGATCAAGGCGCGGAACACCACCCTATCGTCTGCCTTTTGGCGCGAGATCATCTACGGCCCTCGCGAAGCGGAACATCGTAGACTTGGCACTTGCGGAGACTCGAGTCGAAACGGCGTTCAATCTCTGCATTCCAGCAGGCAATTGCCTCTTCCTGGATGCGCAGGCTTCGCTCGCGATCATTGTTCTTCTCTAGCCGCTGTTCCACCGGGGTGAAGACCTGGATACGGAGCGGGACGACCCGCAGCGGAAAATTCGGATCGATGAACTGAAGCCGGTCAAGTAGGTCACAAATGCCCTCGGCGACGCCGTCTTCATGGGGGGACGTGAGCGTTACATATCCGTAGATATCGAGGCCCAACGCAATCATACGAGTCAGAATATCGAATTGCCGATCGTAATCTGCCGGTGCCGCGCGCGTGTTGAAGGCAAAGGATCGGGAATCGAATCCTTTGATACAGCAGACCCGACCATAGTTGCGGTATGAGCAGAGCAAATCGCGGTCGGCCGCGGCAAGTTCATCAAACAGGTAGGTCGTGCTAAGATTGTCGTCGGTCCAGAGATAGGTGGACTTATCGAGCCCGGCATTGCGAAGCGCGCGCATCATCCAGGGCGTCCACTCCGGCACGAGGTCGGGCGATCCGCCAGAAAGGTCGATGATGCGCGGCGCATCCGGAATCTCTCGGTAGAGAGCGACGAGTTCGTCGGCGGTGAACCAGGCCGACCGCTCCAGATCTGCCTTCAGCAGTTCTTCGGGGATCGCGGTAGGGACGCCCATTACTGAGCGCCCCCCGCACAGATCCGTACGTGCCCAATTAAGGCATACGGCTCCCACCTTGGGTGTGTGACGGCGAAGCGTTGTTCTGGCCAGGGGTGTCGGATAGTCGGTTTCGGGAGCCAATCGTCGGCCAATCGCTTAATCCGATCCCAAGTTGTCCAGTCCTTTTGGCTCCGTCGCCGCAGCGTTCGATGCCAGAGGCCTTTAACCAGGAATCTGAACTTGGAGAGGGCGCGATTGTTGGTCGGCACCGCGTGGTAGTTGAAGTATCCGGTGACGACCTGCTTCAGCCATTTTCCCTGTTGGGGGATCGGCTCATGCATTCGCCGTCGCAGTTCCTGCTTGATGGCTTGCAACTTCGCACGCATGCGGTCAGACCGGGACTTCCGTTTGACCTGGAATTTGCCCCGACGCGACTTGCCGCAGATGAAGGTGAAGCCCAGGAAGTTGAAGGTCTCCGGTTTGCCGAGCCCGCGTCGCTTGCGGTTTTCCGCAGCATCGCGACCGAACTCGATCAGCCGAGACTTCTCCGTATTGAGCGACAGCGAGAACTCCTGCAACCGTTCACGCATCTCGTCCAGGAAGCGTCGGGCGTCGCTCTCGTGCTGGAAGCCAACGATAAAGTCGTCGGCATAGCGCACGATGATCATGTCACCCGTAGCCTCGCGCCGTCGCCAGTGCTCGGCCCAGAGATCGAGCACCTAGTGCAGGTAGATGTTGGCCAGCAGCGGCGAGATCACCGCTCCCTGTCCGGTTCCCCTATCACCGACCGTCACGATTCCGTCCTCCAGGACGCCCGCCTTGAGCCATTTGCGGATCAGACGGACGATGCGCGGATCACCGATCCTGTGCTCGACGAAGCGGATCAGCCAATCCTGACTGACCGTGTCGAAGAAGCTGCGGATATCGGCGTCCAATATGAAGTTCACCTGGGTGCTACGGATGCCGACCACCAGTGCGTCGAGCGCATCGTGTGCTCCCCGCCCCGGCCGGAACCCGTAGGAGAACCCGAGGAAGTCTTCCTCGTAGATCTCATTCAGCACTGCGACCATGGCCCGTTGGACGATCTTGTCCTCCAGGGCTGCGACCGCAAGCGGACGCTGCCGCCCGTCCGGCTTGGGGATGTATACCCGCCGCGACGGCAATGCCCGATACGCTCCTCTCTGTACCCGTTCATGCAGATTTGCGAGGTTTCTCTCAAGATCCGCCTCAAAGGTGCCGCACGTCAGTCCGTCAACGCCAGGAGCCGCATTCCGCTTCAATTCGCTGAACGCCTCTCGCAGCAGATCAGTGCTGATGTGGTGGAGCAGCGCTGTGAACCTCTCCTTCTTCCTTTGCCTTGCTGCTTGTCGTATGCGCTCCAGCGCCTGTGACACGCTTGCCCGGTCCTGTGCCCGGTACGTGCTTTGCCGGCTCGCATTCCCCTTGGTCCCTGTCCTTGGCTCCGCCAGCTCCGCTGCGGATTGCTCCGCTTTGTTCGTCGGCTTCACAGCTACTACGACAGGATCTGACTCCCCACCTCCGTTCATCATCGGCTTCGGCTCCTCGCCTTCCCGATGCGGACCGCTCGGTGGCGGCCGGACCTGGGGTCTCCCGGTTCCCGTACAAGGAGCGTCCGCACATGCCAGGGTCTCCGACCACGCCGAGGGACCAAGGCGCTCGCGATACCGCGCACGATCCTGTTGCCTTCCACTCTTCGTAAAGCGTCGGCTGCTCGGGGCTTGGATTTTTCGTGGCTCAATGGCTGGCCTATGCGCTCCCCTGCCGACGCTTCACTGCCGCCCTTGCGGACGACAGCGCACGGCTCGGGGCCGATGTGGTTCGCTACTCCTTCATCGTAATGGACTTGCACCATCTACTCCTTGCCGGTCTCCCGGCGCACACGAAGCAATACCAGCAGCGCCAGGCGCAAGCAGCGTTCTGGAACACGAGCGCCGTCATCAGTTCGGGCACGGGTGCGATGCCGAGCGCTCGGCAAGCTGGCACGATCGGCAGAGGGTTGACTGGCCAACCCTGCGCCGTCGCCATACGGAAGTGCCTGACGCGACCGTAGCCATTGCAGTTAGCCGGGAGGGTGAGATCTACCTCTTGTCCAGATCCCACGAGGCGAGAAATGAGCACGCGACCGCCCTCGATGTCGATCGCCCGTGCTCGGAGGAGCGCGGCAAACTTCTCTGTATCGATGGGCTTGGCCGCAGCTGTCATGGGCGAGCTGCCTCCGGGTCAGCTGGGTGGCCACGACGTCGTCGCGGCGCAACTTTGATTGGTTCTTCGGCGAGATCGGGAAGCTTTTCATCGAAGAAGAGCTCAACCAGGGTCGCACAATAGTCAAACTCCTCCGCCGTCAAGGGCCGTCCCTTGGGGATGTTGTGCCAATATTCGAGGCATGTCCGGCAGCAGGTCGCGGTCGCATGTTGCGCGTAGAAGATCGCGTTGCCCTGAAGCGGCGTTTGATAGCCATCGCGCGGCGGCTCTGCCGGTGCCAAATGCTTTTTCAGGCGGTCGCGCGCGGCCTCTTTCAGCAGCGCGCGACCCTTGCGCTGCGCATGGCGCATGGCCGTCTCATCGACCTGCTTGTGGAAAAAATGATGCCGGATCAATTCGTGCTGCAGCGCTCCGAACGTGTGCTCAGCGTCTGCCTTATCGCGGCGATGTAGCCGATCCCAATCGACCAAATCGGCACCACACGCGCGGCAATGTCCCCTTTGGTCCGGCGTCATTTTCTTCAATTGCTTGAAGCAGTGGAGATCGTTATCGCAATCGACGGACGTGCATTTTATGTCGAGCGGCGGCGGTTTCTGATATTCGGCCATAGCGATCCTCAATGCAGCGCGCGATCGAGCAGTTGTCGATCGAGCTCGTTGTCGATGTGATATGGAAAGCGCTCGATGAAAACGTCGCGAGCGATGGTCCAGGGATCACCGTCGTCGACTTGGAGATTGGCTGCAGCGCCCCACCAGTTGACTCCCTGCCACGACAACCGGAACGCAAGGTAGTTTGCCAGCGCGCCGACTCCGACTTGGTGCTGGGCGGCGATCGTCGGAACGACGTTCTTCAGGCGCTCGACCGAGTTCCTTGCCGAGCGTACGCAGGCCTGGGCCAAAGCCTCAGCCTCACCATCGAGCACGACGTCGCCGGCGAACTGGCTGGCGGCGACTTCCTCATCGGAATTCCGGCGCTCGGCTGATGTTTCGTCTGCCTCGATAACCTCGAGGGAGTCACTCTCGGAACGCTGACCAGCATGAAATATCTCGTGGAGCAGATCAAAGAGCCATCGCGCTTCGTGCTTCGAAGTCTGCTTCAGCACGATGACATTGCGCCCCTCGTAGCGCCAGCAGGCGCCATGGAAGGTGCCACGGTCACGCAGCGGGAGCACGGCTACGCCCAAATCCCATGCGATATGCAGCGTGCTTTTGAGATCGATCCGGCCACGCCGCTCAAGGATGCAACGGTGCATCGCTGCGGCATCGGTCGGAATCTCCGACTTCGGCAGCGAGCGCGCGCCCTTAAGCACCACGACCGCAAGATAGTTGGCATAGGCAGCATAAAGGCTGGAGGCAGCTTGCTTGCGGCCTGCTGGCATCTTGAAGCGCGCCTCAGCGGCGGCAAAACGCGGCGCCTGCAGGGCCTGTGCGCCGAAGACATTATCGCGCGTCCATCCAAACACTCGCTCTAGGACTGCACCTGCCTTCGCGGTCAGCGCGGCATCGCCATCCTCGGTTCCCACCTCGCCGCTCGCGCGCGCGGCATCTGCCGAAGACATAAGACGCCCCAGCAGGAACTCACGGTCAAGGCCGACTTGTTTCAGCTTGCTGACCAACCCGCCAAAATTCCCGGGGGCGACAGGCAACAAAATATCGTTCTTGATGCGCACCGCGAGCGCGCCGGCGACCTCGCGCAGGCGCTGGTAGCTCGCCGAAGCGTAACGCTCAGCCTCATAGCGTTGAATCTGCTGCTCCTTGAAACCGAGGCGCTCGGCAAGCGCCTTCTGGCTCAAGCCGCTTGCGATGCGCGCCTTGATGAGACCGTCGGCGAGTTCGTCAAATGAGCTGATTGAGATGACAGACAGATCTGGCGACTTAAGGCGATCATATTCGGCAAGTTCGGCTTGCAGGTCGGAGAGCTGGCTTTCCATCGCCTCACGCTCGGCTTGCAGGAGACGCGGATGAACGCCCTCACGGGCGGCCTGATTGGCGGTCAGCTCACCGATGGCGCGGCGAAAGCGGTCAGCTTCGCTGCGCGTGATCTTGTACTGCCGTTCGTTGGTGATCATGGCAAACTCCCGAGGTCAATCTGCACGACGCCCTTGGGCACCCCGTTGCGGTCCTTCATGAAGAAATCGCGGTACAGGATGCCGGGAGCAGCGGCCGCAGCCGCCGGAAACAACTCGCCGAGATACTTCGATTTCATCGCAGCCCGGCCATTCGAAAAATCGAGCAAAACCGGGTCGAGCAACGCGGGGTCAACCCCCATCGTATCCCAAGCTCCGTCATAGTCCTGCGGCAGATCCCTTTCAGAGACGAAGCTTCCGTCGAGCAGGATTGATCGACAGCCAGCCCCCGCCAGATTCCGAAGCGCGGCCAAGAGACCGCCAATCAGACGTGACCGGTGACCGTTTCCGCCGAATCTCGGCGTAACCTCACCCCGAAGCGCTTGATGAACGCCGCAAGGAAGATAGCCAGTCGTCGAATCGGGGGCCGGAATCATAACACAACAATATCGTTGTGTTGATTGACGGTCAAGGCCGTCGGTCATGACGATGACCGGGCTAGCTTGCTAACGTTTTGGCGGACCCCGCGCGATAGCACCCATACCCTTCTGGATCAGGCCTCCAGGCCCGACGGTCAGATAATCGCGCCACTGACTACCAAGCGCATCGTCAAGCAGGAGGCTGGACCGACGTGCTGCTCGAGAATGGCCAGTGCCGGCTCAAGCGGCCTTGTCGGTGCGGCGCGGTAGACCCCATAGGCGACCCTGACCAGCAGGCCCTCGTCACACATCCGGGCGAGATGGCGGCGGCGGGGAATTCCGATGGCCATAAGGTCGCGCGTCCGCACCAGTCCCCCGCTCCTGGGCAAACGCCACCGCCTGCTCTCTCAGCGACGGTTTCGGCTCGCCGGCCAGGCGTCCTGCCTCTGCGCGGTCCCGGTCACGTTTGCGCATATTTCAGGTTTTGGCTTCGGTTGGGCGGGAATCGAGTCCTCAAAGTTCGCAGTTTTGCTCAGCCCGGGGAGCCGAAAGGCCCCATTGTGTAACCCATGTCTCCGGAATGAACTGTCACCTCTCTCAGGAAGGGCACCTTCCGCCAACGTTCGTAGACGATTGGAGGCCGAAGCTACCCCTCGAATTACCCCTCGTGCCAGACTGCGCAAGAAAATACTTGTATATTGAATATGTTGGTTGATTAGTTCGAATCTCTCCGAGCGCGCCAAGCCCACCTTCGCCAAACTTCGCCCGCCATCGCCTCTCGTCGCCCGGATGGCGAATAAAGCCTTGCAGAACAGGGATTTCCTGCACTACAGGCCGTCGCTGGCCGTCGCCGGTCACCCTCCGCCGGAACGTCCCTTTAACTGTCCCTCGATCTGAGTTAGAATCTCTGCTCCTCCAGAAGCGCGGTCCCACGCGAGGAACGGGAGTTTGAATCCCCCGAAGAGATTCTAACTCCTGCCCGCAGATTTTTCGTAAAAATATTAAACGGCGATCTTCTCTTCGATATCGATCCGCAGTCTCCACTCTTTGGCTGACAGAGCGCGCGAGAGAGAGTGGCTTCCCTGGATGCTCTGTCGTGAGCAGACTTCCTCTCGATGGAGCTGGTCAGACTGCCCATGACCGGACCTGCTCCGCCGCCTGGCCCCCGCGTTCCGTACAAAAGCTGAGCCCCGTTCCGGCGGTTAGACCGGTAAGTTATAACAAAAGTGGTTGCGGGGACACGCAACCATCTCAAATTGCTGTTCGAAGCCGTCGGGCAAAACTCAGTCGCGAACCCCTTTGAAGATGCTTGAAAACGTCACGTATGGCGTTCCCTAAGGGGCGAAGGCCACGCTCGAAAAGCTAGTTAAATCAAATGGAAATCGGGCTTGCTGCTCCATCATGCATACCACGATGTGCTACCATTCGCAACTTGGAAGTAGGTGGCACAACGGGCGCGCACCCAGCCCTATAGAACCGAGATATACAGCGCCCGGCGGTTCAACCTCCAAATGTGCTTGACACCGGTCTCTCGGGGTCACCTACTAGGGTAGTCAAACGGAGGCGAACTAAGATGATTGCCGTTTCGTCTACCGTTGCCTAATGAATGCTTGAGCGTCTGCGCAGTATTTTGCGATAGGTATTCAAGGCTGATTTCGAGCCGACGCTTCACCGCAGCATCTCTTTTGGGGATTGGAGAACTTTGGGAGATCCGTAAAGTCCGGCTTACCCCTTGGTGCCCAGGCTGCCGATGAACGGCCAAGAGAAGAACACGCGGCCGAGAATCTTCTGGAGGAGACGATGATCACGCCCATGCGCGTCGATTTTTTCGTTGAAGCCCTCGGCGTGTGAGCCCCGCCGTGACCACGTGTCCCGTTTGCTCGGCTCGCGTCGCTCGCAAGCACCGGTACTGCCCGCAATGCGGCGCCAGTCTCAACGGTGCCGCCGACAAGCCTTCTCCGCTCCTACCTCCCGGATCGGCTTGCGACGTGCGCCCCATCCGACGCCAGTATCGTGCCAAGTTGCGGGCGGCGCAGATGTCGACGGAGAACAAACAGGTGAGCGTGCTGTTCGTCGACGTCTGCGATTCGACCTCGCTGTTGCAGCATGCGGACCCGGAAGAGTCCCGGGACTATCTCGGCAAGGCGCTGGACCTGCTGGTCGACGCGGTCGAAACCTATGGAGGCACCATCAGCCAATTGCTCGGGGACGGTCTTGTTGCATTGTTCGGTGCTCCCTTGGCGCAGGAAGATCACGCCTTGCGAGCTTGCATGGCTGCACTCAAAATGCAGAGGGCAACCATTCCCGGCTACGAAGCCGATGGCGTTGCCAGTCCCACGCTCCGCATCGGCATCAATTCCGGCGAGGTGCTGGTAGGCATTGTCGGGCAATACCAGTGGTCGCACTACGGGGCGGACGGCAAGACCATACACATTGCGTCGCGGCTTGAGAAGATGGCGACCCCGGGGGCCATATTGGTCAGCGCTTCGACGCAGCGCTTGGTTGCGCAGCAGATCGACACGCGGCCGGTCGGGATGCGCCCCGTGCGCGGATTGGCCGCCCCGATCGAGCTCCATGAAGTCGTGGTCGGGACGGAAAGCTCGGCGGCCGCGCCTTTGACGCGAAAGCAGCGATGGGCGCCTCTCGTCGGACGCGAAGATTCGTTGCAGGTGCTGGAGGGGGCCATCGGGACCGCTCAAAAGGATGCAATGTGCGTGATCGGGCTACGAGGCGATGCCGGGATCGGGAAATCCCGACTGATCGCCGATTGGACAGGCGCTCTCTTGAGCCATGGTGTGGACGTTTGCATTACCCAGGCTTGGGGGTATGCGAGCACGAGAGCTTACAGCACCGCCGCTGACCTGATCGCGAGCATGGTGGGCCTGCCTCGCACTGGCGTGACCGAAGCAAGGCAAATGGCAATGCAGGCCTTGGTCGCGAAATGGCCCGCCGAAGGCGAAGACCATCTGGCAGCGGTGAGTGACCTGCTCGGACTAGCAGCGCCGACGGAAGCATGGCTGGCATTGAATCCGGCACAAAGGCGACGTCGGATCGGCGAGGCCCTGCTGTGGCTCGTACGCAGGCGTCTGCAGGCAGGCCCCTTCGTGCTGGTGCTCGAGGATGTTTTCCTGGCCGATCGCGAGAGCCAGCGGCTGTTCGAGGCTTTGATTCCCAAGCTCCAGGGGCTTCCGGTCTTGATCTGTGTCAGCTATCGGCCGGATTTCGAACACCAATGGGGACAGGCTGCGTGGTTCGCCGAGCACTTGGTGGGGCCCCTGCGGGACGATGAGATGCTCGCTCTCGCCCGTGCCTTGCTTGGCGATGATCCTTCCGTGCATGGCGTCACGAGCGAACTGGTCCGTCGCGCCGACGGCAATCCCTTCTTCATGGAGCAATTGGTCATCACGCTGATCGATGACGGATCACTCGAAGGAACCCCGGGCGCGTACCGTTTGCAGAAGCCTCTCGGAGAGTTGCGGGTCCCAGGCTCCATCGCCGCCGTGATCAGCGCGCGGGTCGACAGGCTGCCTGATGCCGCGAAGTCGGCGCTGGAGGCCGCCAGCGTTCTGGGTGACCCCGTCACGCGAGAACTGATCGCCGCCATGCAGGGGGTAGAACTTGCGCGTGCGGAAGAATTGCTGGGTCTTTGCCTCTCATCCGGGTTGCTGACGACACCCGATCAGGCGCGTAGTTCACTCGAGTCGCGCGCGTTCGCGTTCCGTCACGCGCTGGTGCGGGATGTCGTGCTCGGAACCCTCACCCGTGGCCGCCTCAAGGCGTTGCATCGACTCGCGTTCCTGGCCTTGCATTCGCAGCCAGGTGCTGGCGATGCGGACGCCGCGCCAGCGCTCGCTCATCACGCCTTCAAGGGCGAGGAATGGGAGCATGCGGCAAGATTCGCGGTCAAGTCGATGGCGCGCGCCATCTCGCGCTCAGCCAATCAGGAGGCCCTGCAACTGTTCGAGATGGGCGTTGAGGCATCCCGCCGTGCCGATGGCGAGTCCACGGCACAAGCCCTGGAACTCGCGCTTCGACTGGAAGCGATCGGCGCCATGATGGCTCTCGGGCACATCGACGAAATCTTCGGCAACATGGAACGCGCCGAAATCATCGCTGCGCAACTGAACGACCAACCCGCACGCGCATCGGTTTCGACGCAGACGGCGTTGTTTCTCTGGATGCGCGGGCAATTCAGCCAAAGTCTGCAGCACGCCTCACGGGGCCTGGACGCGGCCCGCCTTGCGCAACGGCGCCACATGATGATGGCAGCGCATCAGACACGCCTCATGAACTTTCACGCTCTCGGGCGGTATTCCGAGGCAGCCGCGGAAGGCCGCGTCGTGCTCGCCGGCTACGAGCCCGAGTTGGCTGAGCACTATGTCCAACCCGGATGGGCTGCCATCCCCATCATCAGCGTGTACTCGTTCTATGCCAGCACGCTGTGGCGCCTCGGCGATTGCGAAGCCGGGCTAGACGCCTGCGCCCTGGCCTACGAGATTTTGTCAAAGGTCCATCACCCGTACTCACGCCTATTGATCGACACCGTCCAAGCGCAAATCTGGATCGAGAAAGAACAGCTCGACGAAGCGGAGGCCTTGATGCGAAAGGCCGTGCAGCAATGCTTGATCCACAAGGTGCCGACCACGCTGGCCGCTTGCGCCGGGGTGCTCGGTAGTGCGCTTGCGCGCAATGGCAAGGCCTCCGAGGCTGCGACCCTGCTCGAAAAGGGTTTCGCCGATCGCATCTACGACGCAGCCGGCACCTACGGCAGGACCTTCATGCGAATCGGCCTGGGTGTCGCCTATCGCAACCTTGGAAGGCTGGAAGATGCGATCCGCGTCGGACGCAAGGCCGTCGACCAAGCCGGCGAAGAGTACGGACACAAGACGGAAGCCCTTTTCGAGTTAGCCGAGACGCTGCTGTGTGCCGGGGATGCACCTGATGCGGAGGATTGCTTCATTGAGACCTACGAGGCGGCGAGTCGTTTGGGAATGCCCTACTACCGGAAGCGCGCGGCAGCAGCCCTCGCAAATCGCAGCGACGATCGGCACCGAGCATGAAAGTCTCGACCAGCAAACCCGATACTTTACCGCCGGGCGTACGCCGCCTCTCCTATGGTGTCTTTTGTTGGCTGAATCGTCACATCATCGTCTTGCGTTGGCTTGCTGCATTTCTTCGGCGTTTTCCCTTCGTGGGCGGATGGTTCGGCGTGGCGGCGCGCGCCAGCGCCGTCAGAGGTGTGATGACGAGACCGCAAAGCTTTTCGAACAGCGCACACGCGCCCAACCTGGCTGCCGGCGACTATCTGATCGGCATGGATCCCGGCCCCACCTACGATGCCGACAAGCTTTTGCTCGACGCGCGGCTGGCCGTACTGAAGCCGACGTTGCCGGCCAGCGCCGATCAGGAAGTCCAGCGACTTGTCGCGGATCTGGAAAAGCGGGGGACCGACAAGCCGTTCGATCTCATTGAGGATTACCTGATGTGGATCGTGTTTCGCGCCATGTATCCGCTGTTCGGCTCGGCCACCGACAGGGTGGCGGCGGGCGCGCATGGCAACGTCAACGATCCCGGACTGCAACAGCAATATCTCATGGAGATCCGATACGTCGCGGGGCAGTTGCTGGCCGGCAGTTCGGCAACACTGAGGGTGCAGCGAAGGGCGGAGCTCTGTGCCGATGCGCTAAGTGCCCGTATCGCGGGCGCAAACGATGACATTCGACAAGCGTGGCAAGTGCCGGCTTCCCTCAAATTCATTGAGCGAAACGCGGTAGGACTGGCCTGGATTTCGCATCCGGTGACGGTGCAATCGGGGGCCCTGATCGTACAGGAGCTCCTGGGGCGCCCCGAGGTCCACAAGGCCTTGCGAGCGAAAGCCGCACAACTCGGACCCGCGGTTTGGCAGAATGGCAATTTTCGCGACCTGGTGCGGAACCACGTGCTCGAGCTCATGCGCTTCCGGCCAATTTTTCCGCTGCTGGCGCGCGACGTGCCGCGCGATACGGAATTCGAAACGGGCGCGCGGCAGAACGCGACGTGCTCCGGTGGCGGAAAGATGACGGTTTTGTCGATCGCCGCCATGTTCGATCCGCGCGCAGTCCCCGACAGCGGGCGGTTCTGTCCCGCGCGCAATTGGGGCAATCAGCAGGACCTGCGGTGGCTGATGTTCGGATACGGCACCCGGCAATGTCCCGCCAAGGATTACGCAGTCGAGATCCTGACCAGTGCCCTGATCGGCTTGCTCATCTTGCCTGAACTGCAACTGGCGCGTGGCGAGGGCAAGGCCATCACGTACGACGGAGCGCTGATGTCAAGCATGCGCGTGTGCTTCACCGCGCAGGCGGCAAAGGACAGCCATGCTTGAGATGGTCCGGCAGCAGATGATCTGCATCATTGCGCCATGCTGGCGCGGCGCTGTGGACTTTTCGGAGTCGGGGAGCATGTACCCCGCGCTGGAGGCACTCTTCGGGAATGTCGAGGTGGTTCAGTTCGCTTCAATCGCGCTGTTGCCAGCAAGGGCGGATTCGCAGGACCAGCTGCCGTCATTGATGCTCGAACTCGCTATCGAGGAAGGCATCAATCCGCGCGACATGCTGTACCGGCTCGTCAATCATCCGAGCGGCGCAATGTGGTCGCTCTACAGCTCGTACTGGCCCGGCGCTGGTCCTGCCCTCGAGAGCGAGCGCAACGGGCAATTGCTCGACAGGCTGATGGAGTGGCTCAGTATCGCCGATGGCGGCTTCGTCGGCGCCCGCGACCGAACGGCCCGGCAGATCAAGAAGGAGCAGGAGCTCCTTAAATGGACGCGAAGTGAGGCGCGTGCCCTGAAGGCGACGAAACAGTACGGCGCGGACCGCGCGTCGTTCGCGCTCGCGCTCGCCCGACGGGCATCCCAGGATCCGCGCTTCGAATGGGCGATCGAGCCTGCGCCGCGATCCTATTGGCGTGGGAAGGGTGCGAGCATCTCCGCGAAGGTCGGCTATGTGCTCGTGATGTTCGGCTTGTGGCTGGCCGCGGTCTGGCTGGTGGGCGCGCTGCCAAGGGGGGTGATCGGCGCCTACACCTGGCTCTTCGGCGCACCGCATTCCGCCGTACAGTCCGTGGTGGACGTCGTAAGCAGCGTGAGCTGCTGGGTGCTGGGCGTGAGTATCCGGGGTGTGCTGGCCTTGATCGCGCTCGGATATTTGTGGTGGTTGTTCCTGATCGCGCTGCCGCCACTGGCTGCCCCCTGGAGGCGCTGGCTGGACAGTGTCCTTCGCGAGCTCGAACGGCCGACGGAGACGTGGTCATCATTGTCCACCTATGTGGTCGGCTGGATCGTGGGCGTGCCGCTGGTCTTGGCGGTCACCGCGTGCGCGGTGGTCTTCACCTTCCGTCCCGACGTTATCGTAGACGCAATCCAGGCATTGACTTCGAAGGTTCCTGGATGGAAGCTTGTCTTCATCGGCGTGATCGCGATCGCTGCGCTGATCTGTGTCGCTGCCTTGTTTGCCTGGATCAATCGCCGGTTTGCTAAGCTCAGCACCTGGTTCTTTCATCCGCACGAAGACGACGTGCCTCGTGCCCAACAGGTTCATCCGTCGATCGACGAGTGCGAAGCGCTCTTGGCCGACAGAATCGCACACATGTTCAGCCTGACGGATATCCGTAGTCCGAACGCTTGGAGTGCCTGGTGGATCCGGGCATCCCTGCGCATCGTGACGCTGTTTGGACGGGTGTCCTTCACCGGGGGACGTCTGGGTGATGCACCGGGCATCCATTTCGGCCACTGGCACATCATCGAGGGCGGCCGCCGCTATCTGTTCTGCTCGAATTATGACGGCAATTTTGGCGGCTATCTCGACGATTTCATCAATGGCGCGACGATCGGGACCACGTTGGCCTGGCGATGGACCACGCTCAAGCCGCGGCAATCGGCGGCTGTCGGTCAGCCGGATGTCAAGGCGGAGCGCAGCTTCCCACCGACGCGATTCGTCGCCTTCCGCGGCGTGAAGTGCGAGTTGAAGTTCAAGTCCTACGCTCGCGATAGCATGCTCCCGCATCTGTATCACTTCGAGGCACGCAACGCGACGATCGACGAGATCGACCTCGCGACCGGCCTTCGAGACGCCTTGTTCGGCGAACGCAATGACAAGAATGACGACCTGATCATGAGGGCGATCGAATCATGAAAGTGCCGCATCTCTCGGAGCAACTGGACGATATTCAGGGAATGCTCGGGACTGGCTATGGCTGGTTGCACAGCAGCCGCTTCTGGCTGCTGACGATCAAGGACGGCCGCGAGAACGATGCCCGGGCGTGGCTCGCAGGATTCGTCCGAGGCGGATTGGTCGTCAGCGCCGCGCGCGTCCGGGAATCGAGAACGCATCCGGTTGAAAAGGCTGCGGCGATCGCGTTCAGCTATTCGGGGATCACAAAGCTAGGGTGCAAGGAAACCGAAGCGCATCCGTTCCCGACCCCGTTTCGAAGTGGCATGGGCAGCGACTTGCGCGCGTTGCTTTTGAGAGACAGGCCCCGGCAATGGCATTGGTCTGATGTTGATGATGCCGTCTGCGGCCCCGTGCATGTTTTGATTGCCGAATGGGCACCGCGAGGCGCCGAGCCCCTGGTTTCGGATATTGACGAGGACGTGTTCTGCATCATCAAGATCGACAACGACCCATGCGCATTCCAGAAAAGAGAAGGCGATACAGAAGAGAAATTGCGCGAGTCGTTCGGGTTTCGCGATGGCCTTGCACAGCCGGTGATCCGCGGCCTCAGGGAAGAACAGGGTGCCGGGCTCAAACAGGCCATTCAAGATGCCGGTCCCCTGTATGAAGATCGCGTCGTCGCTCCCGGAGAGTTCATTCTAGGCTATCGCAACGAGTACAACGAACTCACCTACTGTCCCAACGTGGAGGGGTGGACGGGCGACGCCAGGTATACTGGCGGCCGCTTCGCCCTGAACGGAAGCTATCTGGCTGTCCGTCAGATCGAGCAGAACGTGGAGGCGTTTCGCGCATTCGAGAAGGCGAACGGCAAGGAAATCTGCGAAAAGCTGATGGGGCGTCGGAAGAACGGCCTGCCGCTATCGTGGAAAGGCGACCCCAACATTCCGGTGTCGGATTCGCGGGCCGATGCATTTCGTTTTCGTGTCGAAGACGCGAATGGCTTCGGTTGTCCCAAGGGTGCCCATATCCGCCGGGTAAACCCGAGGGACACGATGGGCGTCGATGTGCAATCGAGCATCAAGTCGACCAAGCTCCACAGATTGCTTCGCCGTGGCCGGCCCTATCTCGAGAAGACCGAGAGCCAAGCGCCGCGCAAAGGCATCTTCTTCATCGCGTGCAATGCAGATCTCGACCGGCAGTTCGAGTTCATTCACCAGCGCTGGGTGCGCAACTTTCGTTTCGGGGATCTTCACCACGAGAATGATCCGATCGTGGGCTCAACTGAGGTCCCCAAAACGTTCACCATCCCGCGATTACCGAGTGGCGACGAAATGTCCCTGGCGGCACTGACCCGAACGCTGGGAGGTGGCTACTTCTTCCTTCCCGGGATCAAGGCGCTCGAATTCATCGCGGAGCATGGTGCCCGCCCGGCCCTCACCGACCCTGGTTAAGCCGCTGGAGTTCCTGTTCGGTCAGTTCGATCAGGAACTTGCTGCCGCACCGGTCGGACGGAGCTCGAGCCGTACCGACGCTGCAAGTGGCGATCGTGCCACCTTAGCAATCGAATACAAAACATCATCTACTCGCTTCTCGAACCCAATCTTGCGTTTCACCGACGCATCGCCGAAGCCGCTGGGAATGATCTTGTCGCGTACATTGGGGTACATTGGGAACATGCTGTTTCTCGCGCTGAGGGAATCAATTAAGCTCAGTAGCCTGCATCCCCAATGCGCATGCGCTTTCCTTGCCGCGGCACAAGGCCATTCTCACCGCGATAGTGAATCGCGATCCCCAGGCGGCGCGACCTTGCTACTCTGCCGCAGTTGGAAGAAACACACGAAGACTTAACGCACGTACTCGGATCTGCGATCGAACTTGCGTGAAGCGGATTGGAGTGATCTCGGTTTCTGCTTAGCCCGAACTTCCCCTTGAGGAGCGACGTAAGCAGTTGATCTGGGGTGTAATTCCAGCAGGCGTGGCGGTGGGTCTGCCTACATTATGGGGCGATAGGGATACCGAGCCGATTGAAGACGTCTTGTTGTAGAGGGGTTGGGCTTGCGAGCATTGCGGCCGGGGCGTCCTTGCCGATGCGCACGATGTTGCGTGTGAGGGTGGCGAGATCCTGCAACAGCGTGCGGAAGCTGTGGACGGGCCGGCCATCGTGGGTACGCTTGCGGGTAGCCTTGGTCCTGGCGGCGGCCGAGACTCTGGCCTTGGCGACGGGCGACACGCGCACGGCCTCGGCGGCCTCGCGGTCGTGATCATCGAACAGGACCGGGGCCAGCGTGCTGCGCATGTGCCAGACGATGTAATAAGCGAGCATGCAGAGGAAGACGTGGGCGCGCACGCGGCCAGCGAGGCGATGGTGGATCGGGCGCACCTCCAGTTCGACGGTCTTGATGGTACGGAAGGCGCGTTCGACCTGGGCCAGGCTCTTGTAGGCACGCACCGTGGCGGTGGCGTCAAGGCTCTCGGCCGGCACATTGGTCCGTAGCACATAGAAGCCGTCGAGCGACGCTTCATCGGCGATGGCATCCTCGATGCGAGTGAAGTCGAACGAGGTGTCGGTGATGACGAGGTGGAAATGCTTGGCCATCTTGCGCTTGCCCAGCACGGCGCCGACCTTCAGACCGATCGCATCCCGGCCGTGCAAGGGGTTGCGCTGACGCTGCACGGCGGCCTTGACGCGGGCGAGATCCTTCTCGGTCGCCGCCAGCAACTCGCCGCGCTTGCGCCGGCGCTCGTCGGCCAGATCCGGGTTGCGGCACACGATCAGGCGCTCGCCGGGGAAGTCCGGTGACGTGATCTCGGCGATGTCGCGATCGTCGAACAGCGATAATTGCAGCGGGCCGCCGTCCTCGGCGAGCTTGCGGATCGCTGGCGCCCGCAGAGCGGTGACCCAGTCGAGCCCGGCCGGCTTCAGATCGGCTTCGATACGGGCGCTGGTGATCATGCCGCGATCGCCGACCAACACCACACGCGACAGCTTGAAGCGGGCCTTCAGTTTGTCGACTTGCGCGGCCAGCGTGCTCGGGTCGGCGGTGTTGCCTTCGAACACCTCCACCGCCACCGGGCAGCCGTCGGCGGCGCACAGCAAGCCGAACACGATCTGCAGCTTGTCGGAACGACTGTCGCGGCTGTAACCATGCCGCGCCAGTTCGCAATGACGCCCCTCCAGATAGCTGGAGGTGAGATCGTAAAGCACCAGCGAGCCGTCACGCAGATGGCGCTTGGCGAGCGTCGCCTCGATCCCCGGTTGGGCCGTGCCGAGCATGTCGAGCGCTTCGTAAAGCTCGTCCTCGTCGACGGCGCCGAGATCGAGCAGTTCGCCCAGCGAATGGGCCGCCGTCGCCTCGCTGAGTTGGCGCGCCGTGGCCAGCTTGGCGGCCGGTTCGATCACCCGCGCCACGATCAAGGCCAAAGCCAGCTTGGCCAACCGCCTGGGCTTGTCCGGGACAAGGTGATGCAGTCCGAGTTTGCGCGCCATGCCGAGCACCGCGGCCACGTGGCCATGTGGCAGCGAGCGCTCGATCCGCAGTTGCTCGGCCGGCGAGACCAGTTCCTCGCCCTTCAGAACGCGGCGCAGCGCATTGATCTTGTCGTCCGGCCAATGCGATAGGTTAGCCAGCGTGCGCGACTTGACCTTGTCACCGTCGCGATAGCTCTCGCGCAACAGGATCGCGGGCGGTGAGTTGCGGTTCGGAATGCGGGCCACGAACATGTCGGAATCGAATCACAGAACCGCGCCATTCGCAAGCCAAAAAGAAGCACTTACATGCCTACACAATCAGCCAGATCCAAACTTCTCAAATCCTCTCAACGCTCTAACAAAAATGCCGAGGGGAAGTTCGGCTTAGCGACCCCGTGCCGCGCGGCGGTCGAGAAGCGCATCCTCGAGCGCCTGTCCACGCAGTCTGCCAGTCGCCTCGCAGAGTTGCTGCCTCACCGCTGGCAGCCATCAGCAACACGCTGATCCGCGGACCGTCGTCGAGACGGGATCACCGCTCGGCGACATTTGCCTTGTCGCCCCATTCATACGGGGGCTAACCTCAACACAGTGGCACTTACGCGTGCGCTCGACAGCTCTATGGATAAGTTCAAATCCCCGGCCCGCAACTCCGATTCTTGCGATTGGTTGAACAGGAAATCCCCAAGCTCGTTGCCTGAGCTAGACCACCCTGGAATTCCCCAAGGTAAGTGAAAGGTCTTTGATTTCAATGAATTTTGCCAATTCCAAATCCTCAGAAACTATCATTGGATTACATGGGCTATTTTCGCGATTGGCAAACCCGGCATACCTTCATCCAAAGCTTCATTGCCCACCGTCGGACCTTTGAAAAAGATGCGTTCAACCCGCCTGCTTCCCACGAAGCCTATTGTGTCCGCTATGCGCAGATCCGTGCACGCACTCGTAAAGGCGAACTGCCGGCTGGTGGGCGAGCTTTTTCGGATTTCGAAGTTACCCGCCTAACCAACACCACGCCGGACGACTGGGAGTAAGTCGTTTGCTTAGATCATATGTTAGATGGTCCGGTGGTCCTCTTAGATGCTTAGATACTCTTCTTAGATGGCCTTAGATGGCCGTCCTGGTCCTGTAGCATAGCGAGACGGAACACGGCTCCCACCGTGCTGCACAAGCGGGTTGCGGTCTCGTGCCGTCCACGCCTTTCCATCTCACAGCGGTCACTATGCGTCGCTATGGGATTGACAAATCCAAATTCAGCTTGGGGCCGACGCGAGGGTCGATATCGCCGTAATCGGCGCTCCGAGGGGGATGGCTCGGCCGAACCCATGGTCGATTTTCCGGCCTAGACGCGCACAACTCTGGACGTTGAAAGAGGTATGGTATCGTCGGGATTGCTTTTCGTGCCCGACGCTGAAGCGGAATCGCAAGGAGCCACATCGGATGGAGATCAATGGTCGAGACCTCAAACGAACGGCCGAGCTTCTTTT
>WNFC01000918.1_pt1 | contig 29794 bp, 19 predicted proteins | sample 5400541 | NCBI WGS metagenome assembly WNFC01 (sample SAMN13153342, study PRJNA577476) | soil metagenome | isolation source: 120 cm saprolite under Douglas fir tree site 2 hole 2 replicate 1 | place: USA:California | collected 2015-04-18
AAGTTGCGCATGGTCATTGTGTCTCACTTGCGATGCGTACTCGACGAAGTCGAGGGCTCCGCTGCGCATCTGTTGACAACGGTTTTGCCGCCTCGCCAACAGCGCTATCTCGTAGCAAAACGCGACAAGTACGAAGAAGGCGTGCGCAACTTGATTGCTGGGGGCATTCGAACGGGAGAATTTGCTCCGTGCGATCTGGCTCTGGCGACGCGCGCCATGCTTGGAGCCCTGAACTGGAGTGTGCAATGGTTCAGTCCGCAAGGCCCTCTAACCGCCGCGGAGATTGCGGAAAGATTTGCAAACTATCTGATCCGAGGTTTGCAGGCCAAACCAGACGCTCCACAGCGGTTGTCCTTCGATGGGAAAACGCATCGCAGAATACTAGAGCGCATCCCGAAGATTCGAAAAGACGCGCTTCGGCCAGCTAAATTCCTCGCGAGGTGATTGATCGTGACCACGCTGCCCATTGAATCGCAAAAGACATCGCAAGTACGATTTACATTGAACGGCGAAGAAACCGATGTTGCATTCGCGCCTTACAAGACGTTGCTGGAGGTACTGCGCGAGGATCTCGGTCACACCGGAACAAAACACGGCTGTGAGCTCGGAGAGTGTGGCGCCTGTGCCGTCCTTCTGGATGGCAAACCCGTACTTTCTTGTCTCGTGCTCGCGCTCGAGTGCGGCGGAAAGCAAATACTGACTGTCGAAGGCCTCGGCGAAAACGGAAACCTTCATCCTCTACAGGATGCTTTCGCCGACCTCGGTGCGGCGCAGTGCGGCTATTGCACGCCAGCTATTCTGGTTACCGCGAAAGCTTTGCTGGATCACAATCCACACCCCACGCGGGATCAGATCCGTGAGGCGATCTCCGGCAACTTGTGCCGCTGTACCGGCTATCTTCAGATTTTCGAAGCCGTCGAAGCCGCGATGCTCAAGATCGCTGGCCAGAACCGCTCTATAACGTAGTTTGCGCAAAGGGGCAAGAACAGGCCCGCAGGAGGGCGCATGGCGAATGAAAAAGTTTCGCGAATGAAACCAATTGGTGCTCTGAAAGCCAACGGAGACAAGCTTCGCGTGATCGGTGTTCCCCGTCGCAGAGTCGATGCGCGCGCGAAAGTGACAGGCCAAACACGCTTCGCCGACGATATTTTCCTGCCTCGCATGGTGCACTGCAAGCTACTGCGTTCGCCGCACCCTCATGCGCGAATCCGAAAAATCGACATGTCGCGCGCTGCCGCTCACCCCGGAGTGTATCTGGTCCTGACCGGCAAAGACGTTCCCATCCAGTACGGGATTCTTCCCGTAAGCCAGGACGAACAAGCTCTCTGCGTGGATCGCGTGCGCCATGTGGGTGATCCCGTCGCCGCCGTCATCGCTCGCGAGGAGTTGACTGCATTTGAAGCGTTGGACTTGATCGATGTCGATTATGAAATTCTAAAAACGATCTGCGATCCCGAGGAAGCACTTGCAACACCTGAGCCGCGGATTCACGAATACGGCGAGGCGGGAAACATCCATAAACTTGTCGCCCTGGAGTTCGGGAACGTGCAGGAAGGCTTTGCCGAAGCAGATGAAATCTTCGAAGACACTTTTTTCTTTCAGGGGAACACACATCTTCCCATCGAGCAGCACGCTTCGGTAGCCATCAAGGACCCCGACGGAAAGCTGACCATTTGGTCCAGCACACAGACTCCTCACTATCTCCATCGCGCACTGGCCAAAGTGCTCGAAATGCCGCCTGCTCACATTCGCGTGATCGCCACGCCGAATGGCGGCGGTTTTGGCGGCAAAAGCGATCCGTTCAATCATGAAATCGTTGTAGCCAAAGCCGCGCTGATGCTCGACCGGCCCGTCAAGATTTGCCTGACGCGAGAAGAAGTTTTCTATTGTCACCGCGGCCGCCATCCTGTCCTGATGAAGTTCAAAACCGGCGTCAAAAATGACGGCACGATCACCGGAATGCATCTCCAGACGCTGATCGACGGCGGCGCCTACGGCTCCTATGGTGTCGCGAGTACTTTCTATTGCGGCGCATTGCAAACCACCACCTATCACATTCCGCGTTATCGCTACGACGGTTGCCGCACTTTTACGAACAAACCGCCCTGCGGACCCAAGCGCGGGCATGGCACTCCTCAGCCGCGTTTCGGTCAGGAAGTCCAACTCGACAAGATCGCCGAGAGACTTAAGATTGATCCCGCAGATCTGCGGCTACGCATCGTCGAATCTTCGAACGCCGTGACCGCCAATTTCTTCCGCCTCGGAACAGTAAATCTTGTCGAGTGCATTCGCCGCGTCGTCAAGGCCTCCGACTGGAAAGAGCGATTCCGCAAGCTGCCCCAGGGCCGCGGCGTCGGCCTGGCTTGCTCCGCTTATCTGACGGGCGCCGGGCTTCCGATCTACTGGAACAAAATGCCGCACTCAGGAGTGCAGCTCAAATTCGACCGCAGCGGCGGCGTCAGTATTTTTTGCGGCGCGACGGAGATCGGGCAGGGATCGGACGACGTTCTTGCCGGAATCGTTGCCGAAGTCCTGGGCATCGACACCTTCGACATCCGTCTCTTCACCGGCGACACCGACCTCGGACCCGTGGATCTCGGATCCTATTCGAGCCGCGTGACATTGATGGCGGGAAACGCAGCACTGCAAGCCGCGGAACGCGGAAAAGCAATCATCGCCGAGTCAGTTGCAGAAAAACTGGAAGTACCGAAGGAACGCCTGCGCTTCGCTGACAAACGCGTATTTGATTCCGCCGCGCCCGAAAAGGGCTTCACTTTCCAGGAAGCTGTTTGCCTGGCGGAAGCCCGCTCCGGCACCATTGGCACTGTTGGCTCCTACACTCCGCCGAAGTCTCCCGCGTTATACAAAGGCGGTGGCGTAGGGCCGTCTCCAACCTATTCCTACTCCGCTGCGGTCGTCGAAGTCGAAGTGAACCCGATCACGGGCTGGATCACTGTTCCAAGAATCTGGATCGCGCACGATATCGGCCGCGCGTTGAATCCCCCACTTGTGCGCGGCCAAATCGAAGGCAGCGTCTATATGGGGCTCGGCGAAGCACTCATGGAAGAGCAGGAGTTTCGCCGCCTTCCGAAAAAACTTTCTCATGCCCTAGTTCATAAATTCCCTTCGATCCTGGAATACAAGAGCCCGACTTCGCTGGACATGCCCGAAGTAATCGCGGAACTGATCGAGGAACCCGATCCTCGCGGCCCTTTTGGCGCAAAGGAAGTCGGCCAAGGCCCACTGCTGCCAATCATGCCGGCGGTGGCCAACGCCGTCTACGACGCTGTGGGAGTGCGGATCGATGAAATTCCCGTCACTCCGGAAAAAATCATGAAAGCGCTTGCCGAAAAGAAAGCCGGCCGCGAACCACGTTATGGACCGACCCATTTCCCACACGTCGATTGGCCGGAGGCTCTGCGCGTTCCTCCACCATGGGAAGGCGGCGACGGCAACGCGGTGAACGATGTTCCCCGGCGCGCAAGTGCTCGCCCGGAGAAAGAAAAGGTACTCGCACCATGATGCGCCTGCCTCTTTTCGAATTCCGCGCGCCGCGCACGCTGGAGGAAGCCGCACGCATTCTGGACGGCGAGAGAACATACGCGATGCCGCTCGCGGGCGGCACGGACCTGCTGCCGAACATGAAACGCCGGCAACAGGTGCCGCGGACACTCATGAGCCTGCGTCACATTGAGAACTTGAGCAAAATCGAATTCAGTCAGTCCGACTCACGGCTCGGCGCGTGCCTCACACTCTCCGATATCGCGGGAGATCCGCGCTTTCGAAATGGATTGACCGCGTTGGCGCAAGCAGCTTCGCTGGTGGCCACTCCGCAGATTCGAAATATGGCCACGCTCGGCGGAAACATTTGCCTGGATACGCGCTGCAATTACTACGATCAAAGCTACGAGTGGAGAAAGGCCATTAATTTCTGCCTGAAAAAAGATGGCACCACTTGCTGGGTCGCGCCGGGAAGTGCGAAGTGCATGGCGGTCTCCTCGACGGACACGGGCCCAGCTCTGATGGCGCTAGGCGCGCGGGTCCTTCTGGTGTCGCGCTCCGGTGAGCGCGAAGTCCTTCTGTCTGACCTGTACAACAACGATGGGATCGACTACATCAAGCGCCGGCCCGATGAAATCTTGGCAGAAATCCTGCTGGATTCTTTGCACGGATGGAAAAGCACCTACTGGAAACTGCGACGTCGTGGCTCGTTCGATTTTCCCGTGCTGTCTGTCGCAGCGGCGGCGCGCCTCTCCAAAAATAATGTCGTCGAGGAGACCCGCATTGTCGTGGGATCGGCCTCCTGCCGTCCACTGGCCGCCCAAGAAGCGGCAAGATTTTTGCTCGGCCGGACATTAGACCAGCGCGCCATCGAAGAAGCCGCTGCCCTCGCGGCGCGAATCGCCAAGCCGCTGGATAACACGGATTTCGACATGACCTGGCGGAAGAGAGTCACCACCGAATTTGTGACTTACGCTTTGCGCGAGCTGCGCGGCGATGATGTGCGGGCCGAGCGCGAGAGCTTCACCCGCTGCACTTTCGAATAGTCAGTTCGGATTCTCAAGAAGCAGCGCAATTCCCTGCCCGCCCCCAATGCAGGCCGACGCTATGCCGTAGCGCAGATGCGAACGTCGCAGTTCTCTCGCGAGTGTAAGCGCGAGCCTGACACCAGTGGCCGCAAGTGGATGACCGATCGCAATCGCTCCGCCATTTACATTGAGTTTGTCGCGGTCGAGCTGCAACTCGCGCTCAACGGCGATGAGCTGTGCCGCAAATGCCTCGTTGATCTCGAAGCGATCGATCTGATCGAGCGAAAGCCTCGCGCCTTCAAGGACTCTTCGAATCGCCGGCGCCGGGCCTATGCACATGTTTTCGGGAGGCACTCCGACTGCGGCGACCGCCACGATGCGCGCGAGCGGCCGCACACCTTTCGATTCCGCATACGCACCTGACCCAACCAATGCCGCCGCCGCGCCATCCACAATCGCGGAGCTATTACGTCCAGTCTGCACTCCGCCAAAGGCAGGCCGTATCTTCGAGAGCGCTTCGAAAGAAGAGGGACGAATGTGGGTATCCGTCGAAAGGCTTTCCACACCTTTGGGCAGTTGAATGCCTCGCGGGTTGTAGCCGCTCAGCTCGAAAGTTTCACTCACGAGAGGAACGATTTCTCCCGAAAGGAAGCAACTCTTTTGTGCCGCGAGGGCGCGCGAGAAACTTAATTCGGCGAAACGGTCTGCGTCTTCACGCGTGATCTTATACTTCGCGGCAGCGGCTTCCGCCGTTTCACCCATTGTAACGCCGGGGGCAGTATCCAGAAGGGCTTCCCACAAGAAATCCTTGAACTCCACCTGGCCCATGCGAAAGCCGCCGCGGTGGGTATACGCGGCAACAGGATTGCGGCTCATGGATTCGGCGCCAACGCAAAGACCGAGATCAATTTTCTTCAACGCGATGGCATCGGCAGCCTGGCTGAGTAGTTCGATGCCCGTGCCACAAACGCGCTGAACGAACAGCGCGGGCCGGTCAATCGGTACACCAGAGTACAGTCCGATGTGCCGCGGCAACAGGTAAGCATCGAAGCTCGTCTGCGCCACGCTTCCGGCGATGACCGAGCCCACGTCCTCAGGAGCAATCTTTGCGCGTTCGAATGCCGCCCGTGCGACTTTGATTCCCAAGTCGATGGGTGAAACGAGGCCCAAAACTCCATTGTAATCCGCGAAAGGAGTTCTCACTCCATCCAGCAGCCAGGTGTCGCTGTAAGCGCTGAAGAGTCCGTTTGCCGCAGTACGCATGACTCACTTCTATTTTCACTCAGAGTTGCCGCAGAAAAATCGTGTATGTGCGAGTGGGTGGAACTTTTTCTGATAGAAAAAACGACGGCCCCCACCCGAATCTTTTCGAATCCCCGGCTGGCGGACAAAGGCGGCGGGCAATTCGTGATTTGCCCGCGGCCGTTCTCTGCGAGGTTAGAACGTGTACCTGAACGACAGCTGGAACTGACGCGCGTTAAACACTTTTCTTGGCTTGCCGAAGTCCGGATTCGGGAACGGAACACCACCGGTGCAGGATCCGATGAACGACAACGGGCTGGTCTGAATCTTCTTCGAAACGGCATCGTTGTAACTGTGAGGCGCCGTGCCGCAGAAGTCAGGCGAGGTATAAACGGAATCCACCTCGTCAACGTTGTCCCGGTTCATGATGTTGAACGCGTCCGCCGCTAGCTCCAATTTTTGGCGCTCGCGGAAGGAGAACGACCGCGAAAAGCGCAGGTCAACCGTCTTCAACTTGTCGCCCCAGTAGGTATTGCGGGCGGAAAGCCCGACGCGGTCGGTCACCGGGTTGGTATCGTTGTTGGCGTCATGTCCCACGAAAATGGTGAAGGGGCGAGCACCCTGAAGAGTAACGATGCCGCTGACCTCCCAATCCCTCAAGGCGATGTTGGTGTCCTTGGATTTTGGGGTCGCTGCGGTGAAGTTCGCCAGGAAACGATGCCGAACGTCCTGGTTGGAATTCGCGCGCTCCAAAGATCTGTGGTACAGATCCTGGGGTGTGCTGACAAAGGTGGTAAAGGTTCCGTCGTCCAGGGTTTTTGAGAACGTATAGTTGGCGTTGAGCCGGAAATACTGACCCACCTTCTCGCTCGCGGAGAATGTCACGCCATGGTAAACGCTGTTCCCGCTGTTGTCCGTGTAGTAGATCAGACCAACGGGGATCATCACGCTCTGGAAAAAACTCTTGCCGGGCGTAAAATCGGCGGGAGGCGGAGTGTAATTGCCAAATGCGTTCGATCCGCACTGATACCAGCCGGTTGTCACACTCGGGCTACTACCGGGGGGATTTGCAGTGTTTTCCGGGCAGACGTTCAAGTTCTCCGCGCGCACCTGATGGTGCGCGGACACGAACAGATAGCCGACGTTGAGGACCACTCCATGACCGACTTCCCGGTCAATTTCGAGACTGCCCTGCTCGGCATAGGGCATCTTGCTGGCTCGTTCCACTGTGCCGTCACCCACAGTTGAGAACTCGCCTTTCGTAACGTCGGTAACCAGCGCGACCGGCTTATAAAGGCCATTGGCGAGCAAGTTCTCAGCCACATCTGCCGGTTGCGGACCAAAAGGATTGGCGCCTGGAATAAAAGGCAACTGGTTCAGGGCATACGTAGCATTGAACGCGCCATCCCGAATACCGGGCAAGGGGAAATTTCCTCCTGCTGGGCAATTCGCAGTGGGTGCCACGCAAACAAATGTTGTTGGCCGCTGCGGATGCGTGACGAAGAAGAACCCAATGTTATAGCGGTCGTTGAAGAGACCGAAGCCAGCGCGAATAACCGTGTGTTTATCCGGAGAATACGCCAATCCGACTCTCGGCTGGAAGGCCTTATAGTAGCTGTTAACGGTATCGCCGAGGCCCGTCTCATAATCCCAGCGCATTCCATAGTTCACGGTGAACTTGGAAGTCAGGCGCCATTGGTCTTGCACGAAAAGTCCGACATAGCCGTGATTCCTATCGGAGAAGTAATTCTTAGTCTCACTAGGCAGATAGGCGTTATTCCAAGTCAAAGGCAAAGGAAAAGACGGTGCCGTGGCAGCCGTGCCATCAACCGCAGAGTTGTCTGCCGATCCAAGGGGAGATGGCCAGAACACAACCGGCACGCCATTCGAAAAATCTGCGGGATTAGGGCCAGTATTTACGGGAAACGGAGGAAGTGTTGCGTTCTGCGGGCCGAGCGCAAGAGGACACGGTCCCTCAGCAGGATTTGACGCTAGGTAACTGGGGTCTCCTGGTTGGAGCGCCGGATCTTGAACGTGATGTACATAATTGGCGAAATCCACAAGGCAATTCACACCTGGCAGAACAATGCGCATGGGAGAAAATCCCGGCCAGATAATGTGGTTGTTAACGTGATTGTAGTCCACGCCGAACTTCGCCAGATGTGAGCCCTTGACCCAATAAAGGGAGTCCGCAAACTGACCACGGCTCTCATACGTGGCATCGAAGATGCCGAAGTTATGACCCATCATGACCTCGTTCACCAGGTCCAGGTTCGGTTGGCCGGTGGCGCCGGGGTACGTGGAGTGACGCCGCGCATACTGCGCAAGTACTGTGTTCACCAGATTGGGTTTCAGCTGCGATGACACGGTCCCCACCAGAGATTGATCCCGCAGGAAGTTATTGTGCCCGCTCGAGGACGCCGCGAGACCGCCACCGTCGAGGGTGTCGCCCACAAGAACATTAAGATTCCGCGCATCCTCGACGTTGAAGCGCACTGAGAGTCGATTGTCTTTGTTGATTTGGTGGTCGAGTTTGAAGAAACCTCTGTCGGAATCCTGTGTTTTCAGAGTGCTTTCTTGCTCGGGAGAAATTCCGAGCAGTGCTTTCGCCTGGTTAATCAGGTTGAAATTTGCCAGCAAGGTGGGTGATTGAATGGCCGCTTCCCCGCGGCGCTGCCCTTCGTAATTCAGAAAGAAGAAGGTCTTGTCCTTCTTGATTGGACCGCCAAGCGTACCGCCAAACTGGTTCTGCCGGAACGTATTCGGCACCGAATTACCAGAGACGGGCAAGATCCCCTGTTGCAGGAGGTTGTGCTGGTTGAGAGCGCTGTTCTCTACGTAATCGTAAAGCGAACCGTGCAGGTCGTTGGTGCCGGATTTGGTAATGATGTTGACTATGCCACCCAAGGCGCGGCCCTGCTCGGCCCCGAAACCATTATTGACCACACGAAATTCGCTGACCGCTTCCTGGGAAGGCGTGCCGCGCTGCGAGCCGGTAGCGGTGTTGATAGTGTCCGCGCCGTCCACAGTGACGAGGTTACTGAAGTCGCGCATGCCGCCGAAGGAGATGCGCGTGACTTCCGATTCAGTAAACGTGGACTGGAGACTAGTACGGCCGGTGGTGACGCCGGGGGTCAGCAGGACGAAGTCGGTGAAGAGCCGCCCGCTGATCGGTAGAGATTCGATCTGGTTGGTGCTGATCACTTGGCTCACTTCCGTGCGCGTCGGCTCCACGGGCGGAGTCTCGGTGGTGACAATCACCTTCTCCGCGCTCGCCGCCACCTTCACGGTAACGTCAATTGTGGCCACCTGACCCACCGTTAGAACGATGCCCTTTTGCGTGGATCTCGCAAACCCAGGAGCTTCGGTCGTCAACTCGTACCGTCCGGGAGGCAGGCTGGCGATTACATATAGACCGTTGTCATTCGAAACTGTTGAATACGTGCGATTGGTTTCAGTTTCGCGCAAGGAGACGGCGGCTTTCGCGACGGTGCCTCCGCTCTCGTCACGGACAGACCCGTTCAATTGCGCCGCGCTGCCGCCGAGCTGCGCGAATGCTGGCTTCGCCAAACTCCCGAGAACCACCACTCCCAGAACGCCCAACAATCCTAAACGTCGCTTCATGCCTCACCCCCTATGGAAACGACTCGAATCGCCAGTTCATTCAAACAATTCGAACAATCAATTCTTAGCTGCAGTTTTCCAGATTCACGCCGTCTGTTGAGCAGGTCTATCGCCCCCCGTGCCCGCTGTCAAGACTTCATTCGAACAGACGTGCGAATACCGCCTGAAAATTATCCCTCTTGTCCAATCGTTTCGAAACGCGATCGCAACAACTCCAAATCCCGCATTCTCGTCCATGGTCGACTCTCTTCCCGATTCCTCGCGTTGTCGGCCACTTTCAATGCACAGACCGGTCCACTCCTGCCCAATAAGGCTTTCGAATGGAATTTTTGTCGGTCTTGGCGGCCGGAGTTTTGGGGATTTCGCGCCAGAACTCAACGGACTTCGGTGATTTCACTCCGCCAAGACGCGCTTTGCAGTGCGTGATGATTGCTTCTTCTGTCAGGGATTCATCCTCGCGAAGCACGACAATGGCCTTAACTGCTTCGCCCCATTTTTCATCCGGCACTCCGATCACGGCACATTCGCGCGCTTGTGGAAGCTCCATGACACACGCTTCCACTTCCGCGCAATACACATTGAAGCCCCCGGTGATGATCATGTCTTTCTTGCGATCGACTATGTAGTAGAAGCCATCGTCGTCTCGGTACCCGACGTCCCCGGTATGGTGCCAACCGTGGGTCCAGATTTCCGCCGTCGCGTCTGGCAAATCGTAATAACCAGCACCTACAAGAGCGCCCCGCGCGACGATTTCACCCGTCTTGAAGGGAGGAAGGATTTTGCCATGGTCATCCATGATCGCCAGGCGCACCGAAAGCGTGGGGCGGCCACAGCTCCGTAATCGCTCCGGGTGATCGCCCGCGGCAGCCGTCGCCACCGTCGCCGGATCGAGAAACGTCATATACATGGGCGCTTCGGTCTGTCCGTAGGATTGGCACAGGCACGGGCCGAAAACCTCAACGCCCTTCTTAAATTTGTCCGGCGAGACGGGCGCGGCAGCGATCAAGAACCGCCGCAAACTCGAATAGCTGAATTCGCCGAGCCGGGGATTCGCAACCAGCGCGTAGAAAGCGGTAGGCGGCAGAAAAATGTGCGTGACGCGGTATCGCTCGATGCTCTGCAGCACTTCGAGCGCGTCGAACGCGGGCAGCACAACGTTCGTAGCTCCGAGCGAGAACATCGCGAAGGCTACCACTCCCGCGGCATGCGAAAGAGGCGCGGTACACAAGCACACGGGCTCAATGTCATCGCAGCGCAGATTCTGATGCGCCAACTCCGTCATCGTGCCCCAGGAGAGGTTCGTCACCATCACACCCTTAGCGGGGCCCGTCGTGCCCCCGGTGGGAACCAAACCAGCAAGCCGCTCCAGATTGCCGTGCGCGTCGCCCCATTCGACCTCTTCCGTGCCATCGCCTCGTTGCATGAAAGAATCCAGCGAGGGATCGCCGTCCGTTTCCGAATCAATGCAGACGAAATGGCGCAACGACCGCACCTGGGCTTTGATGTCAGTCACTTGCTCCCGGAAGTTGCTGTGGTAAAACAGCCAGGAAGTTCGCGAGTAGTTCAAGAATTGGACGTTCGCTTCCAGAGCGTTTCTGTAATTGACCGGGACCCACACGCCGCCGGCGCGCATTAGTCCCAGCATGCAAAGCAAAACCCGCGCGTCGTTGGGCGAAAAAATCGCCACGCGCTCCTCGCCGCGCAATCCGGCGGACCACATCGCCTGCGCTATTCGCTGGCTTGCTTCGCGCGCCTGGCGATAGGAATACTGCGCGATACGATCCAGGATCGCGATTCTGTCGGGGAAAGCTTCCGCTCCCTTATCGAAATAGTCTATCGCCCGCATTTCTAGGAACTGAGCTTCGCTTTCGAAAGACCGAAATTCTCCAATGCCTGGAGAAGTTCGCGGTGCCCAAACGCCTCGCACGGGGAGGCAAATCCAACCTTGCGCGGCGCAGTCAGCGCAAGATGATGCGCTGCAAACGCCTGCACCAGCCCTGTCTGGCGGTATGCGCACGTTCCAAACATGGCGCACTGGACGAAATTCATGCTCCCCCGCCCCAAAACCACATCGATCGTCCGGTGCACTCTGGTGTTTTCTCGTGGAGGCGTTCCCCCCTGCACCGAATTCGCCATTTCCGCGAGTTGCCGTTCCTGCTCCTCTTGGGGCAAGGGGCGGATTTTCTCCTCGAAATGCTTTTCCGTTGCCGCCACCGTTTCCATGATCTGGCGGTCGAGTAGACCTCCAAGAGTTTTCACATTCGCGACCTGCGGATGATCCTTGAACCACACCGGATGCGGGAAGCCGCCCCAAGGCAGCGCCAATTGCGTTTGGATCGAGCCGGGCGCGACGACCTCGTAACCCTTTGCTCGCGGCCACGTTTTGTACTGGTTTTGCTCCAGATAACATGCTTCCGTCGGGATCACCGCGAAAATTGTCTGCGTGGAGCCAAACGTCGGCATTCCCCTGAACATGGAAAGGATTTCCAGCGTGTCGATTCCCCCGGTTTCCAGGCACAGGCGACAGGCGATATCGCTTGCTGTCGACATGTACGCCGTCGCCGGCGCGGCTAGCAATCCCTTCTCGGCAAACTTCTGGCCCCATTTCTCTGCCACCTGCCGGACCCATGCTTGCTCTCCGCTGATGTCGATGTAATGGCATCCCGCCTTCAAGCTGGCCTCAATCACCTTTGAACCGTAATAAATGAGCGGACCAACTGTGTTGCATACCATCTTCGCGCCGCTGAACAGTCTCGCCAGTTCGTCTACCGCTCCCCCTACTTCCGCGATTTCGTAATCCGCCATCTCGATCCCGGGGACACGATTCAAAACCTCCTGGATTTTTCCCCGATTGCGGCCTGCCGCGATGAAGGGAACGTTGAATTCACGAAGAAACTCCGCGACGAGGCGTCCTGAAAAGCCGCTGGCGCCATAGATTACAACCGGCCGCTTGCCCATTGCTGCCGACCTCCTTTATTGACCGGCTGTTGTCTGGGAATCTTCTTGCGTGAATTGGCCAGTAAATATTAGGGTAAAGCTTCTTTATTGCCAGTAGGCACCTTTTCGGTACCTGGTATCAGGAGCGGTTCCAAAATGGACGCGTTCAATTGCCCTGTGACTGTCACGACCCATATCATCGGTGGAAAGTGGAAACCATCAATTCTGTTTTACCTCCAAGGCGGCATCCGCCGGTTCAGCGAGCTCCAAAAACTCCTCTCGGGGCCCACCAAAAAAATGCTTACGCAGCAACTGAGGGAGCTGGAGCGCGACGACATCATCCGCCGCAAGATCTACGCCCAAGTGCCGCCACGCGTCGAGTATTCGCTCACGAGGCATGGTGAGAGTCTTCGGCCCATTCTGGGATTGATGTCCGCCTGGGGAAAGAAGCATCGCGCGCGCCACGGTGGGGAACGCATTCCATTGCAAGCCAACGCCCACTGCTCCGTGCGATCAGGCGGCGGCCGCCTCTTGTGGAACCAGACGCCCTCCCACGGCCCGAAGCCCTCGCTCGAGCTAAAGTGCCCGCCAAATACCTGAAGCTGTCATCTCAAGAACATGCAGAGCTCCAGAGCCGCGGTTTTCAGATGTGGCAGAAATCGCACAAGCAGATCCTGGAGCGACACTCGCTGCGCGTGCGCGCCGACGTTGAGCGCGGCAACCACTTTTCCATTGGGGTTTCGAATCGGCACGGCCATCGAGCGCAGCCCGTATTCCAATTCCTGGTCGATGACCGAGTAACCGTTGCGTTGCACCACGCGCAGAATTTGCCGTAGCTTTTCCGAGCTTACCACCGTGCGGTCGGTGTAGCGTGTGAACTCAATGCTGGCAAGCAGCTCTTCGAATTTTTCCGGCGCCAAGTCCGCGAGCAATACGCGGCCCATCGAAGTGCAAAACGCCGGCAAACGACTTCCCACACCGAGGTCGATCGACATGATACGCGTCACGTCAGCTCGCGCAATGTAAACAATTTCCGGGCCGTCCAGCGTGGCAATCGAGCAAGATTCGTGCAAGACATGGCTAACATGCTCCAGCACAGGTTGGGCTGCCACGGCAAGCGGCATGGAGGAAATGTAGGAATGCCCGAGCGTCAATACGCGCGGCCGAAGATGAAAATGACGGTTGTCGTCTGAACCCGCGAAACCTAATTTCGCCAGCGTGTAGAGGCAACGCCGCACGGCCGCGCGCGAAAACCCCGTCTTGCTGCTAATTTGTGAAATGGTTTGCTGCCGCTTGGTCTGAGAAAACGCTTGAATAACGGCAAGGCCTCGGGCGAGCGAAGTCATAAAGTTTGGATCGCCATCCGCTCTGTCGTATTGAGGCAACGGCGTTGGCGCAGGTTCTATCGGTGCAGCAGACGCAGCCCCACTACGTGAGTGTTTTCTGAAACCTGCATTCGAACCGCCCACGGGCATTGGCGCTCCCCCTCCACTCCGTCATTCGAACGAGAAAGAATACAACGAATTGGCCGATATGCGCACGCCACTTCGATAATCGCCTTGACGGCTCCGATTCGAATGCATAAATTGCCTTGGCGCGGTGCGAGGACGGCTGGCATTCGAACCGAGTCGAGGGCGATCCCACCTCCGTGTGGCTGCGCGTTCGAATGTGGCATGCTGTGGCGCGGTGATTTTGTGAAATGAGACGGAAGGAGAGTCAACGCGTGACCAACATCGTGGGATACCGGCGGCCAATTCCTGGTACCCAGCCGAAACATCTCCACTCTCCTTACGTTTCCTCTGTCAAACGTGCTCCTTCAGAACCGCTGGTTTATATGCCGCACACGCTCACGGAAGTAACCGGGCCCTCGTTTGGAAAAGAAATCATCGACTCGAGAGCCTGTGATTTGACACGGCAACATAAGGGCGAGCCTCTCGGGGAACGGATTATCGTACGCGGACGAGTGATCGATGAGGATGGGCGCGCGGTTCCACATACGCTCATCGAAGTCTGGCAGGCAAATGCGGCGGGACGCTACTTGCACAAAGCAGATCAGCACAACGCTCCGCTTGATCCGAATTTTACCGGGTGCGGTCACACGCTAACGGATAGCGACGGCCACTACCGCTTCGTCACCATCCGTCCGGGTGCGTATCCCTGGGGCAACCATCCTAACGCGTGGCGTCCGGCGCATATTCATTTCTCGCTCTTCGGGCCGGCGTTCGCCACGCGCCTGGTCACACAAATGTTTTTTCCGGGCGATGCCCTGCTTCCCTATGATCCGATTTTCAATTGCACCGCAGATGAGCAGGCTCGCGACCGGCTGATTTCCGTTTTTGATTGGGGAAGCACCATCCCCGATCAGGCGCTAGGCTACCGATTCGACATTATTCTCAATGGCAGAGAAGCAACGCCGATGGAGAAATGAGATGCGCCTGCAGGCAACTACATCGCAAACGGTAGGTCCCTTCTTCACGATCGGTCTTGATTGGTTGAAAAAGGCCGACCTGGTGCGATCGGGAGTCTCCGGAGAACGGGTCACTGTCGCGGGCCGCGTGCTCGACGGCGACAGCAAGCCGGTTCCCGACGCCCTTCTCGAAATCTGGCAAGCGAACAGCCACGGCAAGTACGCACATCCCGAAGACGACCAGAACAAACCGCTCGAGCCGGACTTCCAGGGTTACGGAAGAGTTGGCGTCGATGAGAACGGCAGATTCACGTTCGCGACGATCAAACCCGGTGCGGTTCCCGGTACGGATGGAAAAATGCAAGCTCCGCACATTGCCGTATCCGTTTTCGCTCGAGGATTGTTGTTGCGCCTGGTGACGCGGATTTATTTCCCGGACGAAGCGGCCAACGCGAACGACTACGTCCTGAATCTGGTTGAGCCTGCACGGCGCGGGACCCTGATTGCGAGAAAGACGGCAGGTCAGGGCGCGCTCGAGTGGGACGTCATCCTGCAGGGCGCGGGAGAAACGGTTTTCTTCGATTGCTGAGCGCGAGAAGAACTGCCGACTACGAAAGTGGCCCCGCAGCGTATTCGCAAACGCCCTGGATCCTCGTCCGGAATTCGGGTTATAACGGATACGGCCTCTTGCCCAGCTGAATAGTTACCCACTTCACTTCGGTCATTTCTTCAATGGACCAGCGGCCACCTTCGCGCCCCATGCCGGAATCTTTCACGCCGCCGGAGGGCACTGTAGCTTCATCGCGCACGGTGGGTCCGTTCAGGTGGACCATGCCTGCTTCCAGTTCGAGCGCGAACTTCACCGCCAACTGCATGTTGTAGGTGAGAACGGCGAAGCAGAGGGTTTTCCCGGCTATGTAGGGAGTTGAGAACATGAATTCCTCACGTGTTGCACTTTGCGGAAAGAGAATCCGGTCAGCTTGAAAACTTTACGCAAAACGATTCAAAGGCTAATCGAAAATTTTTCGCCAGTGCTTGTGGAATGTCAAGCGCCCGCGCTGGTCGCTCCGCCCCATACAAAACGCGCGGTATCTACGACGAGTTTCAGTTTGGCCCACTGCCGATCCTCGGTGATCAGGTTTCCTTCCGCGGTCGAAGCGAATCCGCACTGCGGGCTCAACGCTAGATTTTCCATGGGAACATAGCGTGATGCTTCCTCGATGCGCTTCACAAGCGTGTCCCCGTCTTCCATCTGTGGAAGTTTCGAACTGACCAGCCCTAGCACCACGGTCTTGCCTTTCGGGATGAAGCGCAGCGGCGCGAAGGTGCCCGAGCGTTCATCGTCATACTCGAGCAGGAAGCGGTCGACATCGAGTGTCCCAAACATTTTATCGGCGATCGCGTCGTATCCTCCTTCGGCGTACCAGTGGCTGCGATTGTTGCCGCGGCAAAGGTGGATCGCCAGTGTCACGCCGGGGCGTCGTGCGGCCTTGAAGCAGGCGTTGTCGGCCTTGATGGCCTCGTCGAGCGCGGCGTCGGGGTCCGCCTTCAACTCCTTGCGGATCCAGTCGCGCCACTTGGGATCCATGTAGTAGCTGTAGCGCGGCGCGTCGATCTGGATGTAGCTCACGCCATCGGAAGACAGCTTGGCAAGGTCGCTCCTCATGATGCCCACGATTTCCCACAACAATGCGGAGTGATCCTTGTAGATTTTGTCGCTGACGCCGGCTTTGAACGAAATGGCGGGAAACTGCGTCGCGCTGGGAAGCGTCATTTTGATTGCCACGGTGCTTTGCCCTTTTAAGAAAGGCAATTCATGCCCGGTGAGCGGGCGTGCCTGGTGCAGTTTCTTGTTTACAATGCCGGTCACGCTGCTGACGGGCGCAGCTTTCATCTCTCCGGCTTTCCAGTTCCTCGCCACCGCGTCGCCCATGTCGAAACCTTCCACGGCATCGGTGAAATCGCTCATGAAATTCCGGCGGCGCAGCTCACCGTCGGTGGCGAATTCGAAACCGAGCTCTTTTTGCTTGGCCATTATGCGCTGAATGTGACGATCTTCGAGCGCGTGTAATTGCTTCGAGCTAGTTGCGGGATTGTTTCTAGCTTCGAGTAACTCAGCGGGCCGCAGAAAACTTCCCACGTGGTCGGCCCGGTATTGTGCTGGCATTTCTTCTAACCCCTTATGGAAACGAATCATAACCTGAAAATCGATTCCGGCGGAGTGTAAGCCAGAAGAATCATCGGGCTGGAACTGGCGCTGCATGGGTTCGGCGCCACGGGCTAAACACAACATTTTCCTTCTGCATGAACTGACTGTTTTTCTGGTGCTCAAGAACCTGATATCCTCCAGGCTCTTTGTTGTTCGGCGTAAAGCCAGAGCTGTGCGCGCCGACCGCGCTACGGACAAACAAAATATGCCCTCGGAACGAGGCTTTTACGGCTGGAAGCTGGTTTTCATTCTTTGGCTTCTGGATTTCCTGAACATGGGATTCCCGCTTTACGGCGGAGCGGTGATCAACACCTACATGTTGAAAGAAATTCCTATGAGCCGCAGCGCGTTTGGCCTGGGATTTACCCTGCTGAATCTCTTTGTGGGCATTCCCTCAGTCCTTGTTGGAGCGTCCATTGTTCGCTGGGGCATTCGAAAGACATTCGGAATCGGTTCGACGCTGATTCTGTTTGGCGCACTGTGGCTCTCCTTCGTGGCGCTAAAGCCTTGGCACTATTGGGTGGGTTTCGGAGTGCTCACGGCGGCGGGAATCAGTTTCGGCACTATCGTTCCTGCAGCAACAGCCATCACGCGCTGGTTCAGCCGCTATCGCGGAAGAACTATGGCGGTGACGCTCTCGGCGTCGGGATTTGCAGGATTCATTGTGGCGCCGACGATCAATCGCATTCTAACGGCGAATGGTGGAAATTGGCGCCAAGCATGGGCGATCGTGGCCGGGATTTCCGTGTTATCCGCGATTGTCGCGTTTCTGTTTGTGAGAGAGCGGCCCGAAGATCTTGGCCAGTCCATGGATGGCGGGCCGAGCGAGGCGCCATCTGCGAAGATGTCGGCTGCGGCCGCCCGGGTTACGAAGTTTCGGTGGGGGCCTGAGCAGGCTTACCAGACCCGCGCGTACTGGATGATCCTTGTCGGTGCAATCGCGTGCCAATTTCCGTTTTTCTTTTTTACCGCCCACTGGCTGCTGCACCTGAAGGGAGTGGGTGTTCGCCCCGCAGATGCTGCATTCGCCATGGGCCTTTTCACGCTGGGAGCGGTGTTTGGCCGCTTGATTGGCGGCTGGTTGATGGACGGCATGGAAGGGCGCTACGCGTTCATGCTGGGCTTCTGCTGTTATTTCCTAGGGTCTTTTCTGGCGATTCGAGTTTCTCCTGAAGCGCTGTGGATCGCCTACGGCGCTGCGATTCTCTATGGAACGGGGTTCGGTTGGACTTTTATTTGTCTGAATACCCTAACGGGTCACTACTACGGTCCGGCGGCGTTTCCGAAAGTAAACGGAATGATGCTGGTGCTCGCGGCGCTCTTTTGCTCACCGGCAGGCTACCTGGGTGGGAAGCTGTTTGACATGTACCAGAGCTATAAGATCGCATTCGAGATTAATTCGGCTTTGGCCGGAATCGGAATCGTGGCTCTCTTTTTTGCACGAATGCCCGAGCCGCCGGAGACCGAAACCCCCGTGGGCGAAAGAGTTTGGCGTGGCGAAGAGGGAGCAAAAAAATTGGCTGGGAGACTAGGATTCGAACCTAGATAGCCAGATCCAGAATCTGGAAAAAATATAGCAAGATGTTGATTCGTCTAGTCTTTTCTTGTGTCGCTGTACTTGGTTTTGCCTGGTTTTCGGCAGCAATTGTTCCCAAGATGTTCCCAAGGAATTGGGGTGAACCCCTAAGATGGCACAGTTTTTTTGGACACAGCTTCCGCTTTCGTAAAAACGTTTGTGCATCTTCTAGCAGGAAAAGGGAGCCGGGGAAGAAGACGGAATTCCAACTAAGGCTCATTCAAATCTGCTAAGTAACGCCAGTTCAAGCGCCTTCAGGTTCTTTTTTCTAGATTCCTAAGTTTCCTCTAGCAAACCTTGAATCGCTGGAGCGGTGGGATTTACACACGACACGGGGCTCGTAACTGGAAAACAATGGGAAATGCGTCTGTGATAGCACTACGCGCCTTAGATCGGGGGTTGTGGAGGCAGTTTGGATGGCGAATATCGCACCGAGGTAAAAAAGATTTAATACTGTTTTCAGGAATATGACTTTTATCCTACTCCTACGACCACCTTTGAACAAGTCGAAGCCCTAACAGAGTGCCCCAGGAAGGGGAAAGCATGAGAGATGAGCGAAGCAAATACCGGCCGGCAGAGAACGGCGGAGCAATTCTTTCGCGGCGTAGCTTGTTCGAACTTGCGGGCATGGCTGTTGCAAGTGCAGCGATTCCGGCGGGAGCGGCGATAGTGCAGCCAATTCCCGGCGGTGATTCGAATGAGCAAGGTGTGAGCCCGGTCATGCACAAGCTCAGCAGGTACATGAGCGAGGCCGGCGGCCGCGCGCTGCCGGACGAGGTGATCGAGAAAACGCAACAGCACATCCTGGACACGCTGGCGGCGATGATTTCGGGTTCGGAGCTGACACCCGGGCGCGCAGCTCTGCAATTTATCGCGGCCTATGGCGGCAAAGAGGTCGCGACAGTAGCTGCCTCAAAAATTGTGTGCGGCCCGATCGAGGCGGCACTGGCGAATGGCGTGCTGGCACATGCTGACGAAACCGACGATTCGCATGCCCCGTCGCAATCACATCCAGGGTGTGCGGTAGTGCCTGCCGCCCTTGCGGCTGGGGAGCGGTTTGGCATCAGCGGGACACACTTCCTGCGCGCGGTGGCGCTCGGCTACGACATTGGACCGCGGTTCACAATGACCCTGGGCGGACAGCAGTTTGAAGCAGAGAGTCACTGGAGCACACACAGTATCTCTCCACTTTTCGGCGCGGCCGCAGCCGCCGGGTGCGCGGCGAGTCTCAACGCGGCACAGATGCGATTTCTGCTGGGATATACGGCCCATCAATCCTCGGGGCTCGGCGCATGGAACCGCGACACCGAGCATATCCAGAAGGCATTCCACTTCGGCGGCATGACGGCGCGCAGCGGTGTCACTTCGGCCTTGATCGTCCAAGCCGGATGGACCGGAGTCGAGGACATCTTGTCCGGGAAGGATAATTTCTTTCAGGCATACAACCCTCATGCAGATCCCGCCGGACTGGCCGAGAAACTTGGCGAACGTTTTGAGATCCTGCGAACGAACATCAAGAAATGGCCGGTAGGTTCGCCGATCCAGGCGGCTCTCGATGCCCTCGAGATGCTGCGAAAACAGCGTCCCTTCCATTCGAATGAAGTGCAGCAGGTCTCCGTGCGGTTGGCGACGGACGAGGCGGCGATCGTAAACAACCGCGAGATCCCGGACATCTGCCTGCAGCACATGGCCACGGTGATGCTGATGGACAAGACGGTCACGTTCAGTTCGGCGCATGACAAAGGGCGGATGAAGGATGCGGCGACGCTCCGAGAACGAGAAAAGGTGAAATTGATTCCGGATGAAGAGTTAGAGCGCCTCATGCCTTTGCGCGTGGCAATTGTGGAGTTGCAACTGACCGATGGAACGCATCTCACCCAACGAGTCGACAATGTTCGGGGTACTCCCCCAAATCCCATGACCCGGGAGGAAATTGTTGCCAAGGGCCGCGATTTGATGGCGCCGATCCTTGGGACGGCGCAATGCGCGAAGCTCGTTGAAAAATTGCTGGACCTGGAACAAGTAAAAGATATCCGGGAACTGCGGCCTCTACTGCAGCGAGCCTGAGCAAACGGGTTTCCGACGGAAAGGCGGAGTGGTGAGGATTGTAGATATCCGAGAGACCGTAGTGCCCATCAAGTCAGAAATATGCAACGCCTATATTGATTTCAGCCAGATGACGGTGAGTGTGCTCGCGCTGGTGACGGATGTGATCCGCCAGGGCAAGCCAGTGGTCGGGTTCGGATTCAATTCGAATGGCCGATACGCTCCGAGCGGGCTCCTGCGCGATCGCTTTATTCCGCGGCTCAAGGCCGCAGCCCCTGAAGCGCTGGTCGACGAAAGCGGTGAAAACCTGGATCCGGTTCGAGTGTGGAACGTGGTTATGCGGAATGAGAAACCCGGAGGCCACGGCGAAAGATCGGTGGCGGTAGGGGTGCTGGACATGGCGGTATGGGATGCCGTGGCGAAGATAGCGGGGCTGCCACTTTTCCGGTTACTCGCGGACCGTTTTCGGGGAGGAGTGTTCGACGACAGAGTCTTCGTTTATGCGGCGGGCGGTTACTACTATCCGGACAAAGACTTGTCTGCCCTGCAGAATGAGATGCAGGGGTATCTTGATCTCGGATATTCGGCGGTGAAGATCAAGATCGGTGGAACACTGCTTTCGGAGGACCTGCGGCGGATAGAAGCCGTACTCAAGATACTGAAGACTTCAGACCAATTGGCAGTGGATGCCAATGGACGATTTGATTTGGAGAATGCCATCGCCTATGCCCGCGCTCTTGCCCCGTACCGGCTACGCTGGTATGAGGAACCAGGCGACCCGCTGGACTTTGAGTTGCAGGCCGAGCTCGCAAATCATTATCCGGGACCAATGGCCACGGGCGAAAACCTATTCTCCATGCAGGATGCGCGAAATCTGATTCGCTACGCGCGACTGCGCGCGGATCGCGACGTCTTGCAGTTCGATTGCGCTTTGAGCTACGGCCTGGTTGAATACCTTCGAATTCTGGGCATGCTGAAGGACCATGAATGGTCGCCAGTCCGCTGCATTCCGCACGGAGGCCATCAGATGTCGTTGAACATCGCCGCGGGTTTGGGATTGGGAGGCAATGAATCCTATCCAGGAATTTTTCAGCCGTTCGGAGGATTCGCTGACGGGATACCTGTCAAAGACAGCTACGTCAAGCTGCCGGAGATTCCGGGCGTTGGTTTCGAGGCGAAGGGCGAATTGTTCCGGGTCATGAAGAAGCTGACAGAAAACTAGGGGAATGGGATTCGATTGGAAGGAAAAGTGTCCCTCGGAGCTAAAAAAGAATTAATACTGTTTTCAGGTATTTGATTCGGTTAATGACATACCTTCAATTACGCGGTTGGATCCGTTGTGCTCCCGCATTCCTTAGCAAATTCACAGCAGTGCAAGGCGCCCGGAGGAGAAGACACGCATGGGACACGGCGGACGCAAAGATATTCGGGCAGGGAGTAGCGGGACGGTTTTGACCCGGCGGGCCCTGCTGGAAATCGCCGGCTTGACGTTCGCAAATACGGTTATTCCGTCCGAGTTCGCGGCAGGCAAGGCAGTGGCCAGCGAAGAGGATGCGGCGCAAGGCGTGAGTCCGGTAATGGACAAGCTCAGCAGGTACATGAGCGAAGCGGGTGAGCGGGCGCTACCGGACGAAGTGGTCGAAAAAGCGAAACATCACATTTTGGATACGCTAGCTGCGATGATTTCGGGCTCTGAGATTCGTCCGGGACGCGCAGCAATCGAATTTGCACGCACCTATGGTGGTAAAGAGGTTGCGACGGTAGTCGCTTCGAACATCGTTTGCGGCGCCATCGAGGCGGCGCTTGCGAATGGAGTGCTGGCTCACGCTGACGAGACAGACGATTCACACGGTCCGTCCCGCTCGCATCCCGGCGTCTCCGTTGTTCCGGCGGCGTTGGCAGCCGGCGAGCAGTTTGGAATTTCCGGGAGACACTTCTTGCGCGCTGTGACGCTTGGATATGATGTCGGCACGCGGATAACGATGAGCATGGGCGGGCCGAGCTACCAAGTGGCGACACACAGGAGTACACACGGCACGGTGGCTGCCTTCGGGGCAGGTGCGGCTGCCGGCTGCGCGGCGGGTCTTGGGGCGCCGCAGATGCGATTGCTGCTGGATTATAGCGCTCAACAAACTTCGGGAATTGGAGCCTGGAGCCGCGATGCGGAGCACATGGAGAAGGCTTTCCTTTTTGGCGGGAAGCCCGCAGCCGGCGCAGTGACAGCCGCGATGCTGATCCGCGCTGGTTGGACAGGTGTTGACGACATTTTCTCCGGCCCCGACAATTTTTTTGAGGCCCTGGCGCCGCGAGAAAATGGCGCTGTGAAAGCTGATCCGACGCAACTGGTCGAGAAGCTCGGGGAACGGTACGAGATCACGCGGACGAACATCAAGAAATGGACAGTGGGCTCGCCGATCCAGGCTCCGCTCGATGCGCTCGTGGTTTTTTTTCAAAAGCGCTCATTCACAGCTGAAGATCTGAAGAAAGTGGTTGTGCGGATAGCGAGTGACGAGGCCAACACGGTGAGCGACCGCGACATGCCGGACATCTGCGTGCAGCACATGATTGCGGTGATGTTGCTGGACAGGACTGTGACATTTTGGTCGGCCCATGACAAAACGCGGATGAAAGACGCTGAGGTGCTGAAGCAACGTGCCAAAGTAGACGTGGTTGCCGACCCGCGGATCGACGCGCGCCGGCCCCGGCGCGAGGCCATTGTCGAGGTGACGTTCGCCGACGGCACACTGATGAGCGAATGGATCCGAGATGTACGCGGGACTGCGGAGAATCCGATGGCTCGGGAGGAGGTCGTTGCAAAAGCGCGCGACCTCATCGAGCCCGTCCTGGGGAGCGCAAGTTGCGCGGCCCTGATCGAAAAAGTGATGGCACTGGAGACTGTGAAAGATATCCGGGACCTTCGACCGGTGCTTCAACGGAGTTGATGGGCGAAGATTTTATCTCAGGGTAACTCTAAGCCCTTTCAAGGAGCGGATGTGAAAATGAATCTTTGTCAACTAAGGAGCGAGACAATGAAGATCTGCCTGGCCGTGGGATTCGTTTTGAGCGCGGCCTTGGTCCCGAGCGCGCAGTGTCAGACCAGCGTGCCGCTAAAACAGATTCAGAGCATCCCATTACCGAATGTTGAAGGCTACTTCGACCACATGGCAGTGGACGTAAAAGGCCAGCGCCTGTTCGTTCCGGGAGAGCACCAGAGGACGATCGAAGTTGTGGACCTGCGCGCCGGCAAGGTGATCCACACGATCACAGGTTTCGGAGGAGATCCCCGCAAGACAATCTATCTCCCTGAGACAAACGAAATCTGGGTGGACGACGGAGATGCAACATGCAAATCGTTCAGCGGGGATACCTATGAGCTCGTGAAGAACATCCCGTTGACGGGACATGAACTGGACAAGGATTCGAGAAGAGTGCCAGACAACGGGGTTTATGATCCGGCCACCCACTTTTTTTACCTTGGTGATCGAGCCGATGGCCTAAAAAAGGAAGGTGTGAAAGGCTCGATCGAAATCGTGGACCTAAAGAACGGCAAACTCGTGGGAAGCATAGAGGTCGAGGGACTCAATCCCGCAGGGCTGGTGCTCGATCCGGGGTCGCCAAGAATGTTTGTAGTCATGGGCGACACCAGCCAAGTGGTGGTCATAGACCGCGAAAAACGCAAGGTGATCGCCATGTGGCCTATCACCGGGGGGCCGGAGCCTCATGCCGTGGACATGGATGCGGCCCATCACCGGCTGTTTATCGGCAGCCGGGTAAAACGATCGCACATTTATAAACCGGGGAAACTGGTGGTGATGGATTCGGACAGCGGGAAAGTGATCGATGCGATCGACACTGAGGGCGGTGTGGACGAGCTCGTTTTTGACGTGCCAAGCAAACGCATCTACTACACGGGGACGACCGGATTCGTGGAAGTGTTCAAACAGGTCGACGCCGACCACTACGAACGATTGGGGAAAGCTGCGACGGGGCCGATTGCGAAGACCACGCTGCTGGTGCCGGAACTCAAGCGGTTTTATGCGGCGATCCCGAAGCTGGTTATCCTCGTGCCTCCCATTCCCCAATCAAAGGAAGCAACCATCGAAGAGGCCAAAATACTGGTTTACGATGTGATTCCATGAACGGTTGACCGGGAATTTTGAGCAGAGTCGCCTGCCGGCCGACTGGAACGCAGGGCAGGGCGCGTCTTAGAACTTACAGGAATTGTCATGTCTGGCATATCGCCCAAATCGCCTGACGGTCTGAGTGACTCGGACGTCGGGAGAATCTGGAACGAAGAATACATTCGCAGGACATGGCTGTCCCATCTCGAATTGTTTAGACTAGAAACAATTCTTGCCCTATTGCCCATCGCCTTCTTGCTGATATTCCTGACGCCATCTCTGGTTTTCTCACAGATGGCCGCGAGGACCCTCTCTGGGAAAGTAGCAAGCGAAGCAGGGTCGTGTATTCCCAACGCGCATCTTTCCGTACTCAACACAGACAATGGCAGTAGCGTCTCAGCCACAGGCAAAGAAGACGGCTCCTACAAGGTGTCCAACCTAGTGCCAGGAAGTTACGAGGTTACGGCCAGTGCTCCGGGTTTCGAGTCAGCCCGTGTGCCGCTAACGATTCGAGCTGATGCCGATGCGGTGGCGAACTTCGTGTTGCGCCCTGGAAAAGGGCAAGCGGGCTCGTCGACCGTGAGCGGCGTGGTCAATTCACAAAATGTGACGGAGTTGCCATTGAACGGGCGCTCGGCCTCCGATTTGGCGGCCCTTGAGCCTGGCGTCGCGACTGCGCGCACGCAATCTTCAGGGCAGGGGAGATATGGCTTCGGAACGCAAATGACGATCTCTGGTGGAAGGCCGCGGCAAAATGACGCGCGGCTCGACGGCATCAGCGTAAACGACTATGCGAACGGCTCGCCCGGGAGCGCGCTGGGCGTAAACCTTGGAGTCGATGCGGTGGAGCAGTTCACGGTCCTGACGAGCAACTATCCGGCGCAGATCGGCCGGTCTTCTGGCGGAGTGGTCGGCGCTTCTACGCGGTCTGGAACGAACAGTTTCCATGGGGATGTATTCGAGTTTCTGCGAAACAGTGCGCTGGACGCGCGGAATTTCTTCGATTCGGCAAAGCCGCCTTTCCGCCGCAATCAATTTGGAGCGTCGGCGGGCGGACCCCTTTGGAAGGACCACACTTTCCTTTTCGGGGATTATGAGGGCCTGCGAGCGAGCACCGGCATCACGCAGGTTGACACGGTGCCATCGGCAGCAGCGAGGGCAGGGAATCTATCCACCGGACAGGTTGCAGTTGATCCGAGCGTGCTGCGTTTTGTGAATGCGTTCTTCCCACTGCCCAATGGGAGTCTTCTAGGTACGGGCGACACCGGGATTTATACGTTTTCGGGACAGCAGGTCACACCCGAGAATTATTTTACGACCAGGATGGATCACAAATTCTCGGCAAGGGACAATGTCTCGGGAACCTACATGTTCGACAGCGGAACCGTGCGACAGCCCGACGAACTGAACAACAAGCTGACGGGATACGATTCGCGGAGGCAATTCTTCACAGTGCACGAAGCGCATACCTTTAGTCCACGGATTCTCAATTCTTTCCGGTTCGGGATATACCGCGTGGTGGCGACCACCGGACTGACCTTCGCAAGCGGCAATCAGTCCGCCAGCGATCCAACCTTCGGAACTGTGCCTGGACACAATGCTGCAGAAGTGACCGTGCCCGGTATCACGGCGTTCACGGGTGGCGTCGGGGCAACTACGAATTTCCATTTTCATTGGACCTCGATTCAAGAGTATGACGACGTTTCACTCGTGAGTGGAAAGCATTCGCTCAAGTTCGGCGCCGGGATCGAACGAATTCGGGACAATAAGCTGGGAGTTTCCACACCGGGAGGGGAATTTCTTTTCAATTCACTTTCCGATTTTTTGACCAACAAACCATTTTCGCTGGCAGCGGCGATTCCAAGCGCGGTCAGCCCGCGGGGATTCCGGCAAACCATCGCGGGTACTTACGTTCAGGATGACTGGCGCTGGCAGCCGAACGTAACTATTAACCTGGGATTGCGTTATGAGATGAGTACGGTCATGACAGAGGTGCACGGCAAACTGACGGTACTGCGGCAGATCACGGACGCAACGCCCCATCTGGGCGATCCGCTGATTGCGAACCCCACGCTGGGGAACTTTGAGCCTCGCGTGGGCTTTTCCTGGGACCCGATGCACGACGGCAAGACGGCGGTGAGTGGAGGCTTCGGGATTTTCGACGTATTGCCCCTGCCGTATTTGTTCCAAATGAACGAACTATTTTCGGCGCCCTTCTTTGAGTCCGCGAGCGCAAGAAACCTGGCTGGAGGAACTTACCCGGTGGCGGCGTACGCAGCACTCACCACATCAACAACGACACTCCGCCAGGCATACTTCGAACCGAGACCCGGCCGGAACTACGTGATGCAGTGGAATCTGACGATTCAGCGTGAACTTCTTGCAGGCTTAAGCCTGAGGGCCGGCTATGTAGGCTCCCGCGCCGTGCACCAGCCCTTCCGCACAGAAGATGCCGACATCGTTCTGCCAACCCTGACTCCGCAAGGCTATCTGTGGCCTTCGCCATCGGGCAGCGGAACTCGCCTGAATCCAAATGCAGGTCGGATCACGGCCGGATTCTGGGACGGCCGCTCGTACTACGATGCGCTCCAAATCCAGATCAAGAAGAAGATCGGCAGCGCTTCTCAGTTGGCAGGTTCATACACGTGGAGCAAGACCATAGACACCGGCTCAGGAAGCATGGTCGGCGATGAGTACACGAATTCCATCGCCAGTCCGCTATTCTTCAATCTCAAACTGAATCGGGGGCTTGCGGACTTCAACGTAAGCCACAACGTGAATTTGAATTACACCTGGGTGCTTGGGGCTCCTAAGTGGAAAACGGGGTTGGGCGTGTGGGCTCTGGGAGGCTGGCAAGTGGCCGGAGTGTTTCAGGCGAGTACGGGCGTTCCCTTTACTCCAGGGTTTGCAGGAGATTCTCTCGGCGTCGGCAGTACGGAACCCAACGTCGATGTGCCAAATGTGCTGGCGGGTCCGGGTTGCGGTTCAAACGTCAACGCGGGCAATCCCAACCACTACATTAGGACGCAGTGCTTCGGCGTGCCCAATCCGATTACGCTTCGCGGCAATCTGGGCCGCAACACGTTGACCGGTCCAGGACTGTTGAACTTCGATCTCTCGGTGGCTAAGAACAATTACGTCAAAAGAGTCTCGGACGCGTTTAATGTGCAGTTCCGGACAGAGTTCTTCAATGTGCTTAACCGCGCGAATTTTGCGCTGCCGCTAGACAACAAAAACATCTTTGACGCGACCGGGGCAGCGATCGCCAATGCTGGGCTGATTACGTCGACGCAGACGCCGTCGAGGCAGATTCAGGTGGCGCTCAAGGTCATCTGGTGAGCTCACACGGGGTTAAGAAGAACCTGGGACCACGAAATTTAGTGAAGGACCAAGGTGTTGATTCGCTTGGGCACTTCTCCTACTGGGATGAGAGCCAAGAGCTTCAAAGTTTTTGTGTCGATGGCGGATACCGAGCGACCGCCAGAGTTCGAAATATAGACAAGCTTGCTGTCTGGCGTGAACGTGATCCACTCGGGAACAGAGCCTGCGGGTGAGTGCCCCAGCGGATAAACGAGCGGCAACGAGACGTGGCCAACCAACTCCAGATCAGGCAGCGAGTACTCGAATACTGCGTTGGCAAGAGTGCTGTTCACCCACAATGATTCGCCATCAGGGGCGACCCCTATGCCGTGGGCAGGTGTGTTCACACGCCCTTCCGCAATGCCGAATCCGCCCGGCTCATTCGGGAGTGTGATCCTGGCTACTTCGGAGCGCTTCGCAAAGTCCACGATAGCGAATCCGTTGAAGTTGGAAAGCTGGACGAAAATGCGACGCGTGGATCCGTCAGGGTTTACCTCGAAGGTCATGGGGCGCACCGGGTGATCGAAATTCAGTTTCCAGGCGATTTGATCGGTCTGGAGATCAACCACCGTGGCCGACTGGCCTTCCAAGGAACCGCTAACGGCATACTTGCCGTCTGGCGTGACATAGACATTGTGGACGCTATCGACGGAAATGCTTTTGACACGAGTCAATGAGACTGTGTCGATCACATCGAGGGCGCCCTGCGGCGCGCGGATCCCTACGAGGATGCGACGGCCATCCTTGGTGATGGCGATATTGTTTGGCCTGCCGCTCAGGAGCACTTTCTTCAGAATCTCACCGCTCTTGCGGTCCACAGTGTCGAGCACGCTTTCCGATTCGTTGCTGACATAGACACGCGCGCCATCGGGAGAAAAGGTGATTCCATGCGGCAGCTCTATGCCATGAATCACCTGGACGACAGTGTTGGCGGTGGGATCGATAACATCGATTGTGTCTCCCGCGCTATTGGTGGCGTAGATGAGCGCCGTGGGTTTTGGCGAAGACGCAGGGTTGGTTTCCGTTCGCGCACTTCTCACCCATTCGGCAATGGTCAGCCAGTCGGGATCATTCTGGGACTGGAATTGGTAACCGCCGGAATGGAACGGATCACCTCCCGCTTCGGGCGCCAGCGGATGGATCAGCAACCGGCTTGCACCGGGATCTCCGGGGACAACGTGCTGGAGAATGTTTTTAAAATTGCGCTGAGACTGGTCCGCGGTCCAATTCGTGGCGCCTGGGGACAGCTTTTCCAAGTGAAAACTCCTGTTGTATTCCGAATGACAGCCGTAACAGCGGGCGTGTCCGGGCCTTTCCTTCAAAAAGATAGGCTCGACTCTCGATGCAAAAGTTTGGAAACTAAGGACGTCCGCCGGCGGAGAAGGCGGGTGCGTTGCCTGTGTGGCTTGCGAAGTGTGGCGAACCCAGGCAGCGAGCATTTGCCATTCAGGATCTTCTTGGGACTTCCAGAATTTGCCGCCCCCGTGCGCCGGGTCGCCGCCCGCTTCCGGTGCCAAAGGGTGAAGCAAGAGACGGCTGCCGAGCGGATCACCCGGAGCCACCAATTGGGACACGATTTCGAAATTTTGACGCGACTGCTCTTCCGTCCAGGAAGAATCCCCAGGCAAGAACGATTGGAGTCGAAGGCGCGTAGTTAGAGTGGAATGGCAATCATAGCAGCGGATTCCGCCGTCGCGTTTCTTCAGAAAAATCGGCTCAATTCGAGTGCGGTATTCTTCGTAG
>WNFC01001311.1_pt1 | contig 29753 bp, 18 predicted proteins | sample 5400541 | NCBI WGS metagenome assembly WNFC01 (sample SAMN13153342, study PRJNA577476) | soil metagenome | isolation source: 120 cm saprolite under Douglas fir tree site 2 hole 2 replicate 1 | place: USA:California | collected 2015-04-18
GTTGTCGCTAGTGCTCAACGGCACGGACTACGGCACGGCGACGGCAGTGCCAACTACCGGCGGCAGTGGTTCCGGCTCCACCCTCAATATTGCCGGCACGCCCAACGGCATCGACTATCTGGAGGTGCTGGACCACGATGCTATTGCCCTGAACAGTCCCCGCCAGAGAACTTTGCTGATTCATTGCCTGCGTACGGTTCCGTCGAGCGCAACGCGCGACAACATCCTGATCACCGGCGGCGAAAGTATCACCAATGTCACCGCGGATTGGGTGGCGCCGGCTTCCGCGCCGCCCGCCGGTTTGACCAACGCGCTGGAACAAGACTACTTCAGGTCACTCGCTGACGCGGCGAATGTGCTGCTGGTTCGAACCAGCACTGCCGGTGATTATTCTCCCTACACGTTGCGGCTGGTCAATGACATCGCCCAGGCGGAAGAAGATCCTTTCGAAGTCACAGCCGTGCTCACCGGATTCGATCTGCAACTGGCTGAGGTGGAATTTTCCTTCAAGGTCGAATGCGGCCCCGATTTCGACTGCGCTCCCCAGCCGCCTGATTGCCCTCCCGATTTGCCTGCGCCCCCGTTAATCAATTACCTGGCGAAGGACTATGGCAGCTTCCGCAGCATCATGCTTGACCGGTTGAGCCAGCTCTTGCCGGGATGGAGAGCCGGCACCGAAGCGGATCTGGGGGTCGCGCTTGCGGAACTGATCGCTTACGTGGGCGACCGCCTGAGTTACCAGCAGGACGCAGTTGCCACCGAAGCCTATCTAGAAACCGCGCGCAGCCGGGTGTCGCTCAGGCGGCACGCACTTCTGGTGGACTATCACGTACACGAAGGCTGCAATGCACGAGCCTGGATTCAGCTCACCGTCTCCGGAAATCCGGGAGACCAGATCTTTCTGGATCGCACGCTCACCCGCTTCTACACCTTCGCTCCCGGTATTCCGTCCAGCCTTGCAGTGGGTTCCGGCAACGAAGAAGCTGCCCTGGTCGGCGGCGTCCCGGTTTTCGAGCCGATGTGGGATGAAATCCTCTACCCGGAACACAACCAGATGTCCTTCTACGGCTGGGGTGACACGGACTGTTGTCTGGCGAAGGGTGCTAGGGAAGCCACGCTCTACGGTTCCTTCCCGAATCTTCTGCCCGGCGACGTGCTGATCTTTCAGGAGATGATTGGCCCTCAGACCGGAGAACCGGCGGACGCTGACATCCGGCACCGCTTTGCAGTGCGGCTAACCCAAGTGACCGCCCGTGACGCCATCGGGAATCCGCTAGTCGATCCGCTTTTCGAAGATAAGACGGGGAAGCCGATTCAAAGTCCGGCGCAGAAACCGACTCCGATTACCGAAATTCAGTGGTCTCAGGACGACGCGCTGCCGTTCCCGTTCTGCATTTCGTCCACGTACATTGATTCTAACGGCGACAAACAAAAGCTGCCGGATGTGAGCCAGGCCTTCGGCAACGTGGTGCTGGCCGATCACGGGCTGTCATTCCGTGGGGTAAGTCTGGGAACTGTGCCGACGCCTCAGATTTACCTGCCACCCAATCCCGCCGCCGACCGCTGCCAAGAACTCCTGCTGACTCCTTTGCCGGTGCGCTTTCGGCCCCAAGTCCCGGATAGCCCACTGACCCAGGCGGTTCCGATGACAGAGGTTTCCGTCGGCCAACTCGGGAACCCCCAGACTGCGGGTGTAGTGAGTTTGGGAGGCACGGGCTTTGTGAGCCTGACGAACTCGAGTGGTTTCGCCTGTCTCACCTTGCAAGCCACGAATTCCCGAGCGTGGCCGCAGTCTTTCGGGGTCGTGGTTTCCGTGAACGCAGGGAACCCTGCGAATTTCGATCTGGCGGTTGTGTATGACCCGGCCGGAGGAGGTTCCGGGGTCCACAAAATGGTGACGGTGGAAAAATTCACCGACCTCTCTTTGAATCCTGCCGATCCGAACTACGTCGTCACCCAGATCAACGGCGCCTCGAAGTTAATCCAGGTTCCGGCAACCTACTCGCCTCCCGCCAGCGCACCTACAGGATTCCCTCTGACTCCGACCATGCTTTCCAATACAGCAGCGGTCAACTTGCAGGACTTGGGCAGTCCTGCCCTGACCTATTTGACGCTGCAGGCGGCCACCACTTCCGGCTGGCCGGTTCTCTTCGGAGTGGTGGCACAACCCAGCGGCAACCCCCTGTTTTTCGACCTTCAGGTCGTCTACGACCCGTCGTCAGGAGCCGTCGGCGTTGCGCTTCCGGTAGTGCTCGAGGAGTTTTCCAACCTGTCTCTGGCCAGCGCTGTAAGCCAAATCAATGGCAACTCAACGTTGATCACTGTGGAAAGCTTTGCCAAGACCGCCGACTCGAGCCTGTCAGCTTTCGCGCTCATGAATTTCGACGCGAGCCAAGCGGTTCCGTCGATCACACTGAGCGGAACTTCGAACACGAACACTGAAACCTGGAATCCAAAGCAGGATCTGCTGGACAGCGGGGGCTCGGACACAGTTTTCGTGGTGGAGGTGGAGTCGAACGGCACAGCCACGCTGCGCTTCGGTGACGACACTAACGCCAAAATGGCCGAGAGCGGGACCGTATTTGTCGCCCGCTATCGCATCGGCAACGGAACCGCAGGGAACGTGGGCGCGGACAGTGTAATCTTCCTGGCGGCAAACGATGCCCGCATCCAAACCTGCCGCAACCCTTTGCCTGCGTCGGGAGGCACGGATCCCGAGACCAACGACCAGATCCGGCGGCGCGCTCCGCAGGCATTTCTCACCCAGGAGAGGGCCGTGACCATGGCGGATTACGCGACGGTGACCGAGCAGAATCCGCAGGTGGACAAAGCGGCCGCCACGCTGCGCTGGACAGGAAGCTGGTACACCGTGTTCATCGCTGTGGAACCGCAAGGGGCGGGCAATCTGACCTCAACCCTTCAGTGGAATCTGGAAAAGAATGTGGAACGCTACCGCCTTGCCGGCCAAGATCTGGAACTGGATTCTCCCCAATACGTTCCGCTGCAGCTCGAACTGGAGATTTGTGTTGATCCTTATTACTTCCAGAGCGACGTACAGCAATCCTTGCTTGAGGTATTAGGCAGTGGGATCGCGCCCGACGGACAAAAGGGCCTCTTCTATGCCGACAACTTCACCTTCGGAAAGACCGTTTACTTGAGTCCGATCTACGCTGCTGCCCGATCTGTGGCGGGAGTAGTTGCGGTGAGGGCCAGCAAGTTTCAGCCCCAAGGAGTGGCTGCGACGACGCAATACCTCAATGCCGGAGAGATCAAGCTCGGACCGCTGCAGATCGCGCGCCTGGCCAACGATCCCAGCTTTCCCAACCACGGCCAGTTGACGCTGGTCCTGGAGGGCGGCAAATGAAGATGTGGGGTTCGATTTCGTGCTCTCCGATTCTCAGGAATGGAGTTTGGCTATGAGCTGCACTGGAACCTCAAGTTGCGAGTGCGGCTGCTGCGCCGGCATCAGCGTGCAGACGCCGCACGTGGAGACGAACCGTCCCGGTCAGTCCTCGATCTCCTACCGTGTTGGAAGCTGGGCCACCTTCAAGGAATCGATGCTGGCCCGGCTATCCAGTTCCGACTACCCCTCGCTCACCGCGTTAAAGACGCGAGATGATGATGACTTTACGATCGCATTTCTGGATGCCACCTCGGTAATGTTGGACATCCTGACATTTTACCAGGAACGCCTGGCGAACGAGAGCTATCTGCGCACGGCGGAGCAACAGCGGTCGCTCACCGAGTTATCGCGGTTGATTGGATACGAGCCTGCGCCGGGCGTATCGGCCTCGACCTATGTCGCGTTTGCCTTGAAGACCGCACCCGGTCAGCCTCCCGACCCGTCGGCTCCGGCCATCACCATTCCACAAGGTACGCAGGTACAAAGCGTCCCCGCCCAGGGACAGCGTCCGCAAACCTTCGAAACCTCCGCTGACATTCCCGCCAAGCCCGATTGGAATGCGCTGCAGGTACAAACCGGTATTTCCTGGCTGCCCCAAATCGGCGACCTCGGTGTCTACCTTCAAGGCACAGCAACGCAGCTGCAGCCCGGCGATTTGATCCTGATCGTGGGCGATGAGCGGGTCGGCCATCCTGACAAAAACAATTGGGATGTTCGGGTCGTAACCACAGTGCGCGTCGATGGCCTGAACAATCGTACTTATGTGGCGTGGAGTGAGGGACTAGGATATGTGCCCGACCACATCACGCCCGCGCAGCAGCACCCGAAGTTCTACGCTCTGCGCCAGCGCGCCGCTTTGTTTGGGTACAACGCGATAAGCCCCCTGATGCTCGACCCAACGATAACTGGGCCGCTTGTCACTGCCGGTCTTTTGAACAGTGACAAGACGGATTGGAACTTCGGCATACGTCAACTAGACACCAACAGTCTGATCGATCTGGACGCTGTTTATTCCAAGATTGTCCCCCAGGGATGGATGATTCTAATCCGTCCAGACGCTCAGACCTCGCGATCCCCTTCCGGTTTCATCATCCTTTATCAAATTAATTCGGTCACTGTCTTTTCTCGGGCTGATTTTGCGCTGTCCGCCAAGATCAGCCGCGTGGCAACCGATTCGAACACCGGCTTGAGCGATTACTACGTTGCGACTCGAGATACGTCGGTGGTGGCACAAAGCGAGGAGCTTGCGGTTGCCGAACAGCCTTTGGCCTATCCTCTTTACGGGACTGCTCTTGATCTCGAGAGTCTTCGGCCTGACCTCGCTGACATTTCTGTGGTGGCCATGTCCGGAAAGAGACAGAAGCTAAGCGTGATCAGCACGCTTACCCCTGGCTTTGTTCCCGACGACGACCCCTCAGCCGCAGCCACCCTGAACCCAGGAGACTTGCTAACGCTGACGGATCCGACGCCCCTGGTCAACGTGAGCGCGGCCGATTGGAGCACGGCCACCAACCTGACGTTGAACGTGGAAGATGCCAGTGGCAGGCCGGGCACAGTTCAGGCCGCCTTGAATAATTTCCTGCTGGCCTCATCGGGAAGCAAGGATCCGGAGGCAAGCGAGTACGCCCTGGTAGCATCGGTAAATAGCGTTACCGACCCTTTTCCACACACCTCGATCACGCTGAAATCCAGCGTGCTCAATTGTTATGAGCGCAAGACAACAACCGTAAATGCGAACGTCGCGCTGGCTACGCAAGGGCAGTCCGTGAGCGAGGTAATGGGTAGCGGCAGCGCATCCACTCCCAACCAGAACTTCGCGTTGAAGCAGTCTCCGCTCACCTATGTGCAGGCTCCCACTCCCTCCGGAAGGCTGAGCACGCTGCAGGTGCAAGTCAGTGGAGTGAAGTGGACCGAAGTTCCTACGCTCTACAAGGCGGGTCCGTCGCAGCAGGTGTTCACGACCCTGAACCAGTCGGATGCGACTACCGACGTTTTTTTTGGCGACGGAGTGGAAGGGTCGAGATTGCCGACGGGTCAAAACAATCTGCAGGCGAATTACCGCATTGGATCGGGATCTGCCGGCAATGTTCGTGCCGGAACCCTGACCACTCTGGTGGATCGACCCTTGGGAGTGAGCGGCGTCAGCAATCCCGAAGCCGCGACCGGCGGTCAGGACGCTCAGTCCATAGACGACATCCGCTCCGACGCGCCGCAAACCGTTCTCACGTTGGGGCGGGCGGTATCCATCACCGATTATCAGAGCTACGCCTCTACCTTTGCCGGCATCGCCAAGGCCTACGCCATCTGGATTCCGGCCGGCCCCGGTCGAGGTGTTTTCCTGACTGTGGCTGGGGTGGACGGCGCGGCTTTGCCGCAGGGAAATCCCACGCTTGAGAACCTGGCCACGTCGCTGAAGAACTACGGAAACCCGCTGATTCCGATCACGGTGCAATCCTTTCTCGAAACTCTCTTCGAGCTTTCGGCAGATCTGCAGTATGACCCTGCCTACGATCAGCCTACGGTGCAGGCCCAGGTTTTGAAAACCCTGTCGCGAGCCTACAGCTTTGCCAATAGGAACTTTGGTCAGGGTGTGTCGGCTGATGAAGTTGCGACAGTGATCCAGGGAGTGCCGGGCGTCATAGCGGTGAATGTCACCCGGCTCAATCCGGTGGCCACTAGCTCGGCCGGAGACTTGGCAGGCCAGGCGGGAGCGTTCACGATCAGCAAGCTGAACACCTGGCTGACGCAGCAGCTCAAGACCCCGCTTCCGCGACCGGCTTCGGATTTGTCCACTCGCATCTGTCCTTACCTGCCGGTCGCCAACTTGCTGTCGCTTCCACAGCCGGCGGAGATTCTGGTGCTGGATCCTGACCCCAGCGCGGTGGTTTTGGGGGTGATGTCATGAGCGCCACCGGGCAGCGGCTTTTCGACTTGATGCCTGCGCTTTACCGGTTGAAGGACGCCGCGTTGGCGCAGTCCCATAATCTGCTGACCAGCGCGGAGCAGTTGCAATTGAAAGCTCTGCAGACCCTTCCTCCTCCGCTGACGCCGGCGGAACAGCAGGAACTGGATGCGCTGATGGCCAAAGCCGTTCGGGGGCCGTTGCAGTCGCTGCTGATGCTGATCGAGGAGCAACTAGCGGTTGTGGCCGAGGACCTGGATCAGCTTTACGACGACCAGTTCATCGAAACCTGCGCCCCCTGGGTGATTCCGTATATCGGTGACTTGATCGGATACCAGTCTGTGAAGGGAGTGGCGCCGGCAGTTGCCAGCCCACGCGCCGAGGTGGCCCACACTATTTCTTTCCGCCGGCGCAAGGGCACGGTTCTGGTTTTGGAACAATTGGCCCGTGATGTTACCGGCTGGGGCGCTCACGCCGTGGAGTTCTTCCAGGTATTGGCGGATACCCAATACATGAACCACATCCGCCCTGACAACTATTACTCGCCAGACTTGCGGCATTGGGAGTCCGGCGAATACATGAACACCGGATTCGACCGGACAGCGCACAAGGTCGATGTCCGGCGCATCGCAGTGGAGAGGGGACGCTACAACATCCCGAACATCGGGATCTCTCTGTGGTCGTTGAACGCTTACAGCCTGACCATGGCGCCGGCGACGCCTGTGGCGGGACAGCCGCAATGCTTCCGTTTCAGTTCGCTCGGGCGAGACATGCCCCTGTTCAATCATCCTATTTCGCAGGGTTCGGACATCACCGCGCCGGCTCAGCCGGAAAATGTGCCTGATGGCTTGCGGCGCCGCGTCTTGTGCCAGGACATCCAGAACATTCTGAGCGGCGCGCCCGCGGTTTACTACGGAATCGGCGACAGCCTGGCGCTTTACGTGGATGGAGCATTCGCGTCCAATATCCAGGTTTGCGACCTGGCGGGCGACGACGGCAGTTGGACCAATCTTCCAGCCGCAGGAGGCCCGCCTGCGGTCGATCCCCAGCTTGGCCGCATCGCGCTGCCGCCACCGGCGGTTGGCGCCTCCCATCAGGTGCGCGCTTCGTTTTACTACGGCTTTAACGCAGACATGGGCGGCGGAGAATATCCCCGCTCCGCCACTTTCACGGCTTCACCGGAACAATCGGTGGTCCGCGTGCCAGGCGACTATGCCACCATCCACCAGGCTCTCGCTGCTCTCGGCGGCGACGGAGTCGTGGAGATCACGGACAGTGGAAGCTACTCCGAGTCCGGTGGTCTCACCGTCGCCGTGAGGGCCAATGGACACATTGAACTCAGGGCGGCCGACGGCTGCCACCCCACGTTGATTCTGGGGAGTGAAATCGCGGTGACGGGAAGGGCAGAAAGCTCACTTGATCTGAACGGGCTCGTGATCGCATATGCGCCGCCATCGGCAGGGGCTCCTGTTCCTCCCGCCTTGGTCCATGCGCCCGATGGCGGCACCAGCCAGCTCAGCCATCTTGGATTAACGCATTGCACTCTGGTTCCCGGGTGGGCATTGACGCCCACGGGCGATCCGCAGGCGGCGTATTTCGGTCTGCCCACGCTCCTGGCGGAAGCCTCGGGACTGCGGGTCGTGGTGCAGAGATCGATTCTGGGCGGATTCTGGGTGAACGTAGAGGCGGCGGCGAACTTGTCTGACAGCATTGTGGACGCCACTGACATGTCCGCAGTGGCATACGCGGCGAAGGTCGATCCCGTAACCAACCGGCCACAGCCCGGCGGCGTGTTGACACTTACGGGGTGCACGGTGGTGGGAAAGGTCTATGCCTCGCTGCTCAGCCTGGTTTCTGACAGTATTGTGTGGGCGCAGCTGTCCGCGGCAGATCTGGCGGTGACGCCGCCACTCTGGAGTGCGCCTCTTTGGGCAGTGCGCAGGCAGGAAGGCTGCGTGCGCTTCAGCTATCTGCCACCACGTTCGATCGTTCCCCGACAGTTCAAGTGCGTCGAGCAAGAGGAGGGCTCGTCTCAACCTCTCTTCTATTCACTGCGTTATGGCAATCCAGCCTATGCCAAGCTGTCGCCGCTTACCGATGATGCCGTGCGCCGCGGAGCTGATGATGGCGGAGAGATGGGGGCCTTTCATTTCGTGCTGGCTCCCTTACGCGAGACCGATCTTCGCGTGAGGATGCAGGAATACCTTCCCGTGGGGTTGGAATTCGGTGTCTTCTACGAGAATTGAAAGGAACCTGCGATGAATACCGACAAAAGCCGTGTCATGTTCAATGCTTGGAAGGACTTTGACGGCTTGGTCCAGCAGCAGGGAAGAGTTAACCTTGAATCTGAATGGAATGAATGGGTGGATGAGTCGATCCGGCGCATTCGAGCCGGGACCTTGGACACGCTGGGACACGCGGTTTATCCAGCGACCACACCCAACGCCTTCCTGATCACTCCAACTGCGGGGTCGGTCAGCATCGGAGTGGGCCGCATGTACGTGGATGGATTCTTGGCCGAAAACCACGGCATGCCTTCACCCGGCTCGCAGGGTTGGGTCCCCCCAAACAGCGGCGCTGCCGGCCCCCAGCCCGCTTGGGATCCTTATCTGGACGAACTGGTAGGGCAGAACGCTCTCGATTACAGCCAGCAACCCTACTTCCCCGGCGTCGCACTGCAGGCCCCGTTTCCCACAACCGGCGGCCCCTTCCTGGTGTATCTGGATGTATGGCAGCGGGAAATAACCTTCCTCGAAGACCCGGACCTGATTGAGAAAGCGGTAGGTCTCGACACTACCGGGCGGCTCCAGACTGCGTGGCAGGTGCGGCTGCTCGATGTGAGCGCCGCCGGCAACGTGACTTGTGCCACCAATGATTCGGACATCGGTCCTTGGGAGAACCTGATCCAGCCTACTGCGAGAAGGCTCACGACCGGCGTGGTGCAATCGGCCGCCTCTGGCCCATGTTGTCTCGCCCCGAACACCGGTTACACCGGCATGGAGAACCAGCTCTACCGCGTGGAAATTCACCAGAAGGGAAGTGCCTCCTCGAGCCCCGTAGGTACCTTCAAGTGGTCGCGGGACAACGCCTCCGTGGCCACGGCCGTGAGTGGGATCACAACCGGAGGGACGGTGCTGACGGTGCAAAACACAGGGAAGGACAGCGTACTTCGCTTCTCGCCGAATGACTGGGTCGAAATCACCGACGACTGGCTGGAACTGAATGGGCAGCACGGTGAGTTACATCAGGTTGCGCTTGTCAGTGACGCCACCCACACCATCACACTCTCGACGGCCGCTTCCTCCACGAGTTTCCCCGTCGATGCGAACGGCCTCACCGATCCCACACGGCATACCCGCCTGATCCGCTGGGACCAGAAAGGCAAGGTTTATCAAAGTGATGGCGTCACGGTGTGGAAAGATCTGGATGCTGCAGGAAGCGCTGGTATTCCAATCCCGCCGCCGGGGACTTCGCTCATCTTGGAGAACGGCATCATCGTTTCTTTCGATTTGAATCCTTCCCCGGGATCGTTTTTCCCCCTGGACTCTTGGACCTTTGCTGCTCGCACCGCCGACGGCACGGTAGAAAAGCTGGTCGAAGCACCTCCTCGCGGTGTGCACCACCATTACGCCAGGCTGGCAATCCTAACGCTCCCAAGCACTGCCTCGGATTGTCGCATCCCTTGGCCGCCCACTGGCACTACTACTGCGACCACCACCTGCTGCTGCACCGTGACGGTGAAACCTGAGGATCTTTCCGGAAACAAGACTTTGCAATCCATCATTGATCAGTTCGCAGGTCAGAGCGGAATAACGATCTGTCTCGCTCCAGGCACATATGCTCTTCCAGCCCCACTAGTTCTCGCACGCCAGCACTCCTCATTCACTCTTGAAGGATGCCACGGAAGTGTGTTCTTTACGGCGGTGGCTGGCGCCGAGGGGAAATTCTTGGACGGGTTAGTTGTGGTTTCAGAAGCAACCGGGGTTACGCTTCGCGACCTAACATTCGTGCTGCCGTCTGTTCCGTTCCTGAAGGCGGGTGGGCAACTGTCCACGCTGACTCCGGAAATCTTGGCGAGAGCCGGAGGTCCCACGGTAAAAACCATGAGTCGGTTGGACGCATCGATTGGAATTCGCCCGATCGACGCGGTCAATCTCGCAATCGAAGACTGTGCGTTTCAGTTCCCGGCGCTCGACCCGGCGAATGCAGACGCGAACACCTTCGCAGTGGGTGTTTTCGGCTGGGGCTTGAACGATCGCCTGACGCTGCAAGGCAATTCCTTTGTTAGAAGCTCTTCCGAGCCGGCGCAGATTTCAGCCGAGCCATTTCGCGTTTCGATTGGCTACTTGCTGACGCCGGGGGCAAGCATCAAGACGATCAAAGCGACGGAGGCCAGTGCTGAATTTAGAGGCAGCGTCGTCCGACCGTCGATTCTGGGCGCAACGATTCGACGCAATATGTTTTCCGGCCTCACGGCAGCCATCTTGACTTATGCCGAACCGGGCACCATGAATGTTGACGACAATTCTGCTGACTCTTGCTATGCCGGTTTCTGGATTCTCGGACGCCGCACTCAACCGGATGCCAGTATTGGGACGTCAGACACCGACAAGCAACTATTGAACGACATCCTGCTAGACCCGCTGCTTGTGCTAGGTAGCACGATTGGCCGCTGCTACCCGCTGCCGATTGCCTCTAAAATTAAGGGAAAGTCCGTCTCAGGTACTGTCAAGCTTATTAATCCTAATCCACTGAAAAGTAATCCCACCCTTGCGCTATTTTATGTCCTGCAGCAATTTGTAGCCTCGATGGAGGCTAAAGCGGCGGTGGGAACTACTCTCAGCAGTCTAGCTCTGCACTGTGCAAACAACCGGGTGGATGCTTTATGGACGCCTGGCCCGGAAAGCGATTCCGGAGAGGCGCTTGTCGTCTGGGGTGAAGACGGCGACTTCGAGAGCAGCCTTGTATTGAACGCAAACAAACTTCGGAACAACGCCTCGCCCCTCTTGTCCACGGCGGCCATCGTCTCTATGTCGCGCTGTTCGATCAATGGAAGCGTAATCCTGAATATCTGTTCGAGCACGCCCGGTTGGTGCCTGTACGTAATCCTAACGACTGGGCAATCGTCTCTTACTGCGGGAATGGCAGTGACGGGAAATGTTCTGCAATCGAATACGAATCTTCCAGCAAATTGGCTGGCAATGAATTCCCAGGTCTAGTAATCAGAATGCGCTGTGACAGGCTGCTTTACTCTGGTATAGAAGACTGGGCAGTCACTGGTCGTGACTATCGAGGTGAATTCGGTCGTTCGGCTAAGAAATCCCGAATCCGTCTTGAGAAATTGACTGCCTTGAGTTGCCTACCCAGTGGGGATGCCATTTCCTCGATCATGCCTGGCGTCCGGAGCCACTCCTGAAAAACGGCTTCGCCCACTACCATCAGATCGATTCGCACAGCGAACCTGCCCAGCGCGCTCCGCAGGCGCATCTTTTCAGAACGCGAGGCGGCCCAACCCGGCTCGATCACAAGAAAGTCCAGATCACTGTCTTCCCGCGCGTCTCCGCGCGCGTAAGACCCAAACAGGAAGATCTTCGCATCGGGAGCTGCGGCTTGTAACAGCGCGCCCGCGCGCGCGATTGTCGCAATGTCGACCAACTTGATCCCCGCGTGCTCCGGAAACTCTGAGCGGTTTGTGGAGCTGACGCTTCTACGCAGCGTCAGAACTGCAACGAAGAGTGAACCACGTGAGTGTTGCTATATTCAAGGGCAAACCCGCATTCAAGACTCGTTGGCCGTTTTCTTCACCTGCCAGAATTATGCACCTCACAAGTCCCTTCGAGGTTCCGTAACAAGTTTCACCGCTGAGTCCACTGGAAATTCGGGGGTATCCATAACTATGAAAAGTGGCCGTCCTGAGAAACCTGACCATTCGTGATGTTAATAAAACCTGTCTCGGCTTAGGGGTTCATTCCAAAAGTCGCTTGCTTTTGGAGCAGGCGCTCTCCCTTTTTACGAGTCTTGGGGTCATCGCGCTCCAATGCTTTGCAAGGACGATAGCTTTTTCTAAACCTTCCATTTCCTGCTTGTGTTTCTATTATTTCCAATAACTTGGGGAATCTGCTTCTCGTTCAAAGCTAACTCCAAGAGCCTCAAACCCAAGCAAAAATGCACGGTCCGAGCACGCTAGCGCACCTCCTTTTGTTCCCTCCCCTGGGTGATCGCTACGACAGTCACGGGGACACTTCTCTTACGGGGCACACAAACTCGAGTGGATGAGTCTGTCCTGAGAGCACAACTCGCCAAATACGGCATTGAGTCATTCCGCCTTCTCAAGACGGCACCGTACAAATCTCAGAGCCTGTGTTCCTAGGATACAAAGCGGTGATGGTTCCGATGCGCGCCGAAGCGCAGGGCGCAAATGCGAAGTCGGGGCATCCGGCTGACTTAACTGACGCCCTCACGTCGCGACCCGGCTTCGTCTTTGAACCCGGTTCATATAGCGTTCAAAAGGACAGCGACGTCGAGGACTGCTACAACCCCAAACGCAAAGACCGCGCACCGACTACGCCCTGATACCTTTCACACTGGCTAGCGACAGTCTAGAGCAACAGGTTCCATGATGGCGCACCTGCTCCACGGATTCCTCCAGTCTAACGGTTTTGCGGACCGCCGGGCAGGCAATTCGTGCATTGGGATAAATTGGGATAAAGGCCACGCTCGCCAGAGAGATTGGCAGTCATCTCTAAATCCAAGAGTGCTTGGGTTTAGTGGCGGAGGAGGACGAATTCGAACCCTCGAAACCCTTTCGAGTGTAGCGATTTTCAAGACCGTTCGTCGCTCCAAACCGCTACCTTATTAAGGTAGCGATCTTCGAGAAGAGTGAGCCGGTTGCGCCCAAAACGTGGCAAAGGGGTTGAACCGCTAAGGCTGCTTGTGAGCGGCCGAACCTCCCGCAGTTTGTCGGCATAAACGGTTGAAACTTCAGGACTTGAAAAATAAAAACGGTCATTCGCTATCTTGTTGAAAATACACCTAATCCCTTTGCCAGCCGCAAGATAGCGCCGATTTCAGTTTTTGGGATTTGCCCCATTTTGCGTCGTTTTATGCTGTCTACTGCTACAAATCTGCTACATTTCGGGACCATTTACCAAGTCTTACTAGGAGTGTAGCAACTTTTTGCTCCAAACGTCTTGCCCTGCCCACAACATATCGTTAAATCAGCGGGATAAAACACTTCTGAGTTCTTATATTTATCATAGAATTAATGGAGAAATTGGCGGTCCCATTCGTCCCGATGTGACTAATCCGATGACTGTGGTCGGCTGTTCGTACTCACCATGCTTCTCGCATTTTGAATAACTTAGCACGCTGTCAGTTGCGCTGAATCATCCCATTTGCACCCTTGAGTGCACCAAGAGTGCACCAAAACAAGGGCGAAATTCGCGAGACACGAGTGTGACCCGGCCGGAGCCATTTTTTGCCCGCTACTTGTGCGGTCTCGCTTCACTAGCCTCCCGTTTCCGAATCAGACTGAGCGAAAGAAGGACGTGAAAGACTCTGTCAGCCAGCGGTTTGCTTAGGTAGCGCTTCTCCGTCAGGCCATGCGAGATCCTGTTCCTTAGGTTCTGGCCACGCGGATCATTCAAAAACGTCTGGAGATACAGGACCGTATCCTCACCGAGGACTGCTTTGACGTTCGCGTCACCGAGTACATCATTCAGATTCTTCGCCTGCATGACGCCCTTCGACGATCGCATAGGTTTGTTGGTGGGAAGCCCTAAAAGGCCAAGCAGCGCCCGCAATGCCGCTTCAATCCGCGGGATCAGGATATGGATTGCCTTGGCATGATCGCTGGCGAGATACGCCTCAATCCCTTCGCGTAGTAGGCTCTCCCCTTCCTCAGTAAATACCGGTGACTCGCGCAGTGAGGCAACGATTCTGTTTGCATCGGGTTTGTAGATCTCGTGCGTCTTATCGAGCGCCGTCGTCAGGAACACGGATTCCATTTCGATGACCTGCGCTACTTGCATGATCAACCGACCATCCGGGTCACTTTCGACCGAGCCAGCTTGAGCTGCTATATGGCCATCAGCGATTTTCTGAACTCCAACCATCGAGACCAATGGCGCTTGCGTCATCATTTGTTTCATGAACTCTCGCGCATCAGTTGCCTTGGTTACGAATCTCACAGCAATTCTTTTGTAGGCCAGGTCCAGGCTATCGGCCGTGAACGCAGCGAGAAATTTCTCCATCTCAGCCGCAGCCACTTCGACGCGCGCTGAAATCTGTTTCATGTCTTCGTGGGCTCGTTTGCCCTTTTTCTCCGAGGCGACCTGGACTCGTTCCGCGTCCTCCCTCATTCCCGCATTCCGATAGGCCTCATACACCGGCTGCAACCATCCCACAGCCAGAGTCGGAGAAGCTTCCTCGGCCAGTTTCTCAAATGCCATTCCGTAGCTTCGGATGACTCGTGGAATTTCCTCCTTTGCTCCTGACTTACGATAAATTCCCGCCAGGCGTTCCGCCGCAGCTTGCGCGCCCCAAGGATTGAACTCTTTCGGAACGGCCCGATCGGCCGATTTCCGCAGGATCTCCTCCAGTGAATGGACTATTCGCTTTTGCTGTGATTCCGTCAGGATGATTTTTTTGTTGTCCAGCAGGTTGTCGAAAAGAAACGGCCACGAACCACCCAACTCTGGCTTTGCGACGCGCTCGTAGAGAACGAACATGGCGTCTACGACTGTTTGCGTTCGTTCCTCATCTCCGATGCTGACTGCGAGCTCCAGAGCTCTTTCAAGGTAATGTATTGGCTGAACGACGATTTTGTAGGACAACATCGCTGCTTCTACGTAGGCATCGACAGCGGCTTTTGCAAACGAAACGTCTGGCTTTTGCTTGGCGACAACAGCCGCGAAGTCCCATGCGAGATCGGAATACCGCGCTCGAAGAATCGGATGTTTCGCTTCGCCAGTACGCCGTTTCCAGTATTCAATCGTGTCTAAACTTGCCTCCGCGATATCAGGGGAGTAAAAGGGCGTCCCGTCATTCCTCGTTGCGCTCATAATAGGACCGTACGTCGTACCCCAAACGCTCGCTTCGCTATCAGCCCGTCGATAGAAACTCATTGCCGCTGACTCAGCCCACCAAATGTCACGCTCAAACTGACTGGCAGGTGGTATTTCGCCAGGCAATGGGCGCAAAGCATCCGCCACCGCCACTTCCCAAAAGGTTTCTGTAGCGGAATCAAACTTTTCCAATAACACTTGAACGGCTTCTTGCAATTTGTCAGGCATGAATGAAATTAGCTTGCAGCGTCAACGCACGCTATTGCCAGCGACACTCCCGGAGTTCCAGTAGATTGTCTTTCTTCGTATTGTCCGCTGTCGTGGCGATGATGTCGTGGCCGTTGCTGCAGTGTGGGCACCTTCGAACAATGACGCTCGCCTCCGAGCCGTCGGATCCCACGACGTAGTAGCTATCGCCGGAAACCGATTTGATATTCCGGATATGCGAAGACGAACAAGCGTTCCTGGTTGAGAGACGAGCAACTGCTCAAGCCTTTGAAGGAGTTTTTTCGGGTCGAGCGGCAACTGGCCGACATCACGCCGCCCGAGATCGAAGGTTTCAAACTTTGGAGGCGCAAGCAGGTGTCCGGTGCGACCGTAAATCGCGAACTGGCGCTGCTCAAGCATATGTTCAATCTCGCCATCGACTGGGATCTTTACCTGGGCTCGAACCCTTTTCGAAAGGTGAAGTTCTTTCAGGAGGTCAACACGGGCTTTCGGGTCTTGAAGCCAGACGAGGAAACCAGGCTGCTGCGGAATGCCACACCCGCAATTCAGGATGTCGTTCTTTACGCTCTGAATACGGGAAGTCGCATCGGGGAGATTTTCTCCCTCCGCTGGCAGAACGTGGACCTGGACAGAGGTTTGATTAACGTGTTCTCGACGAAAACCCAGAAGACACGCGTCGTTCCGATCAACTCGGAAGTGCGCCGGATTCTGGATTTCTGGGCTCTGGGGCAGAAGAACGAGTTCGTCTTCTACAACCAGAAAACAGGAGAACCGTTCGTCGATCTCGATGCCGGTCTCGAAAACGCTTGCGAGCAGGCGAAGATCGAAGGAGTGACGTGGCATACGCTGCGCCACACTTTTGCCTCACGTCTTCTCGAGCGGGGAGCAGACATCATGACGGTGAAGGAACTGTTGGGACACTCGACGGTGACCGTTACGATGCGCTACACGCATTCGAATCTCACTTCGAAGGTGGTTGCCGTGGGAAAACTGGCGGGCGCTGCTACAATTCTGCTACACCCTGCACCAAAATGCAGCAGTTCGAATCGCCACTGTAGCAAACTGGCCGCTAACTCACAGAATACGTTAGAATTAAAAACGGAGGAGTGGGTGAGCGGTTGAAACCGGCGGTCTTGAAAACCGTTAGACTCGAAAGGGTCTCGGGGGTTCGAATCCCTCCTCCTCCGCCACGCTTGAGTCTACGAGTCGCGCCGCCGAGTGGTCGCGGCCCGTCACTCGTTAATCTTTAGGCCAAGCCGGAGTGATTGCCCGCTCGCATCCCTGCTCTGCGCGCCTAAACTGGAAATACCTAGAGTATGTCTTCTTCCCGCAGAATCGTCTGGATCGTGGGGACTTGGATCTTCATTCTTATCGTCTACTCCGCCATGTCGCTGTCGCTGAAGCACGGTTCAGAGTCGCTTAGCACATTCAGCAATCTCGTACAGTGCCTCATTCCACTCTTGGCCAACGCCGGCCTGCTCCTGAATGCCGGCACGCCCCACTGGCGGAGAAATATCTTCTGGATGCTGCTCGCCATGAGTTGCACGCTTTGGATGATCGGTAAGTTTGAGTGGACTTATTATGAGGTCTATCTTCACCGGCCTCTTCCCGAGATGTATGCGGGAGATATCCTGTTTTTTCTGCGCGGAATGCCGATGATGGCAGCGCTCGCCTTGCGTCCCCACCTCAAACGCGGGGAGGTTCAGTTGCGTTTTGGCTATCTGGATTTTGTATTACTGTTGGTCTGGTGGACGTTCCTCTATGTTTTTGTGGTCTTGCCCTGGTTGTACGCAACGCCGGCTCTCGGCCAGTACAATCGCACATTCAATTTAATCACCAACATCCAGAACATGGTGATCGTCGTCGGATGGGCCATCCTATGGCTACGATCAAGCGGGGCGTGGAGGATCGTCTACGCCAATCTATTCGGCGCCTCGACAATTTATATGTTTTCCTCATTGACCATCAACGTTGCTATCGACAATCACAGGTACTACACGGGAAGTTTGTACGACCTTCCCCTGGTATCGAGCTTCCTATGGTTTGCCCTGGCCGGCGTCATCGCCTATCAGAACCATGACCGATTGGATGCTCCCTCCGAGAACGCCTACGACTCGGACCCGGATTCGACCTCAGAAGAAAATGTCTGGCCGGCCCGCCTGGCCATGGCGGCGGTGATTTCCCTTCCCCTGTTCGCCATCTATACGCTGCGATTTAGCCACGATGATGCCGAAGTTCGTGATTTTCGTCTCATGGCCACCTTGCTTGCCTCTATCCCTCTCGCGTTGTTGATCTTCGTGCGTACGCATCTGGCCGACCGGGATCGCTCGCGGCTCCTCGCCCGATCTGAACAGTCCATCGAGAATTTGAAACGGCTGCAGGCGCAGATCGTGCAATCGGAAAAGCTCGTTTCTCTGGGCCAGCTCGCCGCCGGCGCGGCGCACGAAATCAACAATCCGCTCGCGGCGATTCTCGGTTTTTCCGATCTGCTCGCCGATGATCCTACGGTTCCGGAAAAAGCTCGAACGACCGCGTCAAAAATCCGCGACCAGGCGCGCCGCACCAAAACCCTGGTCGGGAACCTATTGAGTTTCGCGCGCCAGGTGCCCGCCGAGCGCACGCTCCTCGACATCAACACCGTGGTCAACAACGCCGTGCAACTTCGTGCACTCGATCTGCGTTCCGAGACAACGCGCATCGAGTTGCAACTTGAATCCGTCCTCCCCGGCGTTCGCGGCGATGGAAATCAGTTGATGCAGGTTTTCTTCAACATTATCAGCAACGCCTTGGAAGCTATGGAGGCGGCCAAGGGCGGGGTTCTTACCATCAAGACGCTCCGCGACCGCTCCAACGTCGTCATCCTGTTCTCTGACACGGGTCCCGGCCTCAAGGACCCGCAGCGTGTTTTCGATCCTTTCTATACGACAAAGCCGGTTGGCAAGGGCACGGGCCTGGGGCTCAGCATTTGCTTTGGCATCGTTCAGGAGCACGGCGGAAAAATTCTCTCCTACAACCGGCAGGAAGGTGGAGCGGTGTTTCGCGTGGAATTGCCCGCGCTCCTCGCAGCTTTTCCGGCGAAGGAATTGCAGCTCAGCACCGCGTCGACCACGCGTCAAAAGCCTTCTTGACAGCACTCCAGCGCCCTGACATCGATCTGCTCTCTGTCAGCGGATCAACACAACTCGTGCTAAAGTTTTGCATTCTGCTCTTGAGGCTGAAAAAGGAATCGCGATGCCGGAAATGGCCATTCAGACGCAAAAGCTGACAAGGAAATTTGGGCACCTGACCGCGGTCGACGGCATCGATCTCCAGGTGACGGCCGGACAATTCTTCGGTTTTCTGGGACCGAACGGTGCGGGAAAGTCGACGACGATCAAGATTCTGACCGGCTTGCTGGCGCCAACCTCCGGCAGCATGCAGCTTCTCGGCGTGGACTTTGCCGCCAATCCGGTCGAAGTAAAACGCCAGATCGGCGTTGTTCCAGAAGGCATGGGCCTTTTCGAGCGCTTGACGGGCTCCGAATATCTGAAGTTTGTAGGACGGATGTATGGCCTGGACCGCGCGACAACCCTACGCCGCTCCGAGGAGTTGCTTGATTTCATGCAGCTCGCCGATCGGCCCAAGACCATGATTGCGGATTACTCGCACGGGATGCAAAAGAAGCTTGCTCTCGCTGCCGCGGTGATTCATGGACCGCGCATTCTGTTCCTCGACGAACCTTTCGAAGGCGTGGATGCACTAGCAGCGGGCGCGCTGAAAGCGCTGCTGGCGCGTATGACCGAACGCGGTACAACCATTTTCCTGACGTCCCACGTCCTGGAAATCGTCGAACGCCTGTGCAGCCACGTGGCCATCATTCATAAAGGGAGGCTTGTCGCGCAGGGTTCGCTGGAAGAATTGCGCGCCGGGATTTCGGGCGAGGCTGGAAACAAGACCACGCTTGAACAGATATTCCTGTCGATCGTTGGCCAGGACGGCACGGAACGCCCGCAGCTCGAGGAACTTTCATGGCTGATGTGATGCATTCCGTCAGTGTCTTCGAGCAGATCCGCCTGGTCGCCGGACTTCGCTGGCGAATTCTACGGAACAGCCTGCGCAAGAAAAATAATCGTCTCGACCTGATCGGCTTGATCTTTGCGGGGATCCTCAGCAGCATCTTGGTGATCGGATTCTGTTTTGCCTTTTACGCGGGCGCCTATGCCTTTGTTTCCCAGGGCCGTCTTGAGTGGATGGCATTACTTTTCTGGGCTATATTTCTATTCTGGCAGGTTTTCCCAGTCTTTGTGGCAGGCTTCGGGGCAAATTTCGAGTTCCGCACGCTGCTTCGATTTCCGCTGAGCCTCCGCGCGTTCTACATGATTGGGTTGGCGTACGGGTTCGCTGATTTCTCGGCACTCGCATCGCTATGCTGGCTGCTGGCTATGACCGCCGGAGCCGCGGTCGCCAAACCAGGTCTATTGCTGGCCATGCTGCTGATCGTTGCCGTGTTCGCCTTGCTTAATGTAACGCTTGAGCGGCTCATTGGTTCCTGGCTGGAGCGTTTGCTCGCCCGCCGCCGGACCCGGGAACTTTTCCTCGGCATATTTGTTCTCTCGATGGTTTCGCTGAATTTTCTTACCCCTCTGATGCAACGTTACGGCACGCCAGCGCGGTCCGCATTCCTGCGCCTCCTGCCATACTTTGCGTGGTTTCCGCCTTCGCTTGCGGGGCGCGCCCTGGCCGCAGTCACGCGACTTCAACCCGCCGGGTTTCTGTTGAACTCCGCTCTTCTTTTGTTCTATCTGGTTTTGCTCAGCGCTCTTCTGTGGCGCCGCCTTGCAGCGCAATATCGTGGCGAAGAGCTTAGTGAAACTGCGGCGCCGGCGCGTGCCGCCGTCCGCTCAATAACGCGGATACACGATGGCCCCGACCACTTGAGTTTGCTTTCTCCGCAGGTGGCCGCGATCGTTCGCAAAGAGTTTCGCTATCTGACCCGCAACGGCTTTGCATATCTCACGCTGCTGATACCCCCGCTCCTGATACTGATTTTCAGCATGAATTTTGCCGGCAGGAATCCGCGTGTGGGTGGCGAGGGCGTCTCCGCAGAGATGTTTTTCCCCGGCATGATGGCCTACCTCATCCTGATTCTGATGGCGCCGGCTTACAACAGCTTTGCTTACGAAGGCCGCGGCATTCAGACCTACTTCACCGCCCCGCTGCGCTTTCGCGATGTATTGCTGGGAAAGAATCTGATGCTCGTCGCGGTGCTCTCCCTGGAAATCTCGCTTTCCCTGGCGATGCTCGCGTGGCGCGTCGGCTTGCCTTCGGCCCACATGTTTTTTGCTACCTGCGCCGCCATCATTTTCACCATCGTCGGTCAGCTCACCGTTGCCAACTGGTCCTCGATCACTTTTCCGCGCAAGATGGAATTCGGCCAGATGCGCGGCCAGCGCCAATCCGGCATGGCTGTGCTCGTTGCATTTGGCTCGCAGATTTTGACCGGCGGCATTTCCGCCGTGATTCTTTTCACCGGGAATTGGACCGGAAATCTCTGGCTTCCCGCTGAAGCCTTCGCTTTTCTCGGTGCGGCGGCTGTCGGTGGTTACATTGCGTCTCTCGACGCCTTGACCAGTCTTGCCGAGAAAAAAAAGGAAGTCTTGATCGAAGCTTTGTGTCGCTAATCCCTTGGGTTACGCTCGCCACTTTCAAGGACGCGCTGGCTATTTCGCACTCCGCATGAGTTCAGCGTAGCGCGCGGCAATCGCGGGCCACGAAAAATACTGCCGCTGTGCCATCCAGCTTCGTTGTGCCAGCGAAGCGCGGTAGTGCTCGTCTTTCAAAACGCGAAGCAGGACGTCCCCCAGGTCGCCCTTCCTCTGCGGGGAAAAGAGTGCCAGGCCCGCTTCGGTGATCGGCGGCCCTGTTTCCGGACCCGCAGACGCGATCACCGGCAATCCGCAGGCAATCCCCGCGATTGCGCTGCTTCGCCTCGTGGAAATAGGCCCGCGCACAAAAAGGAGAACGTCGGAAACGGAGAGACTACGAACTACGCCTTCTTCCGATAGAACACCCAATACGTGGAGTTCAACCGCGCTATCCCGAAAACTTTTCCTAAACTCCGCCTCGGCGCTTTGCGCATTACGGCCCAGAACAATGAGCCGCAGATTCCCGACATGCGCGACAGCAAACCGAACGGCTTCAACTATTAGTTCGATTTCTTTTCGTCCCGATTCCCCTCCAGTGATGCCGAAGACCGCCACGCTCAATTTATCGCCCGTCGAAATCCCCTTCCTCGAGTTGGCTTCACCGGTCGTTGGCAAATTTGCTCCGACTGGGATGAAGCATCCTTTGGCAAGTTGGCTTTTGATCCAGGAAATTTTCTCCATTGGAACCGTGAAAACCGCGGCGTCGCAAATTCGCAGTGCCTCAAGCATGACCCGCAGCTGTGCCCGGCGGCGCAATCCATCAATCACTCGCGTTCCACTGTAGGGCTCAACGTCGTGAAACACCACGCCCACGTGGACACCGGCAGCTTTGAGAGTCTTAAGAACCCGCGGAAATCGCAGTGGGAAACCACGTGTGGACCATGCCAGCGCCGTGTATTGCACCAGAACCCACGTTCCACGCCACCTTTTTGCCCGGCGTCGAAGCCCTCTCGTGGCGCGACTCCACCCGCTTTCGGGCCACCCCACGCTCTCGGTAGTCAATTCGAAGCCTTCCGTCGGCAGAGCTTCCCCGAGGTACCGGCAATACTCTTCGACCGCGTCGGTGGGCGCGTCGGGCTTTCCGAGGAGCGCGATGATACGCTGCCCGATCATTTCAAAATGCTCATTTTTCCACGAGGAAGCTTCCGATCACGAGCGCGTCCATGCCGGAGCTGAAAAATGTCCGTATCGCGTCGGTCGGCGTGTGCACGATTGCTTCGCCGCGCAGATTGAACGATGTGTTCATGATAACCGGCACGCCAGTACGCTTCTCGAATTCATCGATCAGCCGCCAGTAGAGCGGGTTGATTTCTTTCTCGACGGTCTGCGGTCGCGCGCTGCCGTCTACGTGCGTGACGGACGGAATCAGGGCGCGTTTTTCGGGACGCACTTGCGCCGTCAGAATCATGAATGGTGAATCCGTCGCGCTCTCCAGGTATTCGCCCGCCGCTTCCTTCTTCAGCGAAGGCGCAAACGGGCGCCACCACTCCCGGAATTTCACCGCATTGTTGACCTTGACTTTCATTTTCGGATCGCGGGGATCGGCAAGAATCGAGCGGCTTCCGAGTGCGCGCGGCCCAAATTCCATGCGTCCTTGAAACCAGCCGAGAATTTTCCCCTGCGCAAGCAGTTCAGCCGCAGTGGACGCGGGGTCCGGCAGTTGCGTGTAACGCAATTTATATGTGCGCAGCGCGCTTTCGATCGCCTCGTCATCAAAACATGGCCCCCAATAGGCATGCCGCATCGGCTTGTTCGGCAATTTTCCGTTGTTGTCCACATACGGAGCAAGCGCCGCCCCAAGGGCCACTCCATCATCCGTGGCCGCGGGTTGCACGAACATTTTCTCCACGAGGCCGGACGCCACAATTTTCCCATTCGCTTTCGAATTCAGAGCAACGCCTCCGGCGAGGCAAACGCTTCGGCAACGCGTTTTCTCGATGGCCATCCGCAGCACGCTCATCATCGCGATTTCACAAGCGTCCTGGACGGCGTAAGCAATGTCTTTGTGCCGGTCGTCGATGTCGCTCTCCGGAACGCGAGCCGGGCCGAGGAGCGTTGTCATGCCGGAGAACGGCGTCGCGCCGTTGGCGACCAGTTGCCTCGTGTGAACGCGATACGGCGCCGCTTTCAGATCGATGAAGGCGGACAAATCCACACTTGGCTTCCCGTAGGGCGCCAGCCCCATCACTTTCCATTCGTCGCTGTTGGGTTGAAAGCCCAGAAACTCCGTGAATGCGCTGTAAAAATATCCCACGGAATCCGGAAATGGGATCGTCACCACTGGGTCGAGCTTCCCATTGTGTCCGTGCCAGATGGTCGTCGCTTCCCACGCGCCGCGGCCGTCCATGACCACAACGGCGGCATCGTCAAATCCCGAGTATGCATAGGTGCTGATGGCGTGCGCCAGGTGATGATCGACAAACCGCATTCTTGCCTTCGTCGGCCCGAATTGTTGCGCGAATTTCTTTGCTCCACTCTCCTGATGCCACATGCTCAGGAAGTGCAGCGTCGAATTCAGGCCGTTGAGGTACGTCAACGGCATTTTCCCTGTGGCGTAGCACTTCAAATCGTGCCGGTACATGGGCCCCGGCGTCTGCCACCCGAAACACACTTCGTCTATCTGCTCCGCTCGTACTTTCGCGAAGTCCAGACACGCTCGAATGGCGTTCCTGGGAAACCCGGCATCGTGCTTCAGCCGGCTGATGCGCTCTTCCGCCACCGCAAACAGCAGTTCGCCGTCGCGCACGATGCACGCCGAAGAATCATGCATCTGCGAATAGCTAATTCCCAGGGTCAGCATCGTGGTTCAAGCGCGAACCTTCTTGACACCACAGCACCACGCAATCGGCGTTCCCTCACCGGGCATCTCTCGCACCTCTCCTCCATTCGCTTGCACTAACGCAGCGATGCAGTTGGCGCTGATGGCGGCGCCGCGCCAACTCTTCCCCGCGGTAGCGGGATCCAATCCCAGCAACGATGCCGTCTTGCGGCTCAAGGACAACAGCTGTGCCGACCACAACGCATCCACCATACCCCATGCCAAACGTCCTCGTAAACTCATGGTCGGTTTATGGCTGCCATTGAACTGGAATAGGAATGCGCCGCCAGGCCGCAATACGCGCAACATTTCGCGTATGTATGAAAACGCCATCTCCTCACTCGGCAAATATTGAAGCATCAAATAACTGAAGGAGAAGTTCGCAGAGTCATTCGCAAGGCAAGCGAGGTCCACGCCTCCCACGCGCAGCCACAGAATATTCCTGGTTTGCGAGTGAATCTCCCGCGCGCGCTGAAGCATTTCGGATGAAAGATCGAGGGCCAGCACACAGTCATATCGCCGTGCAAAACTACGCGTCATTCTTCCGGCGCCGCAACCGAGTTCCACCATGACTTGGCCAGTCGTCGGAATGCCGCAACGCTCCAGAACTGGAGGAACAAGCCTACTGTAATCTTCTTCGCCGGATGCAAGGAACGATGCAAGGTCCCATTCTTCCCGCCACGAAGCAATGTAATGAAACGCGTTTTTCCGGGCACGATCGTCCCAGTCCCGCCGCATGGTTTCTGTCTTGTTCACGACGACGTTCCCATGTCAACTTGTATTTTCCGCATGCTCCCCAGCGTGATCATGCCTGCGGCTTTCCAAGGCGAGTACGTGCAGGTAGAGTGCTTCGAGTTGTCGCGCCGCGCGCTCCCAGGTGTATCGCTTCATCGTTTCGCGCGCGGTTTCCCCCAACTTTCGCCGCAATTCCACTGAGCCTGCCAGGCGCAAAATTCCTTCCTCAATCGCCGCGGCGTTCGCCAGGGGGACGAGCAAGCCATTAAATTCGTGCTCCACTACGTCCGGCATTCCGCACGTTTCCGTGGTGATCACCGGCATCCCTGTCGCCATGGCCTCCAGTAGCACACATGGCAATCCCTCCATCAAGGACGGGAACAGGAAAACATCATGCTCGGCATAGAGTTCCTGCATGTGGTCGGCGGAGATGACCGGGCGAACGATGATCCGGCCCGCCAGTTCGGCTCCAAAGAATTGTTGGATCTCTTCCGGCGGAACGCCGCAGCCAGCAAACGTCATCGTCAACCCCGATAACCGGGGCGCAACATTTCGCAGCGCATCGCGGATATAAAAGATCCCGCGCTGATCTAGCCACGTCCCAGCGTAGAGCAGCTTCAATCCGTTTCCGTCGCGATACTCGCGAGGTACAAAGAACCGCGGTTCGACTCCATGCGGGATGTACGCGACGCGGTCGCAGTCCAGATTGTATTTCAGTTGAAGGGTCGTCCAGACATCGCGGCAGTGCACGTCCGCGCCGTCTGCCGTTGCAATCGACCATCGAAATCTCGGTTGATGGTAAACCATGTGCCACATCCGGTTCTTCCAGTCGAAATTCCACGCTCGCCCTTTCTTCGCTTCTCGTTTCATGGCGTGGACTCGCCTTTCCTCTAATCCGTGCATGGTCATCACATACGGCGGATACCCCGCCGAGCGGTTCCATCGCCGCCGCCACCCATAAACGAGGCCCGCCGGAGCGTGCAGATTTACGATCGAGAATTTCCCCTTGCCAGCCTTAAGGAAAAAACCAACTCCACAAAGCGCGGAGCGACCGATCCCTGCACGATCAGGTCGTCCAGAAACACGTACGTGGCGCTGTGTCCCAGCTCTTCCATCTTGCGCCCAAGGTTGTAAATGGTCCCCGCTACCCCGCCCTCTCTCCGCTTCGGAACTCCTGCTGCCATCAGAATCCTCATCTAAGCCAGGCCTCACTTCTCTGAAAGCAGGAAATAATGGAGCGCGATTGGACTCAGAAGCCGGCGCAATGTCCGGCTCGATTCGAGGAATGGCAATTCAATTGGATTGTGCCCTGGAATAATCGGCAATTGGTGCACCGTGCCATCGCTGCGCAGAATGGTCCAACCCGCGCCGCGTACGTACCCGCGAATCTGGGGAAACCACTGACGGCGGTCAAACGGCTGGTCATCCCTGCGCCCGGGGTGGCGCACTCGCGCATAGAGGTCATAGAGGCCCATCAAGTTCGCGTAGTTCGGTGTAGTGAGAAAAAGTTTGGCGCCGGGACGCGCGATGCGCCACATTTCGCGCAGCGCTTCTTGCACATCGGGAACGTGCTCGATGGTTTCGCAGGAGACCACCAGATCGAATGATTCATCAGCGAAAGGCAGCGCTTGGGCGTCGCCCTGAATAAGCGCTGCCGAAGTTCCGTTCCCCTGTGCCCGTAGTTTTGCCTGGCCGACCCGCAACGCCGTAAGTGAAAAGTCACACCCCGTCACGTGGGCGCCGCTTCGCGCTAATTCCCTGACGAATCCTCCGCGCCCGCAAGCTACCTCCAAAATTCGCAGGCCCGCGACATTTCCCACCTGTTCGCGTACGAGTTCGTACCACGGGCTTGACGCATCTTCATGTTCCGGAGCGGCGTTGAATACCCGTTCATGCCACTTGTCATATTCTGTCCGTAGACTCATGCCTGGAACTCTTTGGGACCTGCTACATGCGTTATTTCCGGAACGGGCACTGCCTTTTCCCGAATTCGGCGGTACCACGAACGAGAAGAAAGCCAGCAACGGGCTGCGTAATACGTTCGTGGAGGAAGCACCAGCGCCGGAAGCATCGTTACCATGCGAAAGTAGCGGTGATTGCGGGGCGCATCTGCGTGCAGAACCTCATAAATCTTTTCTTCCGTTCGAAACGTCTCCCACGGTCTTCCCCCGTCCGCCATCAAACGCATTTGATCTGCCTCTGCCTGCACGATTTCGACAACGCATTCGATAGTGTCTGCGGAGATTCCCATTGCGGGCAGTACAATTCGGAAAGAGTTCGCCAGCGCCTCCATGACCTTTTGCTTCCGCCGCAACCCCGTTATTCCGTTCCCCGAAGCCAAATACAAGTTCCCTCCGTGGATACGGTAATGTGTCAGCGCTTCCTGAAGAATAATGATTTCGCTCTTTGCTGCCGCTAGTGTGAATAGATATTCGTCCGCCTCGATGACGAGCGCTTCGGGAACAGGGAGAATTTTCCTTACTAGGTCTGCCCGAAGTGCCATGCGGCTTGTGCCCAAGTAACTCTTCCGCAGCCGGAATACTTGGGCGGTCCTTTGCGAACAAAGCCGTAACCTTTCATCTTTTTCCGGTGCAACAATCCGCACCGCGCCGCTGGCAAAAGTCTCTTTGATGCCGTGTCCTACAAGGCCGACATCTGGCTCTGCTGCAAATATGTCAGTCACGCGACGCAGTTTTCCCGGCGCCCACCAGTCGTCCCCGTCCAGAAATGCGATAATCTCGCCTTTGCACTCCGGAATCCCGGCGTTAAACGCCGAGGCTTGCCCGCCATTTCCTTTGCACAGTAGCCGCACCCGCGGCTCGAATTTTTTCACGATTTCCGGCGTGCGATCGGTCGAGCCGTCATCGACCACAATGATTTCACGCTCTGCCGCTGGAAAATCCTGCTCCAGCGCGCTCACGATGGCCTGCTCGATAAAGCGCTCGTGGTTGTACGTGTCTATCAGTATGCTGACAAAACTTCTTGCCAAATTACGGCTCCCGATAATCCTCAATCGCTCTTCTGTTTCATCGATTGAACCATTGTCCACAACCAGAATTTCCCCCTGCTCAGCAGGAAACTCTTGCGCCAACGCGCCCGAAACCGCTTCGATTCCTTCCCGTGGGCCACAAATCATAGAAACGCGCGGGAATTGCCGCAAACCGCATTCCTAAAGTGGCTGAGATCGGGGACGAGAGAGGTCCGATCTTCCCTAGAAGAGTACCAGCAGTCGGGCAGTTTTTTAACTGCTACAAGATAAGATTGCCGCAATCTTTACGACGCGCCGGCGATTTCCAGCGGCACGCCCGCAGCACAGAGCGGACATTCGAAAGGTGTCCACAAGTTGTTCGGCATTCGCTCCAGGAGTTCGAGGGCCACGTGGTGCTCGGCCGCAAACTCGGCGATCGTATCGCCGAGCCCGAGAAGCGCGCCAATGGCAACGACGTCAACGCCAAGGGCTCGCAAATCGGTGAATGTCCCCCGCACGGCCGATCCAGCACTAATGACGTCGTTCACGATGGCGACGCGTTTGCCTCTGACCGCTGCCTGCAACGCGTTCGGAAGGCGGTACTCAACCGGATATAATCCTTCGCGTGTTGTATCCGCGAATCGCTCGGCGTATGCGAAGTCGCAACCGAGCTCGAGCGAGACCAGCAGTGCTATAAACGCGCCCTCCACGAGCGGACCACATACCAATTCAACTTTATGCTGCACCAGTTGTGCCGCGAGTCGGGCAGCAAACGGTCGTATGTCACGAGAATGCAGGCATAATGTTTCCAGCTGCAACCACAGATCCCCATGATGACCCGACTCCAGTCGGAAATGTCCCTGGCGTCCGCGCACAAAGGAGAACAAATGTTCTTTCATGAAACCTGGCCAGTCCCGAATTCTGAGCTTGCAGGCACCAGTAGCCGCTCGCAAGAAACAAAGTAGCGCGTCCTCCTGCAAGCTGTGTGCCTTCATGATCGCTCGTTGATGTAGCGTTTTATTTCTGTCCCAGCGGAGCGGCAAATTCATCGTACGCTCCACCGGCAGCGCCGTCCGATGACCCTGGCACTCGATACCCACACTTGCTTGCAAGTTCGGGGAAGAGTCCAATCCGTCGTCGGATTAATGAGCGGGCTTGGGCGACGTGGAATCCGAGTGGTACTCGGAGTGGCGGACGCGGAAGTATCGCTGGTAGCACACCCTGCACCGATACGGGCTGATGGAGAAGAGCCGGTGGAGCAAGAACTCCATGAGGCCATTCCTTCTTGACCTACGGATGGACGCGCTTCCACAGCTTGGACACTCGGCGGATCTAGCGAAGGAAAAAATGGCCCACATCTCCAAATCTGGCCTGGGGATGAAGTATACACCCATTGGCGCGGAGAAAGAGTTGGGAATGGAAAGCAGGAAGACAAACCCGGCCGAAGCTCGGCCACTTAGAAGGATTAGGAGTTAGCCGCGCTGGAAGAGACGCCGACGGGCTTCTGCGCGGCGCCGCCGAACCCCAATTTGACGTAGCGAAGACCGTCGATGCCATCCAAGTGACCGAGGGCGCGCCAGCAATCAATGACCACGCGCGGCGCGGAATAGCCAGGACGAGCCCATAGTGCGGGGCGTAGGTCGTGAAACTCCTGCCAGGGCGTCGCCAGGACAACCACCCTGGACTCCGCGATGCACTCCTGCGCGGACGAGGCCACGCGAACGCTCTCCCAGTTGCGCAGGGCGCTGGCCGCGTCCCCGGACGGGTCGTAAACAATCACCGGGAGATTTGCGGAAGAGAGCTCCACCGCGAGCAAGAGACCGAACGATTCTTCGACGACATCGGTATCGGGTTTGTACGTCAATCCAAGAATCCCGATGACGTCGGATTCGCTCCGATGGCTCTTCACCATGTCGGCAAGCGACTGGATTTGAGAGCGATTGAAAATGT
>WNFC01000922.1_pt1 | contig 29751 bp, 22 predicted proteins | sample 5400541 | NCBI WGS metagenome assembly WNFC01 (sample SAMN13153342, study PRJNA577476) | soil metagenome | isolation source: 120 cm saprolite under Douglas fir tree site 2 hole 2 replicate 1 | place: USA:California | collected 2015-04-18
TGCGCTTCTCACTGTCTGCCTGTCCGCTGTTCCCGTTCCCGCCAATCTGATAGCCCACTCCTCGCACCGTTCGAATTAGCGCGTGGTCATATCCCGTATCGACTTTTCTGCGCAAATAATTGATGTACACATCCACCACATTCGTCATGGTATCGAAATTTAACTTCCACACTTGCTCGACGATGGCCGTCCGCGTCACTGGCTGCCCAGCGTGCCGCATCAGATACTCCAGCAACGCAAATTCCTTTGGGCTGAGCTCGATATTGTGCCCCCCGCGCTGCACCGTGTGATTCACCCGGTCCACCGCGAGATCGGCAACGATAAGAACCGCGTTAGCCGGCCGGTTTCCCCTCCGCAAAACCGCTCGTATGCGCGCAGCCAGCTCCGCAAATACAAACGGCTTCGCGACGTAGTCGTCCGCGCCCGCGTCCAGCCCGCGAACCCGTTCTTCCACCAGGGATGAGCCCGTTACCACCATCACCGGCAGGTCCGGCTTTTGGGAGCGGATGTTTCGCAGGACATCCAGGCCGGCAGTCCCCGGCAGATTTAGATCCAGAATCACCAGGTCGAACGCTTGGTTTGCGGCCAGGCGCTGCGCCTCAATTCCATCGGACGCAAGCTGCACAGAAAACTGTTCCTGCACCAGCCGCTGACGAAGAAAGTCAGCGAGCGGCGCGTCCTCTTCAGCAACAAGGATGCGCATCGGCACACTCGGACAGCAAAATTTGGAAGGGGGGATACGTGCAGTGTGGCGGCGGCAGTCTAAGGTGTCAAGCCAACTTCTGATGCTGGTGGCGCAAAAGCCACCACGCCGTCAACGTGCCGGTGCTGGAGTCTTGCTGGCTTCGCGCGCTCCGACAGCATTAGCCACCAGATCGGACGGATATGGGAGTCAAGATTACGATGTCCACCCGAACGAAATGCCATGCTGACACAAATCGCTTTAGCCATGGTGCCCGCCGCCTGTGGGGCACGTTTCGGCGCTCCGCAATTTCCTAGCGCAACGCGTGCTTCAACCGTTTCGTCGTCTTCTGCAACTGCCGCTTCAAAGCCTCCACTTGCTTGCCGATAACCTCCAGCTCCTTCTTGGCCATAAACCCAGCTTTGGCCACCTGATGGGCCTTGCGATCCGCTTTCCCAATCGCCGTCCCGATTCCCACGGCCACCCGCGTCAACCTGTTTTTCCGAGCCATCATTCCCTCCCTCAACAACCGCCCGCCATCCTATACCCCAAAAACATCGCCGCCAAGCCACACTTTCGCGAGGAACTTGGTAGGAGCCGAGTTGATAGCGCGTTGTATGGGCTGGTGGTGACGATGGCCTAGCGCATGGCGCTGACGTCGAGAAATCAATCGAGCAGCGCGAATTGCGCGGTGTTCATCCAGCTCCTGATGGCCTCCAAGCGGGCAAGCCGTACTCGCGGATTTTGATGCGTACCGCGGGCGGGCTTACGCCCATCAGTTCCACTACGAGACGGGTGCGACGCTACTGTACTGGTTTGGTACGCAGCCTATCCTCGCGCACCGCTCTCATATCCATCCGCTCGCTAAGCTGCTGATTCTAAGGTTGTTTCCGCAAAGATAGCGCACGCCCTGGCCGTTATATTGCACGGAGACTGGTGTGCGCATGCGCATACAATGTGAACAGGACGCCTTGATTGATTCCGCCGCAGCTCGAGTACTGGTTGTGGACGACGAACCCGCGGTTCGCAAAATGTTAACTACGTTACTGTCGCAGGCGGGCGTTCCCTGCAGTGCTGCGGCCAACGCTCGCGAAGCTTTAACCGTGCTAGAGAAAACCAGCTTTCAAGCAGTAATTTCCGATCTGCGGATGGGCGCCACTTCTGGTCTTGAGCTCTTGCAAGAAGTGCGCGCCCATTTTCCCAACCTCGCGTTCATAATGGCCACGGGCGTAGACGACGTGCGCGTGGGAGTGCAAGCCATGAAGCTGGGCGCCGACGACTATCTGCTAAAGCCATTCGACATCGACGTTGTCCTGGCCAGCCTTCAACGCGCTCTTGAGCGAAAACAGCTCGAACGTGAAGTAGAAAATTATCGCCGGCACCTTGAGGAGATGGTTTCCCAGCGAACACAGGAATTGCAAGCGGCTATGACGGAACTCGAGCATAGCCATTCGGCGACACTCGAAGCCCTAGGGAGCGCCATCGATTTGCGCGACGGTCCAACCGCCGGGCACTCCAGGCGCGTACTTTTGTATTCCGTCAAGATAGCTGAAGCGATCGGCGGCATGGAAGACCAGTTGAAAACTTTGGGGATGGGAGCCTGGTTACACGATATCGGAAAACTGGCCATCCCTGACGGCATTCTCCTCAAGCCCGGCGCACTTAACGAGCAAGAGCGCGAAATCATGCAGCGACATGTTGCGCTCGGATACGACTTGGTGAAAGGAATACCTTTCCTCGCAGACGCCGCAGAAATCATCCTTGCGCACCACGAGCGTCATGACGGAAGCGGCTATCCACGTGGTCTGCGTGGCAAAGACATTCCCATGTTTGCGCGGATTTTCGCCGTAGCAGATAGCTTCGATGCTATGACCTCTGATCGCCCGTACCGTTCGGCTCTCCCAGTCCAGACAGCACGGAGTGTAATCGACGCCGGGGGTGGAAAGCTGTTTGATCCGGAGATTGTGGACGTCTTCTTTGCCGTCGGCGAGGCCGCTTGGCAACTGATCAGCGCGGACTCGCAAACGGCATCCATCCACAAGATCATCTGCGGCAATGGTTTGACTCTGGCGTCAGCTCGGGCACTCACTTCCCGGGTCCCGTACTTGGAGAAGGTCGCCAATTGAGATGAGGACCGCCATGCCAACCGAGGCAATTGGAAAGAGTATCGGCCGCATCGAAAGGCGCGAATGGTTTCTGTGGACGGCCGCAGTTATTGTCACCTTGCTGTTGACCCTCGCCCTGGCGTCTTTCTTACTGCGCGAAGACGATCCTTTTTCTGACTTTCCGCAAGCCGTGCGCGGGCTTATCGGACTTGTCCTCATCTTTGACATCTATACCTTGTTTCAACAACTGCAAATCCACCGCATGCGTCGCAGGCTGATCCGCGGCGAGGAGCTTTTTCGCCTCATCTCTGAGAATGCCGCGGACATGATTGCCGTCGTCGATATGGAAGGCAAACGTGTCTTTAATAGTTTCTCCTATGAAAGAGTGCTTGGCTACTCTTTGGAGGAGTTGCAGAAGTCATCTTCGTTCGAGCAGATCCACCCGGAGGACCGCGACAAGGTCAGGCAAGCGGCCGAAGAAGCGCGCCGCACCGGAGTGGGGAAACTTCTCGAATATCGTGTGCGGCATAAAGACGGAACATGGCGGGTGTTGGAGTCCACGGCGAGCGTAATACGCAACTCCAAGGGGGATCCCGAGAACTTGGTTATCGTCAACCGTGATATCACGGAACGAAAGCGCTCCGCCGAAGCGTTGCGCCGGTCGGAAGCCGGCTTCCGTTCCGTGGTCGAAGACGCCCCTTATGGCATTTATCGAGCCAGCTTGTCGGGCGAATTGGTTGTCGTCAATTCCGCGCTCGAAAAAATGCTTGGCTACTCTTCCCAAGAGGAGCTTCTACGGACGAATCTCGCCGGCGGCGTTTATCGCGATCCCCGTGAACATCAGAAGTTCAATGAAATGCTTTTGCACCAGGAAAGTTTCAAGGATCTCGAAGTGGAGTGGAAGCGCAAAGATGGCGCACCCATCACCGTGCGCTGCAGTGGTTGCTCGATAAAAGATGAGACTGGCGCAGTCGCCTATGTCGAGGTCTTTGCCGAGGACGTCACGGAGCGGCGCACCTTGGAACGGCAGCTCCGTATGGCGCAGAAAATGGAAGCAGTCGGGCGCCTTACCGGAGGAATTGCGCACGACTTCAACAATTTGCTGGGCGTGATTATCGGCTACAGCGAAGTGCTGAAGCGGAGTCTCGGATCCGAGCACGCTTCCTTTGAACATGCCCAGGAAATCGAAAAGGCCGGCCAGCGCGCCGTATCTTTGACGCGCCAACTTTTGGCCTTCAGCCGTCAACAGGTCCTTGAACCCGTCGTCTTGAACCTCAACACCTTAGTCTCGGACCTGGAAAAGATGCTGCCGCGTCTCATCGGCGAAGATATTGCGTTGAAGCTGGACCTTGACATCTCCCTTTCGCAAGTGAAGGCCGACCCGAGTCAAATTGAACAGGTCATACTAAACTTGGCAGTCAACGCGCGAGATGCCATGCCCGATGGCGGCAAACTCCTCGTCCAGACCGCCAACGTGAACCTCGATACTTCCTACACGCACAATCACCCAGGCTCTCGACCGGGTTCCTACGTAATGCTGCGAGTCACCGACACCGGAACCGGAATAGACCCGGAGATCCAGTCACAGATATTCGAGCCCTTTTTCACCACCAAGGAGCGAGATAAGGGGACCGGCCTCGGTTTGGCTACCGTTTACGGCATTGTAAAGCAAAGCGGAGGATACATCGCTGTGGAGTCGGAAAAAGGGAAAGGCGCATCGTTCTCTGTTTACCTGCCTCGGCTTGAGCAACCGGCCACCCACTCCATCGTGCCGCTAGCTGCTGCACCTATGAACACTCGAGGGACAGAAACGATCTTGCTTGTAGAAGACGCCGAGCCTCTGCGCAAACTTGCCGAGATGTTCCTAAAGGAAAGCGGCTACCGCATTCTGAGTGCCGCCGATGGTCAGCAAGCCCCGCAAACCGCGCGGCAGCACCCCGGACCCATCCACCTATTGCTCACCGATGTCGTCATGCCCGGCATGAATGGCCGCGTTCTTGGTGAACGCCTGGCCCCCAGTCAGCCAGGGATGAAAGTACTTTACATGTCCGGATACGCAGATAGCTTCATAGCCGGCCACGGAGTGCTTGAATCCGGCACGCACTTGTTGCACAAACCATTCACCGAAGAAACTCTCACCCGCAAGGTGCGCGAGCTTTTGGATGCAAACCGCGATTCCGCAAGGAAAGCACCGGCGGCCTCCCCTTCTGCCCCAGCTCTTGCTGGAGCCGACCAAGGCCCGCGAGCATAGGAGACTTGAAGCGATGCAAAAGCTGCTGGTAATCGAAGACGAAGAAGCCATGCGTCGCTTATTGCGACTCAATCTTTCGGACTCATATGAAATCATTGATACCGGAGACCCGGAACAGGGTTTGGCATTGGCAATGCAAAACAAGCCATCTGCCATTTTGTTGGATCTCCGCATGCCGAGATTTTCTGGCTTCGAGCTATGCCGCACTTTCACTGCGCTGACCTCAACGCAATTGACTCCCGTTTTCATTGTGAGCGGCGAAGCTGGCTCGACCACAAAGTCTCTATGCAAGGAGCTCGGAGCTACGGCCTATTTTGAAAAACCAATCGATTTTGATGCGTTACGTTCCCGGCTTGCGGAGGTGCTCACCGCCAAACGCCCGGAGCGCCGAGGCGAGGTTCGTGTCCATTTGAGGGCAGCGCTGAAGCTGTGCGGAATCGACTCGAACGGAAAGCCCTTTGAAGAACGCACTCACACGGAGAATGTCAGCTTGAACGCGTTTCTCTGCGGGTGCACCGTAGCGCTGAAGCCTGGGGCCGTCGTCAACGTCTTTCTGCTCAGCAGCGGCGAGCAGGTCGTCGGCAGTGCGCGTGTCATTCGCTCAGAACCCACGGAAACCCCCTATCCACGCTACGCCTTCCGATTTGTCGAGAAGTCAGGGCAGTGGGTCCTGCAGTAGAGGGTGTTTCTTCGGACGCTCGATGAGTCACCTCTAAATTGACTTCGCATATGTTCGTAGTATCGTTGTATACGCCCTCTCCCAAAATGGAGGTAGTTCATGAATCGTCGTTTCGCCACTGCATCTCTATCCGCCTTCTGCCTGCTGTTGGCATTGGCGGGATGTCAGAAAAGCGCGGACCAGCAGCAAGCGGCCGCGACAGATCCGAATTCGTCGACATCGACGCCTGACTCCGGCGCAAGCTCCAGCAAGGCAGCGAGAGAGGCTCCGCCGCGCCCGCGACCAATCGTGGTTCCCGCGGAGACGATAATCTCGGTCGTGCTAGATGAGCGGGTTGGCTCCAAGATCAGCACGCCGGGTCAAACATTTACGGCCACCCTGCGCGAGCCCGTCGAAGTAGACGGCCGGGTTGCCATTCCGAAGGGCGCTCGCGCCACCGGCATCGTGAGAGATGCCAAGCCTGCCGGGCGTTTCAAGGGCGGGGCAGTGCTTGAGCTGACGCTCACGAGTATTGAGGTAAACGGCACAAATTACGATGTACACACCACGTCGCCAACCGAAACCAGCAAGGGCAAAGGCAAGCGCACGGCCGCCATGGTCGGCGGTGGCGCCGGTGGCGGTGCGCTAATTGGCGGCCTGGCCGGCGGCGGCAAGGGCGCGATTATCGGTGGGCTGATTGGCGCGGCTGCAGGAACGGGCGGCGCGGGCTTGACCGGCAATCGCGACATCACTCTTCCCGCGGAAACTCCGATTACGTTCAAATTGGTAGAACCGCTGGAGATCAAGCCCAGGCGGTAAGCAAAGAAGAAATCTTTAACCCAGAAGGCAGCAATATGTCCTTACGCCCTGCGTAGCGCGAGTTACGCAGGGCTTTTCTTTGCAGCGCCACGACTCTAAGAGTTGTTTGGCAACAGCAGGAAGTTCCTGAATCAGTGTCCGGCCGGGGCCTGCAACCAGCGCACGACTTTGCGCCAGGGGCTGACGCCACTGCTGCGCATGGGAGCTTGCAGCCACGTCGACACACTGGGCCGCGCAGGGATCGAAGCCGCTTGGCTGACCAAGCGCTCCGGCTCGGTAGCTGGAGCGGACACCCAGGGCGTTAGCGACGGAGCTTCAACGCGCTGAGCCGCAGTTGGAAAAGCCGGAGCTTGCGCTCCAATCACGCGGCCACCCAGACTTTGTTCGCGCTCCGCGGCGTAACTGGTGCGCGAAACGGCGCCCGCAAACACTGGTTCAGGCTCCGGTTCTGGCTCTGGGACGGCTGCCGAAGGAGGTTCGAATTGCCGAGTCGGCTCCGGAGCTGCCGCCGGCCGCTCCGCCACCGCATCGGAAACCGATAATTTCAGCAGGGCGCCTACCTGTTCCTGGGAAGCGCGCAGTGTTGACAACAGTTTGCGCCCATAACGCAGCACCGCCGCCAGAATGGCGCATTGCACCAGCAGGCGCGCGAGATCAATCCAGTTATTCTGGAACCAGTCGCTGAATGCGTTCATAAGAGTTTGCCTTTGAGAGGTTCACGGTAAGCGTAGCGCCGTGCGATTCACCGCGTAACTGGCTGCAAGGCCAATTTATGGCCAGCCACCAGTTTCCCGCCCTGCCTGACCGCTCGAACGGTGCGGCCACCAAGGCGGGTGCGCGACTCGCGAGCCAAGGTCGGCCGCGCGGAAATTTGCGGGGGTTTGCAACCGTATTACTATGGTGGGGACCCCGGCGATGCCATCCACGCAAACTCTGATACGGGCGGAACACGTTTCGCGCGATTACCGCTTGGGCGAAACGGTCATCCGCGCGGTGAACGACCTTTCCCTGGAAATTTGCAGCGGCGAGTTCCTGGCGTTGCTAGGCAGCTCGGGGTCGGGCAAGTCCACCTTGCTGAATCTGATGGCCGGTTTGGACCGGCCGTCTTCTGGCGCAATCCATGTTCGCGGGCAAAATCTGGCGGCGCTCGATTCCCAGGGCTTGGCGCGCTATCGCCGCGAGACGGTGGGCATGGTGTTTCAATCCTTCAACCTGCTTCCTCGCATGACCTTGGAAGAGAACGTCGAGCTTCCTTTGCGGCTGGCGGAAGTGGATCGCGCGGAGCGCAGCCGGCGCGTTGCGCAGGCCCTCGAGCGCGTGCGACTTGGAGCACGGCGGCAGCACCGCCCGAGCGAGCTATCCGGCGGCGAACAGCAGCGCGGGGCGCTGGCTCGCGCGCTGGTGAATCAGCCGGCCATTCTTTTCGCCGACGAACCGACAGGAAACCTGGACAGCGTGACGGGCGAGCAAATCCTTCTGCTGTTGCGGGAAATTCAGGACACGCTGGGCATGACCATCATCATGGTCACCCACGAGCGGCCGCTGGCGGAACGCTTCGCGAACCGCATCGCCGTGTTGGCCGACGGACGCCTCGTCGATCAATTTGCGATGCAGGCGGGCGCGCGCGCATGAAGGGCCGCGACCTGGGCGAGCTGGCGGTGCGCAATTTGCGCGAAGCGATTTTGCGGAATTCCCTGACAACACTTGGCGTGGCCGTTGGCGTCGCTTCGCTCGTGGCCATGCTTTCGCTGGGAGTCGGTCTGCAAACGCTGGCCTCGCAGCGGCTGACCAAATCCGGCTTGTTCGACGCCGTCTTCGTCACCTCACGCCGCGGTTTCGGCGGTCCGGGCGAAGGCCCGCCAAAACCCAACCCGATCGCGCACGAAAAATTCAAGCCACTCGATGAAGACGCTCGCCAGCAATTCGCCAACTTGCCTAACGTCGTTGACGTTTACCCGCAAATCCGCTTCCTCACCGACGTCCGCTACCAAGGCAACAGTTACTCCACCAACGTTCTTGGCGTCCCGGAGTCTTCCCGCGCCACCAGCGCCTTCGACGCCATCACCGGCAAGTACTTTTCTTCTCCGGCCGCCGAAGAAGCCATCCTCCAGGCCGATTTCGCCAAGGAACTCTCTCCCCAAACCGCCACTCTCGTCGGCAAAGAAATCACTCTCCGCTACGCCGAGCGCCGCGCCGTGTCCTCCGACGAAATCTCCAAGGAACCGGACATCGATAAGCAACTCGACGAAATGATGTCGGGCGGCATCTCCATCGTTTCCCGCGAGAAAAAACTTCGCATCGCCGGCATCATCGAATCCGACCCCTCCGCTGGCATTGGCGGCTTCGGCGGCGGCCGCGTTTTCCTCCCCATTCGCGTCGCCGAGCAGCTTCACCCCGCGCAAGCCAATGATGTGCAGGACTTCGTCCGCGGCGGCGGCTCCGGCAAGCCCACCTACGCCGCGCTCACCATCCGCGCAAAATCTCCCAAAGACGTTCTTCAAATCGAAGACGCCATCAAAAAATTGGGCTTCAACGCCTTTTCCCTGCTAGACGCCGCGCGCAGCTTGCGCCTCGTCTTCACCGTCTTCGATCTCTTCCTCGGACTCTTCGGCAGCCTAGCGCTCACCGTCGCCTCGCTCGGCATCATCAACACGCTTGTAATGGCCATCCTCGAGCGCCGCCGCGAAATCGGAGTCCTCAAAGCATTGGGCGCAACAGACGGCGACGTACGCAGTTTGTTCTTCGCCGAAGCCGGCGCCATGGGATTCTTGGGCGGCATCTTCGGCGTCGCGCTGGGCTGGCTAATCGGCCAAGCCCTCACCTGGGGCACAACAATTTATCTTCGACGCCAAGACTTGCCCGGCGTAAAGATTTCGTACGTCCCGTGGTGGCTAGCGCTGAGCGCCATCGTCTTCGCCGTCGCAGTCAGCTTAGTCGCAGGCCTGTACCCCGCCGGACGCGCCGCCCGCCTCAACCCAGTAGAAGCCCTCCGCTACGAGTAAGCGCTGTGTAGAGGCCAGGCTTGAGCCTGGCTAGCGAGCCGAAGGCGAGCGCTCCTCCGTCACTGAGTCCCGAATGGGACGGCGACGAATTTAGCCCAGGACAAAGTCCTGGGTATACCCGACGAGAAACGATGTGTGTCCCGAAGGGACGGCCGAGCATTAATCTTGTCCTCATGAGCTACAATTTCCCCTCCAGCCTGCCTTTCAGTTAGGATGTGCAAACAAAATATGCCCATCATTTTGCCCTGCGCGACCCGCCGAAAGGAGAAGTCATGAGCAGACGTGCCGTTCTGTTGTGCCTCGCAGTGAGTTGCGGCCTTTTTTCCTCCGTGAACGCGGCGCCACAGCCGTGCGAGCGCCTGGCGCAACTCGCCCTACCAAACACGAAGATCACGTCGGCGCAGACCATCGCCGCGGGAGCGTTTTCGCCACCACCAGCGGGCTCACCCTGGTTGATAGGAGATCCGTCCTTCTACAAGCACCTCCCCGCATTTTGCCGCGTGACAGCCGACGACAAACCCACGCCAGATTCGGACATAAAGATAGAAGTATGGATGCCCGCAAGTGGATGGAATGGCAAATTTCGCGGCCAAGGCAACGGCGGGTTCGCCGGAGAAATGGACTATCGCGCGCTCGGGTTGGCGATCCTTCAAGGGTACGCATCGGCGAGCACGGACACCGGCCATGCGGCGATCGGAGTCGACGCAAGATGGGCGCTCGGCCACCCGGAAAAAATCATCGACTTCGCGTACCGAGCGATTCACGAAATGACCTCGTTGAGCAAAGCGACGGTGACGGCGTTCTATGGAGACGCTCCGAAACATTCGTATTTTGCAAACTGTTCCAATGGCGGGCGGCAGGCGTTGATGGAGGCGCAGCGCTATCCGGAGGATTACGACGGGATATTGGCCGGCGCCCCAGCAAACTATTGGACACATCTGTTGTCGAGCGCCGTGTGGGACGCGCAGGCGACCACACTCGACCCAAACAGTTACATTCCGCCCAGCAAAATCCCCGCCATTGCCCATGCCGTGCTCGCAGCGTGCGACGCGAAAGACGGCCTCAAAGACGGGATCGTAAATGACCCGAGACAATGTCCCTTCGATCCGGCAACGATCCTTTGCAAGCAAGGCAACTCCGATTCCTGCCTGACCAAGCCCCAAGTAACGGCGCTCAAAAAATTGTACGAGGGAGCGCACGACTCGAAGGGCAAACAAATTTTCCCTGGATTTGTGCCAGGGGGAGAGCAAGGCCCAGGCGGCTGGCAACGTTGGATTACAGGGAACGCACCCGGAGAGGCGGTGCTGTTTGCCTTCGGCTCCGGGTTTTTCCGGAATATGGTGTATGAGCAGGCCGATTGGGACTACAAGCGGGCCAAGCTGGACGATGCGGTGGCTGCGGCCGATCAAAAGTTCGCCGCCGTTCTGAACTCCACGGAGCCCAACATGAAAGCGTTCCAGGCGCACGGCGGCAAACTGATTCTCTATCATGGTTGGAACGATCCCGCCATTTCGCCGCTCAATTCGATCAACTACTACGAGAGCGTTCTGGCCACGATGGGCAAACAGCAAGCCGATTCCTTCGTACGCCTCTATATGGTGCCGGGAATGCAACATTGCGCCGGCGGTCCCGGACCCGACGATTTCGGTGAATTTGGCATCAGCCCAAAGAACGATCCCCAGCACAATATTTATCTTGCACTCGAAGAATGGGCCGAAAAAGGAACAGCCCCATCCACCGTAATTGCCTCCAAGATCGAAGGCGAAATGCCAACGGGAAAGGTGAAGATGACCAGGCTGCTTTGCGCCCATCCCCAACAAGCCAAATACAAAGGCACCGGCGACCCCAACGACGCCGCCAGCTTCGCCTGCGCGAACCCCTAGCGCCGCTGGCGTTTTTTTCGCCGCTGTCAGCACCCGAGTGCGCGGCTGACCCAAGAAGAAACAACGACGGCGAGATGCCCTTCGTGGTTCAGGGCAGGCCGGTGCCACGAAGAGCCAGGAGGGCAGGTTCCACTCACCGCGGGCGCGTGGTAAGGCCGGCTTGTTTCCAGAGCTTCTCCCAGTGCCAGACGCCGGGAGTTTTGTGGAGGACGCGGTAGCCGAGCTGGTGGGCCAGCATCAAAATCTGACCGCGATGATGCGCCTCGTGCGAGAACATGTAAGCGAACATGGTCCCTCCGGCGGGCCACGTTTGCGTCCAACTTCCGCGAGAGAACTTTGCAACGCGGCGATTCGGGGCGGCCGAGAGAGCATCCGACAACATGCGCAGGCACTGCGCGGCGCTTCTCCTGTGCGCGGCGAAAGCCTGCTTCATGGTGCAGCGGTCGGGATCGAGTGGCGGCGGACACTTCAGATGCGGCGCGGAATTCTTCAGCCACACAAGACGGTTGTTGTGCAGATGCGCGAAGATGGCCGCGATGGTCCGGCCATTGCCTTTTTGACCCGGCGGCTGGGCGCGCCACGCACGACGGTCGAGATGTGAGAGGATGAGTTGGTTCATTGCGTCGTTGCTCGCGTAGGTTTCGAGCAGCGTGTCGCGAATCTCGGCAAGCGCCGCGTGCGATTGGACTGCCATTGGAAGCTCCGCCAATTTATTCTAATCGCAGCCGGGTGCAGCCCCGCCGAAAGCTAGTTCCGTAACGAGTAAACATCGCCCCCACGTGGCATCGAATCTCCCTTGTATGCATTTGTTAAACGAACTCGGAATAACCAGAAAATCAGCAAGACCAGCGGCAAGAGAGCCGGGATAAAAAGTACGCTTGATCCGCGTAACCAAGCGGGGAAGACCTGTTGCTGACCTAGGAAGAAGGACCCGGTGGCGACGAAAAACCCGAAGCACATGCGCCAGAGATGCCGCACGATGCGCTTATTGCCGAAAACGCCGCCGCGCAACAACATGCGAATGTCCCCCGCGGCAGCAAGCAGGATCACGGAACCCATGAAAAAATGCATCCCAGTGGGAACTCCATCTTTTGACCATGTATGGCTATACACCAATTCTAAACCAGAGATCCAGAGGGCGATACCGATCGCCAAGGGAACCAGAAGCGCGACCCAATCGAAAATGCTCGTCTCCCCATCTCGGCGCCTGGCGGTAAGCCATGCCGTTGTCACTAAATAGATCGCGAAAGTGCCGCCTAGAACATTGCCCATTTGGTGTTTCATGAGCGCCAGGTACACCGCGCTGGTGCCCAGGGTCAGCATCGCTCCGACAAAGACTTTTCCAGCCAGGGCATGCCGGCGGGAACCTTTGCGGAAAGACATGGCTGCCGCGCCGGACAGAATCGCCACGATTCCAGCGGAGATATGAACGGGCAGTAGGGGCGAATAGAGCATGGGCGGTTTTTCCTTTGTGATATATACGGGGACCGGAGCCCCAGAGTTTCACCGGTCCCATCAGCACTGAACCCTAATCAAAAAGCGAAGATTGCTGCCGCAGCCTTCGGCCTTAAGGCTGCGGGTTTTGAATTTCACAGATAATCGGTCTCAGTACGCTTGACGTAACGCGTAATCAATGACACACTATCCTTGTGATCCTGAGCTACCGCGACAAGCGGACGAGAGACTTTGCCGAAGGAGAACGCGTCCAAGCCTTTTTCTCGATTGAACGCTCGGCGCGGCTGAAGCTGGATCGACTTGAAGCGGCAACGTCAATACAGGACCTTGCGGCACTGCCCGGCAATCGTTTTGAAGCTTTGCATGGCGACCGCAAGGGGCAATTTAGCATCCGTATTAACGATCAGTGGCGGATTTGTTTTGCATGGGAAGACGGAGCGCCGGGGCCGTCGAATGTCGAAATCGTGGATTATCACTAGGAGGCAGTCATGGCGGTAATGGCAATTCATCCCGGCGAGCACCTGGCCGAGGAACTAAAGGCGCTGGAAATGAGCGCCGCGGAATTGGCGCGAAAGATAGCCGTGCCCACCAATCGCGTGACACAGATCCTGAACGGCACACGCAGCGTCACCGGCGATACGGCCCTGCGGCTCGGTCATTTCTTTGGCACGAGCCCGCGGTTCTGGCTGAATCTGCAAACCCTGTACGACGTGCGGATTGCGGAACAGAAAGCGGGCAAATTGATTCGCACCCTTCCAAGGCTAAAACGTAAGGAGCTTGTTCACACCTGAACTCTGGTTGAACTGCAAAGCCTGCGGCCCTTGCCCTTACCCGGAATACAGCGTATCGTCAACCGCAGAAGGTTCTATGAACCGCGAACGTCTCCAGCGAATCACCATCGAGGCCGGGAAATGCGGCGGTCGCCCCTGTATTCGCGGCCTGCGCATTCGTGTTACCGATATTTTGGAGTTGCTCAGTGCGGGCGCCTCGTTCGACGAAATTCTTAAGGATTACCCATTTCTTGAGCGCGAGGATATTCTCGCCGCCCTTGACTACGCCGCTTACCAAACCGACCATGCTGTCCTCCAATCTTCGTGAATTTCCTTGTCGATAACCAACTTCCCCTCGCGCTTGCCCAGCATCTTCGAACACGTGGTTTGGATTGTCAGCACGTTCTCGACATTGGCCTAGCCGAAGCGTCGGATGCGGAGATCTGCCGCTACGCCGAAGCCCAGGCTCGCGTGATTATCAGCAAGGACGAAGATTTTCTGCACCTTGCCGGCCGCCCTGACGCCAAAATCAAGGTTGTTTGGGTCCGCCTGGGTAATTGTCGAACCTCAGCACTGATCTCCGCCTTCGAGAAGTTCTGGCCCACCCTTCAATCGTGCCTTGAGGCCGGCGACAGGATTGTCGAGCTCCGCTGATATCCCCATCGTTTCTTCTGAATTCCCAAAACGGGACAAAAAAACTCTTGACAAGGGCTAACCAGATGGTATAATATCCCATGAAATATCCCACCAACCCCTCAGCCTTCACATCACTTGCTATGCCAAGTCCTTTCCTGCGAGGAGCTTGCCGCCTCTTGCTCCGCTCTTTTGCAACATTTCCGCACCTCGACGCTTTGTTTTCAATAGTTTGCAGCCTCTTTTCAAAAAACACCTGGGTGGGGGGTACCCTTTCGCACCCTCCCACTTTCTCGACCTTTGGACTTTCGGACGTTCCGACCTCCAGACGCTATTTTGTCCGCCCTTTGTTTTCACACACTTACAAATCCCTTCTCGCGGAACCACTTTGTTTTCACATCCATACAAACCCCGGGGGTGTCACTCAGTCTTACTTTCAACTTTCGACTGTCGACTGTCGGCGTTTTCAATCCCACACTCCAGCGCAGAAAGGCGGCTTACGCTAAGATAACTTCGACCAACACCGACCCATGACCGACGCCTACATTTGCGACGCCATCCGCACCCCCTTCGGCCGCTACGGCGGATCGCTCGCTTCCATCCGTGCCGACGACCTCGCCGCCATCCCCATCGCAGCGCTGGTTTCGCGAAACGCCAAGGTGGATTGGGGCGCGCTCGATGACGTGATCTTCGGCTGCGTGAACCAGGCTGGCGAGGACAATCGCAACGTGGCGCGCATGGCCCTGCTGCTCGCGGGCTTGCCGAAAGAAGTTCCCGGCTCAACAGTGAATCGCCTTTGCGGCTCGAGCATGGATGCCGTTGCCACCGCAGCGCGCGCGATCAAGAGCGGCGAGGCGGATTTGGTGATTGCCGGGGGCGTGGAAAGCATGTCGCGCGCGCCATTTGTGGTCGGCAAAGCCGATGCCGCGTTTTCGCGCTCGATGAGGCTGGAGGATACGACGATTGGCTGGCGTTTCGTCAACCCGCTGATGAAAGCGAAGTACGGGACGGATTCCATGCCGGAAACCGGAGAGATTGTTGCGGAGGAATTTCGCATTTCGCGCGAGGACCAGGATGCTTTCGCCCTTCGCAGCCAGCAACGCGCCGCCGATGCCATTCGCAGTTGCCGGATGGCGCAGGAAATCGCTCCTGTGCCGCTTCCGCAGAAGAAAGGCGAGCCCATTTTGTTCTCGGTCGACGAACATCCCCGGCCCGATACCACCCTCGAAGCGCTCTCGAAGCTGAAAGGCATCGTGAAGCCGGGCGGAACGGTGACAGCGGGCAACGCTTCCGGAGTTAACGACGGCGCATGCGCGCTGCTCCTTGCTTCCGAAGAGGGTGCGCGGCGGCACGGGCTCACGCCGAAAGCGCGCGTCGTCGCTGCCGCAGCGGTTGGCGTCGCGCCGCGTATCATGGGCATGGGGCCTGCGCCCGCCACACGAAAGGTGTTGGCGAAAGCGAATCTGTCGCTCGATCAGATGAGCGTCATCGAATTGAACGAAGCCTTTGCCTCTCAAGCGCTCGCGGTGCTGCGTGCCTTGGGCGTTGCCGACGATGCGCCGCACGTAAATCCCAATGGCGGCGCGATCGCTCTCGGCCATCCGCTCGGCGCGAGTGGCGCGCGTTTGATAACCACGGCCATGTACCAACTGCTGCGCACGAAAACGCAATATGCCCTATGCACCATGTGCATTGGAGTCGGCCAGGGAATCGCCGTGATTTTGGAGCGCGTTTAGCAACTATGCCTGTCGCACACGCCAACGGCGGTCACCTTCATTATCAGATTGAGGGGCCGGGGAACGCGCCCGCGCTGGTGCTCTCCAATTCGCTGGGCACCAATTTCGCGATGTGGGATGCGCAGATGCCGGAGTTGCGGAAGCATTTCCGCGTCCTGCGCTACGACACACGCGGACACGGGCAAAGCGAAGTCACTCCCGGGCCATATTCTTTCGAGCAATTGGGACGCGATGTGCTTGCGCTGGCGGATGAAACGGATATCGGGAGCTTTTCGTTTTGCGGATTGTCGATGGGCGGCGTAACCGGCATGTGGCTAGGCATTCATGCCGCCAAACGATTGCACAAACTCGTGTTGTGCAGCACGGGCGCAAAGATCGGCAACGCCGAAATCTGGGATGCGCGAATCGAAACGGTTCGCAAGGGCGGAACGAAATCAATCGCGGCGGGAACCATGGAACGCTGGTTCACGGCGCGATTCCGCGAGAGCTCGCCGGAAATTGTTGAGCGCGTGAAGCACATGGTGGAGAGCACCAGCACGGAGGGATACATCGCGTGCTGTGCGGCGCTGCGCGAAGTGGACCTGCGCGAAAGCATCGCGGCAATCACGTCGCCGACCCTGGTGATATCCGGCACGCACGATCCAGCCACGCCACCGGCGGATGGGCAATTCATCGCGCATCGAATTCCCGGCGCGCGGTACTTCGAGCTTGATGCCGCGCATTTGTCGAACATCGAGCAACAGAATGGATTTACGGCTGAACTGAGCGCCTTTCTTAGAAGCTGAACTTATCGTCCAGCCGGGGATTTCGCGGCGCTTTGCGGCGCTGGTTCCTTGACTAGAATCGGCGAGCGCGGAAAAGCGAAATTTCCGGCAACGTCATCCACCACGTTGACTTGGCATACATAGAAGCCGGGCTTCAGCGCCTGCAGCGGCAGATCGATTTGAAAAATCACCGCTTTGCGGTCCGGTGCGGTAACTTCATTCGCAACGACCGCCTTCGATTCGTAGACCTTCACGCCTCCCTGCAAAAACTCGATGCTGGTGAGGACGCGCACACTGTCTCGCGGCGCTTTCGGCGCCGGAGCCTTGGCAGCCTCGTTCGAGGGAGCGTTTGCGCCGTTCGCGGCAGCGTTCGCGTTTGAGGATGGCGCCGGATTCTTGCCGCGCGCGGCGTCGTACACTTCGTACTGAAGATAGAGGTGCTGGTCCTGCGTGAAAACGTGGGTGATGTTGGGCACCAACTCTGTTTGGTCCTGTACCAGAGGATGCGGGCCGCTGGTCTTCTTCGCGCCGGCCGGAACTCGCTGGCTGCTGAGCACCACGGAACTCATGCGCAGCGGCGTCTTGCGCAAATCGGGAATTTGCACGTCGGTTTCGAACGAGCCCATGCGCCCGCTTTGATTTTCGCGCACAACAAACTTCAGGTGATAGCTTCCGGGCGCGAGGAGGAAGCCGGTGTTGTACTGCACATTCTTGCGGCGGACCTGCTGCGCGCTGTCCAGCGCGAGCTTCACCGTGTCGCGCAGATGGCCGACGGCAAACTTTCCATCCGCGCGCACCTCGCCGATAACGTCGATCGTGGCGTTGTCTTTGTCTTTCGCTTGCACGAAGGGAATTTGCGACCCCGGAATGACGAGCGAAACCGAAAGATAGTAGTGCGAATCATCCTGGCGGAAGTACGCAGCGCCGGCGTAAACGGCGACGTCGGTCTGCGACAACTCCGAAGCCAGTTCGTCTTGTATCTGTTGTTCGCGGTCCGCGCGATTCAGGTGCTCGAAATCGCGCCCGGCATAATAGCCGGAGCGATAGTCGAGCTTTAGGTCCTGCCGATTGAGCTGCACTTTCAAGTGCCGAAACCTGCCGTCCTTCAGCGCATTTGTGCTGGTGAACCCGAGAACGTAATAGGCGGAACTGTCCTTTTGTACTTGCGAAAAGACGGCGCCAAAATCGTTGGAGTCGAAGAAGGCCTTGCCGCCGGTATCTGAGGCGAGCGTGGACAGCGTCTCCTGCGATGCCGCGTTGCCGCTGAGATCGTTGAGCACGGCGGCGCCATTGTAGGCGGACTGCCCGTGCAGACTGGCATTCTGCGCCTCGCCGCCGGGAGGGAATGCCTGCAAGCCACGGATGTCGACGGGATAGATGGAGACGTTGGCTTTGACCGCGGAAGCAGTGGCGGCGCGCAATGCTGACTGGTTGTCCACGCCGTTCTGGCTGACGCCGTTGCTGAAATAAATGATGGCTTTCTTCTGCGAGATTTTGCCGAGTGTCTGCATGATCGATTGCAGCGCGAGCAATTTGCGGTCTGCGTTGAAGGTGTTGTAGTCGGTATCGTCGGCGGTGAAAGCTCCGCCCGTCTCCGCGGCGCCTTCGGCGCTGCCAGTGTTGCCGTTGTCGAAGCCCTGGCCCTGGCCGGAGGTGTACGAAGTGAGCGCGCTGAGCACTTTCGTTTTGTCGTCGGTGAAATCAAGATCGACTCGCATATTCGTGGCCAGCGAGACGAGCGCGATCAAATCCGCCGCCTGCATGCGCGTTTGCACGAATTTCTTGGCGGCGTCCACGGAACGGTCGATCTGCTCGGGGTCCATGCCGGAAAAATCGAAGAACAGCAGCATCAGGCGGCGATCGCGCGCGTTCAGCGCGGCCGTCCTTTCTGCTGGACGCAGCAGCGCGCCGTCCGGCGCGGTCCCCGAAACGGTGACTTCGGCCGCACCAGCAGTTTTCAACTCATCCACATTTTCGAAGTCGAAGCTGGAGATCGATTGCCGCTTGCCGTCTTCGAGGAGGGTGAAGTCGTCCTTTTTCAAGTCGCGGACAAGATTGCCTTTTTTGTCGCGCACGACGACGTTGACTAGCACCAGTTCCGAGGTGACGTGCACGCGATATTGCGGTTGCTGCGGCTGCTGCGGCGCTTGTGCACTCACATTCACTGCTAGAAGCGTCGCTGCGACGATTGCAATAGCTTTCTTCATACGAAGAACCTTTGCCGTTTGCTACGCTCCTACTGAATCTTACGTTGAGGTCCTTCGGCTATCCTCATCGGATAGCCTCAGGATGACAACGCTTCTCTCTCGCCGAAACCGATACATCGCTTCAATTCGTCATGTCCGGACGCTACCCCTAGCCTAAAATCTGAAGCGCGCGAGCATGGTGATGCGGCGCATGCTCCCGACGGAAGTCACTTCACCATAAGTCAGCGAGTTCACGACGGTGTTGATGGCCGTGAAGTGGGCGGTGTTGAAAACGTTGGCGGCCTGAATGCGAAGTTCCAACGCGCGCGATTCCTTAAGCGTGATGATCTTCGCTAAATTCATGTTGAACGTGATCTGCCCGGGCCCTTCGATGATGTTGCGCCCGGCATCGCCGAAGGAAGTGCCGTTGGGATTCGCGCACGTACTGCCGGAAGCGGGTGTGCTGGAACCGGAAGTAGCCGGCGAGCAGAACGCCGCGGTGTTGAACCATTCGCGAGTGGTTGAGTTGCCCAGCGAAGCCGGCGCCCCCGTCGCGTTGGCGCGCAATGAGCCGCTCACGCCGCGATTGATGTCCACCGAATTGCCCAGCACGTGGGGCGTGAAGTAGAGCCCGGAGCCTATGGTGAAATCACCGCTCCATTGCCAGCCATTGAGAATGTGCGAGAGCGGGCCGCGCTGTGCGAACTTGTGATTTTCGCCAAAGGGCAGCTCGTAAATCCAGTTGCCGGTGAACTTGTGGCGCTGGTCAAAACTGGAGAGGCCGCGATCCGCTGCGATATCGAAGGGATTTTGCGCGACAACCGTGCCGCCACCGCCGATCGAGGAAGCGTCGTCGATCGATTTGGAGTAAGCGTAGGACCCCGAAACAGCGATGCCGTGCGCCATGCGCTTGCGCAGGCGAATCGATCCCGAATGATAGACCGAATTCCCCGCCGACGATTCATAGATGAAGGGCTGTACTCCGGTGATGGTGATGGCCCGCTCCACGTCGAGCCGCGTACCTTTCGAGCCGTTATAGTCGAGATTCATCACCACGCTTCCAGGTAGCTGCCGCTGAATGTCAAGATTCCAGATTTGCACGTAGCCGAGGCGATAGTTCGGGTCCACCGCAAAATTATTGGTTACGGAGGCGTTTGTGGCGGGAAAGCCGTTTTGCAACGTGAGGACGTTCGCGAGCGAGCTGATGTTCGTGGACGTCACCGCAAACGGCGGCTGAAACGCGAAATTTTGGATGATGGCGCCATACTGCGCGAGGTTGTAGTTGATGCCGTATCCCGCTCGCACCACGGTTTGCTTTATCGGCCTCCACGCGATGCCGATGCGCGGCGCGAAATTGTTGCGATCTGGATTGATCAGAAAGGGCGTAGAGGATGTGGCGAGCCCGCCGGCCGTGCTCGGTAAGACGGCGCCAGCGGGAACTACCGGCTGCGCGCTGGTGAAGCCGGAGCCGACGTTGAGGTTTGCAATTTGGCCATGCGCTTCCGTATAGGGGCCGTTGTATTCGTAGCGCAGGCCGAGATTGAAAGACAAGCTGGGACGGAATCGGAAATCGTCCTGCGCGTAAACATCAAAAGAGTTGGCGCGGAAATCATAGGAATTCGTTCCGGATTGCAGCGTGCTCTGTTGCGGCAAGCCGAGCAGGAAATCCGCGAAATCGTAGCCGGTGTCCGCTACGGGCACGCCGCTGCTGCTTGCGAATTGCGAAGTCGCAAAACCGGTGAACACGAAACTTCCTTCAGCATTCTTAGCGGAGCGGAAACTTTGCAGGATGCGGCGATAGTCTCCGCCAAAGCGCCAGTTATGCTTGCCGCGGCTCCAGGAAACCGTGTCGGAAAATGTATACGTCTGATCGAGCTCACGGCGTGGCGTGGGGTCCGTGAGCCCCGCAAAAGTGCTAAAGCTGATTCCGGGAATACCCCAATCGAAAGAGTTGGTGGAGACGCCGCCGATGCCCGCGTCCCCGGCGACATTCTGAACATTTGAGTACAGGTTCGTTGTCGCCACATGGTTATGGTTGTAGTTCACACGGAATGAGTTCGTTGCGCGGCCACGGCCGTAGGTCCAGCCGGCGCTGGCATTCAACCCTTGCAAACTGTTGCCGCCGTTCAGGGATGGAAATGGATTGACGAGCGTCGTCGAGTTGCGCGTCCAATTTATGCCGAAATTGATATTATTTTGCGCTCGCCTGCTCCCGCCCCCGCCGCCTCCCCCACCCGGGCCACCTGGACCACCAAACGTCACGAGGCCGGGACCGCCGCCCGAACCAAAGTTGTGAATTACCCGGAGGCTAACCGAGTCGCTGGTGCCGCTGCCCGAAGTAACGTAATGAAAATTCTGCGTCGTGGAATTCAGGTTCGGCAACGGAATGAAAGCAAGCAAGGATTGCGCCGATGCATTGATGAGCGAGGGAGCGATGACGTTGAGCCGCCCGTTGCTTTGCAATTGTTGCCCATTCGCGGGATTGAAAATCTGCACGGGACGGCCATCCTGATACGTTGCAGCGGAAAAATCTCCGGAACGTTCGGCGAGCGTGGGCAGGGTCGAAAACGCGTCATACGGCGTGCTGCCGCGGCTGCCGTTCCAGCCGGCAAAGAAAAACCACTTGTTGCCGCCGTGGAAAATTTTTGGGATATTCAACGGACCGCCAAGGAAAGTGCCAAAGCGTGACTGGTTGTAGCTGGCTTTCGGAGTCGCCAGCCCGGTCAAGGAATACGACGTAGCATCCAGCGAAGAGGCATCGTCCGATATGTACAGCATCCCGTGCGGCTGATTGATGTTGAAGTTGCGCGGCAGCCGCGAAATCATGATCGGCCCCCCGCCCGGGCCACTGGGACCGCCTCCACCCGGGCCGCCACCTTGTCCCCCGCCCTGCAAACCACCACCTTCGCGCTGCGCGCGCTCGCGAAATTCCTGGATGCGTTCCTGTAGGTCGTCCTCGCTGCCGCCGCCAAAATCCTGCGTGCGGCCTTGCGCGCCGGTGATACTCACCGATTCCGTCGGGCCTTCCGCTCCCGCGCCGTTGAGAGGCAGCGAAGAAACATCGCCGCCATTTCCATTTTGCCCGCCGCCGAGCATGCCCGCAGCTCCGCCGCCCGCTAGCGCAGAAAGAGTGCTATCCAGCGCGAGGCTTTGAAATCCGCGGCCCGCGGTGATCAGCGCGGCTAGATTTCCCAACCCCTGCTCCGGCTGCCGCGAAGCCAGGATCATCTCCGCATCGAATTTTGCCGTGGGAGTTTCCGGCTTCAGCACGACTTCCTGCGTTTGCGGCGCGAAACCCATGAATTCGATGCGCAGCACGTAGCGGCCGCGTGGCAAGCCGGTAAAGGTGTAGGTTCCATTGGCGCTGGTGGCCACGGAAAATTTCTTGCCGGTGAGAGAATTAGACGCGGTGACGGTCACGCCTGGCAGCGGAGTCTTCCCTGCTCGCACAACTCCGCTAATTTCAAATGAGGCCGGTACAGGCGGCGGTGTGGGGGTCGCGGCCTCTGCCGGCGCCTGCTCCGAGCCGGCCTCCGGGGAAGGAGCCGGATTTTGCGCGCGCAGCGAATCCCCTGACGAAATGCAAAAAAGAAAAAGCAGGGCCGGCACGAGCGATTTCAATGCGGCGGCTCCGCGGGTTTCTGCGGAGCGCCACCAGGCCCGAAGGTTACCGGTGCGCCTGGGCGCATGCCGCCCATTTCCTGCATACGTTCCCATTGCTCTGGCCCAACAACCATAACAAACTTGGGCACAAATACGTTGCCTTGCACCGCGCCGCGCGCGAGAAGGTGATCGCCCACCTGCACGTCGGCCATGGTGATCGCGTCGCGGCCCTTGCGCAGCGAAGTGTCTTCGTTCAGTTCGATCGTTTGCGTCACTTTGTCGGAGCGCAGCACGGAAATCTTTGGCGCATCCACGGACTTCACTTCACCGGCGACGTAGTCCTTGCCCAGCGTGCCCGCCTGCATGTTCGGGCCCCGGCCCTCGCCGTTTACGGAACGCGCGCCAATCATCTGCGCGGTCCAGGTGTGATCGGGATTTTCCTGGCCGCGCACCGCAATCACGTCGCCGACTTTGAAGTCGCTGCGCTTGGCCGCCTGGCGGTCCTTGCGGAATTCGGTTTGTGGCGTGAGCTTGACGGTCACCGTCTCGCCGTTGGGATTGGCAATCTCCAGCGACCTATCGTGAATCGCGGTGATCTTGCCGAACAGCGGCATGCGCCCCTCTTCGCCTGGGGCTTGCTTGTAGGAAGGAGTGTCCTGGCTCAGAACCACATCGGACACGAGAAAGGATTGCGGAAGCGCCATCAGAACCGGAATGGCCATCAAGAAGATTGCAATAGCGAACAGCTTCAAGTCAGGTTTCATTTCTCTCTTTCCCCGGACACGTCCCCATCTGTTATACGCGCCCGCGGAGCCCAGGGTTTCTTCCCAAAATGGTGCCAAGCAGCTCCTTCGCGGCATTCCTAACTTTCAACTTGATTTCCCGTCGCAAAGGTACAAAGTTCCCGCAGTCACTGCCGGAGGCGTTCTTGCCTAGTCGAATCAGGCAGGCTGACAATCGGACGCGCGCCGACGTCAATGAAACCATGTTCGCTCGTGGGACGATTATTCCCATTTTCGGTCAACTTGCGCTGTTTTCGACGCCGGAGTTAGGGTGTAAACTACTGAATAATCGCAGCTTACGCGGGATACGCGAGGGCAGGCTGCGTGCGATTTTCAAAGGTGAACAAAGATTATGGATATCCAACGACCATCTAACGCCCGCGCCAAAAAAATTAAACGAATCGTGTATGTGACCGTCGCTGTACTGCTCTGTGCCGGGGTCACCCTGGCATTGTCGCGTCTGAAGCCTGCGGCGCCCTCGGTCGACGCGTCCACCATTTGGCCTGACACCGTCAAACGCGGACCGATGCTGCGCGAAGTGCGCGGCCTAGGTACCCTGGTCCCCGAGGACATCCATTGGATTCCTGCGCAGACCGCAGCCCGCGTGGACAAAATCGTAATCCGCCCAGGGCACTTGGTGCAGCCAGACACTGTGATCCTGGAAATGAGCAATCCGGAAACGAAGCGTGATCTGCTCGATGCGGAGTATGCGCTTAAGGCTGCCGAGGCCAATTACGCCAACCTCAGAGTGCAAGTCGATAGCGATCTAATGAGTCAAAAAGCGAACGAGGCGGCGGTGCGCAGTGACTACGAGCAAGCCCACCTGCAGCACGACGTCGATGAAAAGCTATTCAAAGAGGGAATCGGGTCTGAGAACACCAAAAATCTATCTAAGGTGAAAGAAGACCAACTCGCCATTCGCCTGAAGTTAGAGAGCGAGCGAACCAAGATCTCGGAGGAGTCCGCAAAGTCACGATTGCAGGCACAACAGTCGCAGGTCGAACAGGCCAAGGCAACATACGGATTGCGCCTCAGCCAAGCGCAGGCGCTGCGCGTTCGTGCCGGCATCACGGGTGTGTTGCAACTGGTTCCCGTAGAAGAAGGCCAAAACGTGGCGATCGGGACTAACGTGGCGCGGGTGGCCGATCCCAAGAAACTGAAGGCCGAAATCAAGATCGCAGAAACGCAAGCTAAGGACATTACCATCGGACAGAAGGCCACTATCGATACGCGCAATGGCGTAGTCACCGGCCACGTCTCGCGCCAAGACCCCTCGGTAGTGAACGGCACAGTCACTGTCGATGTGGCTTTCGACGAGCCGTTGCCGCCCAGCGCGCGGGCGGACCTGAGCGTGGACGGCACCATCGAGCTGGAAAACCTGAGGGACGTGCTGTTCGTTGGCCGGCCGGTGCACGGTCAGGCCGAGAGCACCATCAGCCTGTTCAAGATTACGACGGACGGCTCGGAGGCCTCACGCATCAATGTCAAGCTGGGACGCAGTTCCGTGACCACTATCGAGATCCTTTCGGGCTTGCAGGTCGGGGACAAGGTGATCCTGTCGGACATGTCGCAGTGGGACAACGTAGACCGTATCCGGCTGAAATGATGGCGGTTGGGCGCCGCGGACCAGGATTTCTGCAAATCTTTCGTCGGTTTCCGCAAGACGAGAATGCAGGCTGCAACGTCTCAGTCAGCAGGGGTTGCCTCATGACGGCCGTGGCTCGGACCAAGCTCGCAAGTCCTTACCAGGGAACAATGTTGGCCGTCGTCGCGTATACCCCTGACATGGAGGACCATCGATTACAGCGATTGACGGCGTCCGCCGTGTGGTTGCGGGCAGCCTTGCCGGGGAAATCCTGATGCGAGCGATCTGGCAAGACATTCGATTCGGGGTGCGGATGCTGGCGAAGCATCCGGGATTCACCGCCGTCGCCGTGCTCACTTTGGCGCTCGGCATCGGCGCGAACACTGGCATATTTACGATTCTCCACCAGGTTGTTCTGCAAAGATTGCCCGTGCCGCACCCGGAGCAACTAGTGCTGCTGTATTCGCCCGGCCCGAAGCAAGGGCATGTCAGCTCCGACGAATCGGGCGCTCCCGGAGACGAAGGGGCAGAATCGTTTTCGTATCCGATGTACGCGAATTTGCGCGATCGCAACAGCGTGTTCACAGGCCTGGCGGCAAAGGATACGTTTTCGGCCACTCTCACGTACCGCGGAAACACTGAACGCGCGCGCGCCGATCTGGTTTCCGGAAACTATTTCGAGACCCTTGGTGTAACCGCCGCAATCGGAAGAACCTTCGAGCCTGCGGATACCGCGGCTCAAGGCGGCAATCCGGTAGTAATGCTTTCCAACGGATACTGGAAGAGCCGCTTCGGCGCTGACCCAAGCGTTTTGAATCAAGGCGTGTTGGTCAACAACCGCCCCATGACTGTCGTGGGAGTCGTTTCGGCGGGCTTCGACGGGATTCAGCCCGGCTTCGTGCCAGAAATCTACATACCTATTACGATGCTGCCGTCACTGACGCCTGCGCTCGCCGGTCCCGACACTGCTTTGAACAATCACAAAGACTATTGGATCAAGCTGATTGGCCGCTTGAAACCAGGAATGTCGCAGGAGCGCGCCGCCGCAGGAGTCGCCCCGCTGTATAGCGCGTTGCTGCGCGATGAGCTGCCCCTGATGACGGGCTGGGATGACCCGAAAAAAGCCGAGTTTCTGGCCAAGAAACTGATACTGCGAAACGGAGCCCGCGGACGCCCGCAGCTCTCGAGCGGTGCGGGACCGCAATTGACCGCGCTGATGAGCATGGTCGGACTAGTCTTGTTCATCGCGTGCGCGAACGTGGCCGGACTTCTGACCGCGCGCGGCGCGGCGCGGCAACGCGAAATCGGCATTCGGCTGTCCTTGGGTGCAAGCCGCGCACGTCTGATTCGGCAATTGGTGGTCGAGTCGTTTCTATTGTCGGTGACCGGCGCGCTTCTGGGGTTGGCCATAGCCTTGTGGACCAGCTCGACGCTGGTGCACTTCGCAGCAGAAAATGGAATTGCTGATGGCCTGTCCAGCGCCTTGAGCCCCTCGGTGCTGGCCTTTACTTGCGTGCTGGCTCTCCTCTCTGGTGTTTTGTTTGGCGTGGTTCCAGCGCTGCGCGCCACGCGTGTGGAGCTGGTCACCACGCTGAAAGAGCAGTCCGGAGCGCTCTCCTCCGGCTTAAAGCACACACGGCTGCGCCAAGGGCTGGTGGTCTGCCAAGTGGCGCTGACCTTGCTCCTCGTTACCATTGCTGGAGGATTTGCGCGCAGCCTGTTCAATGTCAAACACATCGATCTTGGTCTTCGCGCCGCCCACGTTTTGCAGTTTTCCGTCGCGCCGCAACTCAATGGCTACGACCAGGCGCGGAGCTTCGCCTTTTTCCGCCAACTCGAGGACAGAATTTCGACATTGCCTGGAGTGCTCTCCCTCAGCGGCGCGCAAGAACCGTTGATCGCCGATAGCGACCGGGGCTCCAACGTCACCGTTGAAGGCGAACCCCCAGCGCTGGCTGGAACTCGTCATGTCATGCGCAACGCTGTCGGGCCCAGGCATTTTTCAAATCTTGGCATCCCACTGCTGAATGGCCGCGAGTTTACCCGCGCGGACGTGGCCGGGAGCCCGAAGGTCGCCATCATTAATGAAACAATGGCAAAAACTTTTTTCCCTGCCGACGATGCGCTCGGCCGGCGCATGAAGTTTGGCGGCCCGTCGCGGCCGCTGGATATGGAGATCGTGGCTATTGTGAAAGACAGCCACCACAGCGGCGTGAAAGAAGAGCCAAAACCTTTCGTCTATATCCCGTACGCGCAGGAAGAAAACATTGGCGCTTTGACTTATTATGTCCGGACCACGCAGGATCCCACAGCGCTTGCAACCGCAGTGCGTAGCGTTGTCAGCGAGCTGGACTCGAGCCTGCCGATCGATGGAGTGCGCTCGTTTCAGGACCAGATCAATCGGCAACTGGCCAGCGACTGGCTCATAGCGTCCCTTGCGGAGATTTTCGGCGCCCTGGCGGCGCTGCTCGCTGCGATCGGAATTTATGGCCTGCTGGCGTACGCAGTAACGCAACGCACCAGAGAGATCGGCGTGCGCATGGCGCTTGGGGCAGACACAGGGAAAGTTGGCCAAATGATTTTGAATGACGTGTCACGGCTCGTCGGGATCGGCGTTTTGCTGGGTTTGCCGCTGGCGTATGGGTTAAGCCGGCTGGTAAATTCCATGCTTTACGGAGTAAAAGCTTTCGAGTTTCTGACCGTGGGCAGCGCGCTGCTGGTGATGGTTTTTGTTGCAATGGCCGCGGCCTATTTGCCAGCCCGGCGCGCGACGCGCGTCGATCCGTTGGTGGCACTGCGCTATGAGTGATGGAAACGATTTTTGAGCCCTAGGTGTACGGAACACGAGTTTCTAGAACACGAATACTGATCCAAAGGAGAGGCAATGGCGGACGCAAACGGCACACTCATTAAGATGGAAGGAGTGAAGAAAGTTTTCTTCACCGATGAAGTGGAAACGCACGCGCTCGAGGAGATTCACCTCGAGATCAAGAAAGGCACGTACATCTCGATTGCCGGGCCTTCCGGCTGCGGCAAGTCGACGCTGCTGTCCATTCTCGGCTTGCTCGATTCTCCGACGGAAGGCAATTACGAGCTGAACGGCCAGCCCGTCGCCAAGCTCACTATCAGCGAACGCACGCGCATTCGCAATCGCGAGATTGGCTTCATCTTTCAGGCCTTCAACCTGATCGGCGATCTCACGGTGTACGAAAACGTGGAGCTCCCGCTCACCTATCGCGGCACGAGCTCCAGTGAGCGCAAGCAAAAAGTGCAGGGCGCGCTCGAACGCGTCGGCATGGCCCATCGCCTGCGCCACTATCCCTCGCAGCTCTCTGGAGGTCAGCAGCAGCGTGTCGCAGTGGCCCGCGCATTGGTCGGCGATCCGCTCATCCTGATGGCCGACGAGCCCACGGGAAACTTGGACTCCAAAAACGGCGAAGCGGTCATGGAGCTGTTGCGCGACTTGCACCGCAACGGCGCGACCATCTGCATGGTTACGCACGACCAGCGCTACGCCAATTTCGCCGAGCGCACCATCCACCTCTTCGACGGCCGCATCGTGGAAGAAACCCAGGAAGCCCGCGTGGGAGCCAACTAGCTCCGTCGAAATCGAAACGGTCTTCACACTTTCGGTGATGCGGTTACGAGTGTGCCCGCGCAGGTTGGCATAGGGAAAGCAAATGAATACACTGTGGAACGACGTACGATTCGCGCTGCGAGTGCTGGCAAAGAATCCTGTGTTTACCGCAGTGGCTGTGATCACGCTGGCGCTCGGTATCGGTGCCAATACAGCTATCTTTAGCGCGATGAATGCAGTCTTGCTGCGATCCCTTCCCGTGAAAAGCCCTGACCGCTTGGTCTGGCTCCGCTTTCAAAATCAGCCTCGAGAAACGTCCCAAACCGGCTATGGCGACCGCTCACTCTCTGAACCGACCTTTGAGCAATTGCGGGCACAACGAGAAGTGTTTGCTGACCTCGTCGCCTTTGTACCGCTGAGCTTCAGCAAGAGCATCGTGCGAATCGGCGACGCGCCGGAAGAAGCGGCAGTGGACATGGTCAGCGGCAACTTCTTCTCTGGGTTGGGCGTGCCTGCAGCGCTGGGTCAATTGTTCACTACAGAAGATGAGTCGCGCCACACTCAGGTAGCGGTGCTTAGTTACAACGTCTGGACGCGGCGCTTTGCCCGGAATCCGTCCGCGCTCGGTCAGTCCCTGTATATCAAGGGAGTTCCGTTTCGCATCATCGGGGTTAGCCCTCGCGATTTCTTCGGCGTCGAACCGCAAGGCTCTACCGATCTCTGGATTCCCTTCCAGACCCTGCCGGAATTAAAACCGTGGGGTGTTTCGCCGCAGGACAAGAGCGCTCTTTACGGCTCGCCGGATTGGTGGTTCTTGATGATGATCGGTCGTCTGCGACCGGGCATCAACGAGAAGCAGGCTCTCGCGCAATTACAGCCGGTCTATCAGCGTGTGGCTTACCTGGGCACATCCGGACCGCGAAAAGACGAACAGCCTCCACAGCTGTATTTCAGTTCTGTACAAGGAATCGCCGGTCTACGCAAGGCGTTTGAAACACCTTTGCGCGCTCTGATGGCCACGGTGGGACTCGTGCTGGTAATCGCGTGCAGTAACGTGACCATGCTGCTGGTGGCGCGAAATTCTGCGCGACAGCGTGAGTTCAGCCTCCGCTCTGCCCTCGGTGCAGGGCGGGTACGGCTATTCCGCCAACTGCTGACGGAGGGGCTGCTTCTAGTAGCGGCTGGAGGGACTGCCGGCTGGCTACTGGCGCTGTGGGCCAGTGATGTGCTGGCGCGGTGGGCAAGATTGGACGTGAGCCT